>Ga0256406_1006265_pt1 | contig 12040 bp, 15 predicted proteins | sample RumenRJG_03DNA_FD_185986 | JGI IMG/M metagenome (GOLD analysis project Ga0256406, IMG submission 185986) | Bovine rumen microbial communities from Lethbridge, Alberta, Canada - RJG_03 | ecosystem: Host-associated > Mammals > Digestive system > Stomach > Rumen | place: Canada: Alberta | collected...
CGCCGCAATTTTTATGATCATCTGTTGCTGTTCCGGGGTCATTTCCTGGAACCGGGCATTTAAGTCCTTGAGCTTCTGGACGACCTTGTCGAGAACCGGTGCGATCATGGTCTGGATCGTCGTGAAAAGCTGAGCGCCGATCGCCTTGAGATTATTGAGCGCGGTCGTGAACTGATCGGCGGGGTCGAGGGTCGCGTTGAATGCGTCGGCCGTGTTTCCGCTGAAATCGCTCATCGACGTCCCGAGGGCGTCGAGGTTGATCTTTCCGTCATAGATTGCAGCACCGAGAACCGGGCCGGCCTTAGCGCCGAAAACCTCGACGGCGGCCTGCATTGCCTCGGTCTTATCCTTTGAACCCTTAATTTTGTCGCTGAGCTCTTGCATTGCCTCGCCGGTCGTCTTACCGTCGGCCGTGGCATTTTTAAGGGCGGCCTTGAGACCGGTGAGCGCAACGCTCGAGTCGACGCCGGACTTGTCCAGGTTAGCCAGGAACATTGCAGAGTCTGAGGCATTGAAGCCCATTTCTTGCAAGGCCTCGCTGTTCGTTGTCATGTCGCTCGCGAGCTTTAAGACATCGACGCCGGTGTCCTGTCCGGCCTTGTTCAAGGTGTCGAGCATGAGCCCGGCCTGATCGGCGCTCAGACCATAGGCAGCCATCGCCGCCTGGACGGTGTCAATAGAACCGGAGACGTCCTGATTGTTGATTGTTGCGAACTCGATGAACTGGGTGCTCAGCTGCTCGAGCTGATCGCCGGTAGCGCCGAACCTCGTGTTCACCTCACCGACCGCGTCGCCGGCCGACTGGAAACTCGTCGGGATCGTCGTCGCGATGTTCTGGGCTCGTTGCTGCATATCATCCAGAGCGGCTCCGCTTGCACCGGTTTTAGTGACGATGGTATCCATCGCCGAGTCGACCTCAGTCCATGCGGCGCCGGCAGCCGCTCCCGCGGCCACGATCGGTCCGGTGACGCCGGCCGTTAATTTCTCGCCGACGCCGCTGATCTTGTCGCCGGTCTCGCTGATCTTGCTGCCGGCAACCTGGAGCGCCTGAGCGCCCGCGCTGCCGAACTCTTTCATCTCGTCATTGAGTCCGTCGAGCTTGCTCTTTGTCGTGTCGATCTGGACCTGGAGTTCTTTGTATTCCTCCGAGTTCTTGTCGACACCCTTGGCGTCGAGCTCTTTCTGAGCCTTTTGCAGCGCCTCGAGTTTGTTCTTTGTCTCGTTGATCTTGTCAGCGAGGAGGACTTGCTTGTCCTTTAACAGATCCGTATTGCCCGGGTCAAATTTCAGAGACCGCTCGACCTCGCTGAGCTGTTTCTGTGTGTTCTTTAAGGCCTTGTCGGCTTGCGATAGGGCGGACGAGAGCTTGGTAGTGTCGCCGCCGATCTCGATCGTTATGCCTTTAATATTTCCACCGGCCATGTCTCTTTCCTCCTCCCTTAAAATGCGGCGAACCGATCAATGTCGGCCTGTGTTGCTTTCCTTGTCCGGATTTTCGCCCCGTTTCCAGATTCGGGCGAGCTTTCCGCTTTTCGGGCTTCCTCGGTCATCTGATTCCACTCGATGATGTAGTCGACCCACCCGCCGATCGTCATGACGTCGGCGTCGGCTCGTGTGAGCCCGCGCATGAGTCCCGCCGCGAGGATCCGATCCGTTGTTACTTCTTGGTCGTCGTCGCCTTCTTGGCCGTCGGAATCGGGGCTTTCGATTTTTTTGAGGCAAAGCATGACAAAATCAGATCCGGGAAAAGGTCAGAAATGACGTCGAGCGGCTCAAAGTCGTCGCCGAACGATGCGACCCATGTCAGAGGGTCCGGGATGTTGAAGTCCACAAGACGAGCCGCGGACCATGCGATCTCGACGACGCCAGAGAAACCCAGGCGCTCGAGGAAAGTCATCGCAAGCTCGCTCTCGTCGGGCTTTTTCTTTGTATTTGCTGTCTCGCGGATGATCGGAATGAGGATCGGCAGCGCGTCGCGGCCGAACTGTGATTTATAGATTAGTGTCCAGGCGAACGAGGTCGAAAACGTGACCGACTTATCGCCGAACTGGAGAGTTTTCAGCATTGTTTACCTCCGAAAAACACAAAAAATAAGCGGCTCAGGCATAGCAAGCCGAGCCGCTTACCCCTTTTCAAACGTGCGGCCGTTTATGATGTGGCCGCGTTAGGATCGACATATTCATAAGGGGCCGTGCCGTACCAGTCGGAATAGGCCGTGTCCCCTTCCTCCGCTGTCACCTTGACGTATCCGTTATCAATACGAGGGCTTGCGGAGAAATCGAGCTCCGACTTGTTCGGGTCGATCTTGTCCTCTTTGGTAGAGGACGAAATACCCGGGCGAGTTGCCAGGCAGCGGTAGAACAGGAACCGGCGCTTCTTAACGTCGCCCTTGATCTCGAACGCAATAGCAAACTCGGACGGCTGAACGTCGGCGTTCTCAAAGATCGCGCCGTTCTTGTCGACGATTTCCTTGAGGATCTGAGTCCGGAATGCGGAAACCAGATCCGCGACGGTCAGCTTTCCGGAGTAGCCGGTATTGCTGACCGGTCTGTAATAAATGCCGTCATCGGCATAAAACGGATCACTGGAGCCCTCAGCGTCGAAACTCATTTCTGTCGCGCCGGGCTGAGCGAAAACCGTGCCATATGTCGGCTTGCCGGTGTCATCTGTCGAGGTGATCGGCCAGATGTGCACATTAGACAAGCCAAAAGTGATTTTATTAGTCGTCTTGTCAGACATTTCCTTTACCTCCTCTAAAATTCATAAAGCGATTCATAGAAATCCTCGTCCTCGATGTATACGGTGTCCGCCGTTCTCTCGTAAACGAGCTCAGCCGCGTCGGCCTGAGATTCAAAGGCCTCCATGATCGCATCCATTGTGTCCGGATCGTCGGCATAAAATTCGACGTCCTCGCTATCTTCTCGGGTGTAAACCTTATCGTCAGCCTTAAAGCTCGGAACCGCGACACGGCGATAGACGGCGAACGGCGTCGGGATCGGGTCGTCCTGGGTGAAATGGTCATAGACATAACCCGAAATAATTCCGGCGTCTTGCATTGCCTGGAGGATCGTCTTGATCTCATTCTCCTTTTTGTGCAATTTCTTCCACCCCTTCCTGAACCTTCTCGACCGCTGCCTCCTCTGCCGGCTTGATATGCGCCCGCCCAGGAACTCGGCCGCCTCCTCGTTTCGCGTGTCCTTTTTCGAGGAGATGGGCGATCTGATAACGATCGCGGCTATGCACCGTCGCTACTGTATAGAGCCCGGCGCTCCCTTCCTCAATCTTCACAGACCAACTCTTTTTATAGCGGCCCGTCCTCACGGGTGCGCCGTTCTTGACGTCGTCCTTTGCCTCTTTGGCCACCTTCTTTATGAGCTCCCCGGTCGCTTTCCGGACGTTGTCGCCGTACTTGTCGAGGATCTTGTTGACGGTTGCGCTGAGGTCGCCGACATCAATCGTCGACGAGTTACTCATTTCTTTTTCGGCTCAGCCGCCTCGGTCTCGGTTTTGTCCTTGACCTCAGTCGCGAGCCCATCGGACACGAGCAAGGCGCCGCGAGCGTTTTCAACGTCGAGGATCTGCCCGGGGCTCGCTTCAAAGCGCCCGGAGATGAACCTCTTTTTTGCTTTTATCTTCATGTTGCCTCCTTAATCTGCACCGTAACGGACTCGAGATCATAAAGATCGACGCCGCTCTCGGGTTTTGCCTGGATGCGGGTGATCCTATACTGCCGGCCGTCTTTTTGATCGACGGCGATGTCCATCCGGTTTACTTTGTCGGTGTGCGGCACTTTAATCACGCGGTCGATGCGATTGCCGTCCGCACTGTTCTCCGCGGAATAGTAACGGACCACGCCGACCGATTGCTCCTGATAGCGGAGCGAGATCTTGATGTCGCCGAGGCGGCGGTCCTTTGCCGCGTAGATCTTGACCGCCCCGTCATTAAAGACCTCAACCTGTTGTCTTGGCATTCGCATAGTCTGTCACCGCTTTCGCGTCCCTCAGGCTGTTAATGTCTGAGAGGTAATTCGTTTTGAACTGATCGACCGCACCCGCTCGATCGTAGAGCAGATAAGCAAACAAGAGCTCCTGAGCGCTAGGGTCGGCAGAATCGCCAGAAAAGGCCGACGTTTCGACGCCGGTCTTTCTGACTATAAAGGCGATGCCGCGCCGGATCGAGCTCTTGAGCTTGTTGTCGGTCGTGTCGTCTGCCCAGGTGATGTCGAGGTAGTTTTTCGCCTCGCTGAGCAGCTCGTCCGAGACTTCGATTGCGCTCATCGTCTACCTCCTCCCGGTTCTATTAAGCTGTGACGTTCTGAACCTTGAGATACTTAGGCTTGAGGCCGGAAATGTCGAGGCGGAGGAATGCGTTGTTATCCTTCGGGCGGCCGTTCGCATAGGCGACGATCTTGTAGTATCTCTTGTCGTCGAGGAACTTGTAATCGTCGGAGAACTGGATGCCCTTGCTGCCACCGACGCCGAGGAAATAGCGCTTAGCCATACCGAGCTCGGCCTCGCCCTGAGGTACGGCGATCGACTGAATGACCTGAGTCGGATACGGCAGAACGTCGTTGACATAGGTGCCGTTTGCATTGAGGACGGTAGTACCAGGCATGATGAGCTTGAAATAATCGAACGGATTGACAACCATGACGAGGTTGCTGACCGCTCTCGGCTTTCCGGTCTGAGTCTTGGCAAGCTGAGCAATCAGATTGCCGTAGGTGTCAGAGTTGAGATCGGTGATCGCGATCTTGTCCTTGCGAGGATAAACGCCCGCAGTGACAGTGACATCGTCGGCGACGGAACGGTCCATGCCGATCGGCATATTGTGACCGGATCCGGTGACGATGCCGATCTCATAGCCGATGGAAAGAGCCTCGGAGAGGCAAGTGCGGATATAAGAGTCGATCCATGCGGGGCCGAGGTCGAGCATGGCCTCCTCGATCGGCATGAACGCGGAGAGCTTGAACTGTCCGAGGTCGATCGTCTCGAAACCGCTTGTCAGCTCAGCCCCGACGGCCGCGGTGACATCGCCCCAGGTTGCGGCACCGGTGATTGTGACATCATCGTTTACGGTTGCGCCGTCGGTGCCCTTTACAGAGTAGGCGATGGTCGGCACGCCGTCCTTGTTGATAATGAAACGGGTCAGGCCGGTTGTGTTGACAGCGTCAACGGCGGCGAGCAGAGGATGAGACTGCTGCATATCCTCCATGACCTGTTCAATGATCGTAGTCGGGAAAGTCTTGTCCGCGCCGGTCAGAGCCATCATCGGGTTGCCCTTGTTAGAGCGGGCGGCCTCGATAAAGGTGTTGTAGAACTTGGTCTCCTCGTTTGTGAGCTGTCTCACACCGCGACGTGCCAGAACGGCAGCATCGGCATTTGCTCCGACGCTCTGAGCGGATGCGAGGATCTGATCGTTGATATTCTGGAAAAGATCCTGCAGACCGAGTTCAAAATCCTCGGTATTGCCCTCGCGGGCCGCGTTTGCGATTCGCTGAGCGATCGCCGTCTGGGTCTCGTTCATCTCATCTTTGTTTCTGAGTGTAGGCATATCTTGTTACCTCCTTCTGTGTGCCGGATCCTCCGGCTTTGTGAAATTGAAAAATCCTTTATGCTCATCGCGTGCCGGAGATTTCGGCGCGGGATTGCCTAAAAATTTGTTGACGACCGCCGCAGCCCGATCGGCGAGACCGGGATCGGTGGCCAGTGCTGCCTCGACTCTTGCAGCCAGAGCGACGAGCTGAGGGCAAGTATCGATAGTGTTCGCGAGTGTCGCAAACGGTGCGAGCGCGTCGTTGAGCTTTCCGGCCAGGTCCTCGAGATCCTTGAGCCCGGACACGTCGACGTCGATCGTCCAGAAACTCCTATCGTGTGGCCTGGAGACCGCGGCCATGATCGAGCGCATTGCGTCGTTGCTGATCGCGGCGACGTCGCCGCCCTCCTCGGGCTCGGATTCCACGTTGGAGACCTCAGTCGCAAAACCCATGCGGACCGCGTCCTCGGGCTTGATCCACGTCTCAGCCCTGAGCATGTCATCGAGCTCCTCGCGGGAGACATTGACGCCGCTCTCGAGGTAGGCGTTGACGGCCGCGTCCGTGACGGTCCTGAGCGTGTCGGCATATTTCTCCAGGTCGTCGGCGTTGCCGTCGACCGATGTATAGGCGGCCTGGTGGATAAATAGCAGAGACGCCGGCTGCATGACTCGGCGGGATCCGGCAGCAAAGATGATGCTCCCGGCAGACGCCGCGAAACCTTCGCAGATCGTCGTCACGTTCTCGCGATCCTTGAGGGTGTTATAGATGCCGAGGCCCTCTTTGAGATCGCCGCCGTTGGAGTTGATGTGGACCGTGATCGCGGTGTCTGCCGGGATCCCGTTGAGCTCCTGGACGAGGCCATACGCGGAGCGCTCCGACGGATCGCGGAAAAGTCTCCCGAGACCGTGAGCCTCGGGCGCGATGTTGCCGAAAATGTAGACATCGGCGACCTTTGCCTCATCGTCCTCCTCGATGTAGAAATACGGCGCCGGCTCTTTATTGATCGTCGCCGGTGTCTTGTTGTTCGTTGACATTGTTGTTTACCTCCTCTTGTTCCGGATCCGGCTCGTCGTCCGGTTCCTGTTCTGTGTCTTGGGTGTCCTGATCGGGCCCGGTTCGAGTCGGATCCGTCATCGGATCCGCGCGTGGCTGACCGTCCACGACGCCGTCGAGCTGATCCGCCGCCGGCGCGTAGTTCTTTGTCATCCAATGCTGCCATGCCCACGACTCGTCAATCACGGCCTCGCCGAGCCTTGCCCTGATCTCGTTAATACAGAACGTGCCGGACCCGATGAGCTTGTCGATCGGATCGGCGATGTCGAACAGATCGCGGTAGCGGACGTTCGAGTAGTTCGGCACGATGTAAGAGCCGGCGAAAACTCTCGACTGACCGTAGAGCTTGCGGTTGAGTTCCTGGACGATCATGCCCGCGAGCGGTTTGATCGTCGTGTTCATGAAATGCGTGAAATCCTGATCGGTGACTCCCTTTCCTGTCGCGATGCTAGGCGGAACGCCGAGCGCCTCGGCTGTGAGCTCCATGATGTCGTCCATCATTGCACGGACGTCCCTCGTCGACCCCGCTGAGGTTCCGGAGGTGTCCTGAAACTCGTAGCCGTCGAACACCGGCAGCACGGCATTGTCTGACGTGAAATACTTTTTCATCTTGTCCGTGACGAGATCCGTGTAGGTGCTCTCGAAATCCGGATCCTGTTCGGCGATCTCGTGAACCCTGAGCACGCCATGACCGCCCGCGTCTCTTACGATCTTTTTGGTCGTTGCCTTGAGCAGATCGCCCTCGGTGGCCGCGATCGCGTTGACGCTTGTCTGGATCGAACTCCCCTCGATCGTGAAATGCAAGACGGCAGAGGCCCCAAAAACGCCGGGGATCGATTGCCCGTCGCTTGTTATGTCTCGGTAGATGTTACCGGTGAGCCGGCGTTCAACGGTGAAACCGTCGGCGACATATCGGCCGCCCGCGTACTCGACAACGATCGCCTCCTGGGCGAGATAAAGCTGAGATACGAGATGTCGGAAAAATTCGGCACGGGTTTCGTTCGGATTCGGTGCATAGTTCCACGCCCAGGCCTCACCGGCCTGGACACGGCGGCCGCGTCGGTATGTGTCCCACTCAACGAGAGAGACGGTCGAACCGATCCGACGCACGCAGCTCCAGAACGCCATATTTTGCAGATATGAGGCAAGTCCGGCCCGCGCGTCGGCGTCGTAGTCTGTCGAGGCTTCGAGGAAATCCCCGGTCGCGGTCTCTGAGTCGCTGCCTGTTTTTCGTAAAATCCATTTAAGTAAATTAAAGGCCATGTGTCGCCCTCCTTAAAAGCTGATGACGTCGAGCTTGCGGTGTCCGGCGCGTCGTTCGATGATCCGGTCCTCAATCGTCATCGCGGCCACGAGGGCCATGAACGGGTCCGTCTTGCGGCTCTTTGCCTCGATCTTGCCGTAGACGTAATTCCCGAGATCCTGATCGTTTTCTTGTCCGGGCCGTCTGCCGTAGCGGATGAGCTTCGTGTTATTCGTTGCCCATCTCAACTCCGGGGCGTCGTCCCAGGTGAACCACTGATTCGCAAAGCACGAATCTACGACCGGTGCGATCTTCATGATGTCGCTCGGCCGGACGAGCTTGAGGTTCTTGAGATCTTTCGGATCGTAGCCGATGCCGGCGAGCTGCCGGGCTAGCAGCGCAAAGCGGAAATCGTCGATCGCGACCGCCCGGATCGAGTACTTTTTCCTCATTTCCACGAGGTACGCGGTTATAAGATCCGGATGGATCTCGACGTCATCGACGACCGTGAGCCGACCGTCGTCGGCCCATTTCTGCCAGGGTGCTTTGATCCTCGGCAGATCTTTCGACCGGGAGCAGACCCACGAGTGCGTGATGTCGTAACGGTTGTCGCCCTGTTTGAAATGGAGGTCGACACTCACCCAGTCAGTGATCTTTGAAAAGTCGATGCCGGCGACGCAGCTCCACCCGGTCAGATCCGGGAGCGGGCGGTTCGTCGCCTTGATGTTCTCGTAGTCTGTCACCTTGATGTCATTCGCCTGATCCGGCAGGTTCATTCGCTTTGTCATGAATGCCGGGAGCCGGTGCGGGTTCGCTTTCCATTCCCGGTACTCTTTTTCTGTCTCGGACCTCAGCGCCGGGAGATAGGGGAGCGACGGGTTTGCTTTTTCCCAGTTCGCCTCGTCGTCGACCTCCTCTTTGGAGTCGAGTCGACAGATGAACGGGAGCAAACCATTGTCCGGATCCCCGCCGAACAGAATGCCCTCAGACGTTTCGAGGAGATCGTCGAGCGGTCCCTCGCGGACGTCGCCGTTTGTCGTATAGTAAGACCGGCGCGGATGCGGATGCTTGCCGAGGCCGGTCGTGAAAACATTGATGTTTCTGTAGTCCTCGTATTGATGGATCTCATTGAACACGACGATCCCCGACCGCATTCCGTCTTTTCCTTTCGGGTTGTTCGTGCGGCCCTTGATCTGACCGCCGCCGCGGAGATCCTTGACGCTTTCCGTTTTCCAGGAAAAATAGCGCTTTAGTTTCTTTTGGTACTCGCTGTGGTCAAAGGCGTCCACGATGTCGAGGACCGGGCGAAGGGCCTGTTCCTCGTTGTTCGCGCAGACGTCGACGTCATAGCCCGGGATCCCGTTGTAAGGCGAGATCAAGGCGACGGACTCGAGGGCGATCGTTCCGTCCTTGCCCGCGCCTCGACCGATCATGCAAAACAGGTCTGGCCACCGTGGGAGCTTGCTGTCCCTCCAGTAGGTGCAGTCATGGAGGACGATGACGAACTCCTGCCAGGGGAACAGCTGCTCGAACGGGAAATACTTGGCCAGGCCGAGATAATGGTCGGCCTGATCGGTGTCGATATAGATGTCCTCATTCTCGAAACAATAGAGGACATGATCGACGAGGGCCTTGACCTCTTTGTCGGTGCGGAGCTTTCCGGACTTAACGAGGCCAATAAAGTTCTGAACATGCGGGCATAGCTTAGAGGTCGATGTCTCCGCCATCGTCTGTCGCTGCTCCTAGCACCGGCCCGTCCGCAAAGGTCGTGATAATCTTGAGGAGCGTCGCGACGGTCTGATTCGCCGCGGTGCTCGTCTTGTTGTACTCGCCGATCGCGGGGTTCGCGACGATGTTCGGACGCCCTCGGACGTATTCCTTTTCGATGAGGACATCGCTCTCGTCGATCTCCTTCTGGAGGCGAGTCAACGTGTTTAGCTGTGTCTTGTATCGGCTGAATGTTGTCACAAAAAAGAAATTTTGTTCGACGCCTCCGCGCTCGGCCATTTCGATGAGCTGCTTTGCGACCGCGTTGAGGTTATTCTTTTTTGCGGTTTGTTTTTTCGTTGTGGCCATTGTCTGCACCTTCTAACGTTTCGATAATCTTCAGTTCCCGCGGAGAGAGAGACCACTTGATCGCGTTCGTTTCTTGCTCCGCTTTGTTTCGCTCCGCTTTGTTTCGGGCTTCGATCATCGCCGCACGCGGAACGAGGTAGCCGCTGCCGTAGATGCCGCGACCAGAGTCCTTTTGCGATTCCAGTTCGCGGACGAACTCGGCGCGGTTCTCGCGGTAGTCGACGCCGTAGCCGGACCACTTGCCGAGCATGACCGACGTGACAACGCCGTCCGGATATTCGTACTTGTCCGGATGGTTCTTGTTCTCCGCGTTGATCTCGTCGTTGACGGCTTTGACCTTTGCAGTGAGATTCGGGGCGGTGCGTATGAGATCGCCCCGAGAGCAGACGAACGAGGTCCGGACCTCCGCGCCGTTGTCGTATGTGATCGAGACACTCGCCGCGATGTGCGACGTCGCCGGGCGTAACCCGAGCAGAGTCAGCGCCGGAGCGAACAGGAAATAGTCGATTTTATGATCCTCATACCATGCGAGGATCTGAGACAGGATCGAAAACGGCGGGTTGTCGATGACGACGCACCCGTCGGAATAATTCTCTCGCTGATAGTCGCCGCCGGGATAGAACGGCCGGACGATCTTGCGATCTTGCCACCCGTATTCCTCAACGGCCCAGTCTTTCACCGCGTTATAAATAGCGGGCGGGGTGTAACAGTCGTCGGTTGTGAGCTTTGGCTTGAATTTGTCCTCAAACTCGTCGTACTGTTCATCCCGCTCGCCGTTTGCCTTTGCATTGTCGACGGCCTCGGCGATCTTTTCGTCCTCGTCGTCATCCGGATCCAGGAGCTCAGGGTCATCGAGATCGAACACGCCCATGTCTGAGCCCTTGAGCTCGATAAGCTCCTCGTCGAGGAGCTGAGCATCCCACGTTGCAAGCTCGGCGACCTTGTTGTCCGCGATTCTGAACTCGCGGGCCTCCCGCTCGGTCAGATCGTCGGCCACGATGACAGGGACTTCTTTAAGCCCGAGCTTTTTCGCGGCCTTGAATCTCGTGTGTCCGGAGATAATTACGCCCGAGCCGTCAACGATGATCGGGTTCTTGAACCCATAGCGCTTGATCGACTCCTCCAGAGCCGGGACCGCGGCGTCATTGCGTCGAGGGTTCCGGGCGTATGGCTTGAGCTCCGATAATTTTTTGTATACAATTCCGACCTTTTTTCGATTATTTGGCATATTTCCCTAGCGATTCCCAAAACTTCGCGCGCGACCGGCTTTTTTGGAATTGTCGAGGCCCGCACCGGTACCGAGGGAAATGAGAAAAATTTTTATTTTTGACCCGGGGGGTATGATTCTAAAATTCTCACGCGAGAAAATTTTTTAATCCCACCGTTCCTCGGTGATCGGTTCCGAAATTTTTCTTCTCAGCTTCTCCGGATGCTCCTCGTCGTGGCAAGAGGAGCAGAGGCTCACGAGATTCCTCCGCTTTGTATGCGTCGCCGGATCTTTGTACCAGATCTCGAGCGCAAGGTCCGGCCGATCCTTTAGATGATTGACATGATGAACCGTGTCTGCCTTGCGGTATCTGTGATAGACTTCCCGACATCTCTGACACTCGTACCGATCGAGTGCCAGGACCTCGGCCCTTTTGCTTAGCCACTTGCTCCACTGATAAAACCGGTGCGGATTATTCTGCACGCACCACCGCGCGTATGCTATCTCTGACTCTGTCATTGTTTCGCCCACGCAAAAGGGCAAGACCTTGTCGGCCTTGCCCTCACTACTTCACGGTATTAATTATACCCCGAAACCATTTTGCAGTTTAACCCACTTTATCATTCTCAGTCTGGAGAACGTCAAGACGATAGAAGAACGCCCGTCTTATTCCGTAGAAATCCGTCGAGCCGAACGGCAGACCGCACCGCCTCATCGTCTGTGTATAGCTCAGACCCTCAGAGACTGAGACAAGCAAAGCTTTCCAGATGTGACGATAGCCGGCAGCGGCCGCCGCCCACATTGCGGACTCCTCGATGATCCGGCAATCATGCCTCGCCTTCTCGGTTCTCATCGCGTGCCTGATCGCTGCCGTCTCGGTCGGACTCCCGCCGAAACCTCCGCCGCTGCCGATCTTGTCGTAACGGAT
>Ga0256406_1006268_pt1 | contig 12033 bp, 7 predicted proteins | sample RumenRJG_03DNA_FD_185986 | JGI IMG/M metagenome (GOLD analysis project Ga0256406, IMG submission 185986) | Bovine rumen microbial communities from Lethbridge, Alberta, Canada - RJG_03 | ecosystem: Host-associated > Mammals > Digestive system > Stomach > Rumen | place: Canada: Alberta | collected...
GTCAACTTTTCCTTACAACAACAAAGGTAAAAATTAACCATGAAACTAAAGGCATAAACCTTTAAAATATTCACACTGCAAAGATAAAGTAGGGGTGGGGTTTATCCCCATCCTCGCAGCTGCGGGGTGTTACCTTGATTCTTGTCCGACGCTGGTAGGACGGGGATAAACCCCGCCCCTACGGTGGATGTGTGCAACACATTAGTTATCAATGGATTACCAAGCCAACGCCTTCGAAAGGCGGGCAGGATTAGGCCGTTAGTTGGCCTCGAAGAGGCAAAGGAATACAATTATTCGGTCGACCGACCGAATCTCTGTGGCTATAGCCTGTTTTGATGGTTTTCCTTTGTGTCAGTGCCAAGATCCGACGGAGGAGGATCTGCCATTTGGGCTTTGAGGGCGGTGAGAGGCCCAGCCTCTCACAAGCACTCAAAGTCCAAATGGCAAAGGGCGAAAGCCCTTGGCGCTGGCAACAGGGTTTTTATGGTTTTGGTCTTAATTAATTTCGTTCAAGGTGTTTAGACTGCCAATACGTAGATGCGCACAACGTGCTATTGTGCGTCTTCGAGGCACTGAATGATTAATCCTACTGCATTCCTTTCCCCGGACTGCACTCGTTATCACTCGTTTAGTCCGGGGTTATTGACGATTCAGCCCCGTCGGGGCTGGTAGTGGGGGAGGTATAATTCTTTTATGGCAACAGGTGGGGATAACCCCCACCCCTTCGGCGGATGAATGCAACACATTGATTACCAACGTATTTTGCAGTAATCCATTTGCGCGTTAATGATCCCTTTGTCGGGCTGCTCATAAAGGCCGTCCGTCGCTGCGGGTATCTACCGTGATTCTTGTCCGCTATTGGTAGGGTGGGGATAAACCCCACCCCTACGGCGGCTGAGTGCTGCAAGAGTCTTATTATCAGCGGGTTGCATTATGTAGAGCAAAAGGACAACTGCAAATAATGGATAAATATAACACGGCTGTCCGAATCTCTGCAATCTCTTTATTCAGATGTCCTCGCACCCACGTTATCCCCCCGATATTTATCCGCTGAACGCTGACGGCAACAATCACATTATGGCCATGGATTATGCCAAAAGACGCTAACGGTCCCCGGGTCCGTGCCGTTTGGCATATTTTTTGCATACACCCCGGCAGAATATAAATAATTAAAATCAAAGATATGCAACAAGGTAATATAGGTGTAACGACAGAGAATATCTTCCCTGTCATCAAGAAATTCCTTTACTCTGACCACGAGATCTTCCTCCGCGAGATGGTCAGCAATGCCGTCGACGCCACACAAAAGCTGAAAACGCTCATCCGCCAGGGCGATTTCAAGGGCGATGCCGGCGACCTCACCATCCACGTGAGCCTCGACGAGAAAGCCGGCACGCTGACAATCAGCGACCGCGGTATCGGTATGACCGCCGACGAGATCGACAAGTATATCAACCAGATAGCGTTCTCCGGTGTCACCGATTTCATGGAGAAATATAAGGACAAGGCCGATGCCATCATCGGACACTTCGGTCTCGGTTTCTACTCGTCGTTCATGGTGTCGAAGAAGGTCGAAATCGTCACCCGCAGCTATAAGGAAGGCTCGAAGGCCGTGAAGTGGTCGTGCGACGGCACACCGTCGTTCACCATCGACGATGCCGACAAAGCCGACCGCGGTACCGACATCATCCTGTATATCGCCGACGACTGCAAGGAATTCCTTGAGAAACAGCGCATTAGCGACCTGCTCAACAAATACTGTAAGTTCATGCCCGTGCCAATAGCCTTCGGCAAGAAGACGGAGTGGAAGGACGGCAAGCAGGTCGACACCGACGAGGACAACATCATCAACAGTGTGGAGCCGCTGTGGACAAAGACACCGAGCACGCTCAAGGACGACGACTATAAGAAGTTCTACCACACCCTCTTCCCGATGAACGACGACCCGCTGTTCTGGATTCACCTCAACGTCGACTATCCGTTCCACCTCACCGGAATACTCTACTTCCCGAAGGTGAAGAGCAATCTCGACCTCCAGCGCAACAAGATTCAGCTCTACTCGAATCAGGTATTTGTCACCGACCACGTCGAGGGTATCGTCCCCGACTTCCTCACCCTGCTCCACGGTGTCATCGACTCGCCCGACATCCCGCTGAATGTCAGCCGCAGCTATCTGCAGAGCGACTCTAACGTGAAGAAGATTTCGACATACATCGAGAAGAAGGTCGCCGACCGCCTGCAGGGAATCTTCAAGAGCGACAGAAAGGAATTTGAGGAGAAATGGGACGACATCAAACTCTTCATCAACTACGGAATGCTCTCTGAGCCAGAGACTTTCTACGACCGTGCCAAGGATTTCGCACTGATGAAGGACACCGAGGGCAAGTACTACAGCTTCGAGGAGTACCGCAAGCTCATCGAGGGCAACCAGACCGACAAGGACAAGGTGGTCGTCTACCTCTACGCCACAAACAAGGAGGACCAGTACACCTACATCGAGGCCGCCAAGAGCAAGGGCTACAGCGTGCTGATGCTCGACGGTCAACTCGACGTGCCTGTAATCTCGCTCCTCGAGCAGAAATTCTCGCAGAGCCGCTTCGTACGTGTCGATTCCGACATCATCGACCGCCTTATCGTCAAGGACGATGCCCCTAAGAGCACCCTCACTGACGATGAGCGTGACATTCTGTCACAGGTCTTCCGCAGTCAGATGCCAGCCATGGAGAAGAAAGAGTTCGGTGTCGAGGTCAGCAACCTCGGCGAGAACGCGCAGCCCGTCGTCCTCACCGAGAACGAGTACATGCGCCGTATGAAGGATATCAGTAAGTATCAGCAGGGTATGAGCTTCTACGGTCAGATGCCCGACACCTATACGGTGGTTCTCAACGCCGACCACAAGCTCGTCAAGAAGGTCCTCGACGAGGAGCGCGCAGCCACCGAGGGCGAGCTCAAGCCCGTCAGCAGCGAGCTCAAGGGTCAGCAGGCCCGTCTCGCCGCCCTCCATCAGAGTCAGAGCAAGAAGAAGGCCGAGGAGATAACGAAGGAGGAAAAAGACGACCTGCAGAACACCGAGAAGGCCGTCAACGACCTGCGCCAGAAGAAGAACGACATCATCGCCGCCCACGCCAAGGACAATAAGGTGGTCCACGAGCTCATCGACCTGGCACTGCTCCAGAACGGCATGCTCAAAGGCAAGGCCCTCGATGCCTTCCTCAAGCGGTCGGTGGACATGATTGGATAAAGCGACAACCCGAGCCTGGCGCCACGCCAGCCGCGATTAACGAAGGCCGGAGCCTCATGCAGCAAAAGCAGCTGCTGAGGTTCCGGCCTTTTTGCGTGGTGTGGAGGGTGCCCGAAGGCATCGGCGGGTTGTAACCCGCCGCACACGACAACAGAGCCCACACGACGGCAGAGGGAGACAAAAGAGGACACACGAGGCGGCTGGAGGCAAAAGAGGGCACACGCGGGAGACAAAAGAGCCCACACGACGGCAGAGGGAGACAAAAGAGGACACACGAGGCGGCTGGAGGCAAAAGAGGGCACCCGCGGGACAGAGCCCACACGACGGCAGCGGGAGGCGAAAGAGGACACACGAGGCGGCTGGAGGCAAAAGAGGGCACCCGCGGGACAGAGCCCACACGACGGCAGAGGGAGGCGAAAGAGGACACGCGAGGCGGCTGGAGGCAAAAGAGGGCACCCGCGGGACAACAGAGCCCACACGACGGCAGCGGGAGGCGAAAGAGGACACACGAGGCGGCAGCAACGGTTAACCAGAGCTGCATCAGCTGGGTACAAATACGAGAAAACCCCTGACTCGTTAGAGCCAGGGGTCCTTTCTCTCTTTTTTCAGTTCGTAGAGCTAAGATTACTTAGCGCTGTCTGCTGGAGCTGCTGCGCTGTCTGCAGGAGCTGCTGCGCTGTCAGTAGCGGTGCTGTCAGCTGTAGAATCAGCTGCGCTGTCAACGACTGCTGCTGTGTCTGCTGTAGAATCAGCATTAGCGTCAGCCTTTGAAGAGTTACCACAAGATGCGAAAGAGATAGCTGCAACAGCTACGAACATTAAAACTAATTTCTTCATTTTCTTTGCTTTTTAAATCTGTAAAACAATCATTTGTTTATTAAAACACTGCAAAGGTATACGTTTTTTTCGAGACCCAAAATATTTTTTCATATTTTTTTTAGCCTCTTTTGTAACCTTTTTGTAATAGCTTGATAATCAACCTATTGCAAACTGCTAACAAAAGTTAAAGTTCTCCGTGCCCCCTCACAGCCCCTCAAAAACCCGATTTTTAACACTTTTAAGTGGTGCCGGCAGATGATGAACCGTGGTCCGAAGGAGAGGCGAAGTAGATGGAAGGCGAGTGCCGGTGTGTCTTATGCATCGTACAATAGGCAAAAACGATGGCGGTGAGCCGCGATGAACGGACAGCGACCGCAGGCGCTGAGAATATGATTCCCGATGGATTCTGCTCAGAGGTGGCTCTACACATTATTATATATAGGGTGACCGATTTGTTGCCCTAATTAACCGAAAAAATGCTGAGTTTCGGTCTTGCGACCGAGCGGACTGCCATAAAGGCCGCCCCTGCAAGTGGATCATTAACGCACACCCGATATACGGAACAACGGGAATAAACGATAATCGGTTGCAGGGACGGTCCGCAAATAACGGGCAAGCGGCACTGCGCTGCTTGTCCGTTATGGAATCCACGGAATCGGCGAGAGAAGGAATTGCAAAAAACTTGAAACAGCGGGCCACAAGATTTCAACTTCATTCAACGATAGTTACCGCTGACACTCAAAAGGTTAAAGATTATCAAAATGTGGCGGAATAAAAAAATAATTCGTACTTTTGCAACAAATGAGAATAAACGGCAGCAAATGCCGAGAAAACGAATAATGACAAGCCTGACTGCATGGTCGGGCAAAAGAAAGGAAAGACAATGAAGAAATATCTACTCGTAGCACTGATGCTGCTCTGCGGAATCAGTTTCGCGTCAGCACAGGCAGAGATACGTTTCGACAAGGTGACGGTCGATTTCGGCACCTTCCCAGAATCGAATCCGGTGAAGAAGACCACGTTCACCTTCACTAATGTCGGCAACCAGCCGTTAGTCATCAATCAGGTTGTGGCCAGCTGCGGATGCACCGTGCCCCAGTACGACAAGCGGCCGATAGCTCCCGGACAGAAGGGCAGCATCGACGTGACGTACAACGGCAAGGGAAAATTCCCCGGACACTTCAAGAAGAGTATCACCGTGCGCACCAACGGTAAGGTGGAGATGACACGGTTGTACATCGAAGGTGAAATGAAGTAATTACGATTACAGTTATTACAATCAATATTGAAAGAAATTTTGTTATTTAAACCTCCGCCTCTGTGCGTGATGCATAGGGAGGAATTCAGATTGTGGCGTGCATAGGCCGTGAGGCGACATGTACGAGATTTATTTGTATAAATGTATGGGGGGCTGAGCGTTGCCCCCTTTTTTGTACCCGTACGAAACGATGGAGGAAGCGGGAGAACGGCGACGACCTGCAACCACAAGAACTGTCAAATGGCTGTCAGCGGCAGGGCGAAGCAATTCGCTGTAGTACGCCAAATTTGATTTTCCTTTTATACCGGCCTCCTACTTACGTTAATGCCTCGCAAACCGGCGGGACAGAATTTACTGTATGATACGTGTGATGCCTCCTACTTACCTACTTACGTTAATGCCTCGCAAACCGGCCCGTTTTCATTCGCTGAAACGGACCAGTATATTTCCCGACTTCGTCAATGCGTCACCCAAAATTACAGTACATGGCTGATGCGATTGATATCCATACGTACGATGGCATAGGCAAAAAACTCTAAGACATTCGGACTTATTAACTACGCAACGGACTTCATTGAAGGTTCGTGGCGTGGTCAATCTTAGAAATTTCAAAAGATTCTCTGAGCTGATTCTCGTGTTGAAAGAATAGTTGACTTAGTCTTGAAAAAAATTGGGATATGATGTATTCATTTACCGTAAGACGGAACATATTTTTCTTGACGCAATTTCACGAATTCAAATAAAATCATTAAATTTGCATATTGAACAATACATAAAGGTAGATATGGCAGGTTTTAATGAGAATACGCGAGTTAAGTTCCCGGCACTGATGCACCTTACGCGCATCGGCTATACTTATCATGCGTTAAAGGAGTTAGACCTTGACCCGGAGACAAACATTGCCAAGGATATTTTCTATAGACAGATAAGAAAATTCAATCCTCAGTTGCCAGAAGAGTCCATCAGCCTACTGCTCGGCGATATACGTAATAAGCTGAACAATGAAGACTTGGGCCGTGAGTTCTACAAGATAATATCGTCTAATAGCGGTACTAAGTTTATTGACTTTGAGCATCCTGAAGCTAACGACTGGGCTTGTGTGACCGAAATGCCATGCATAAATGGAGGTGATGAGTTCCGCCCTGATATTACGTTGCTAATTAATGGTTTGCCACTTGTCTTTATCGAGGTGAAGAAGCCCAACAACAAAGGAGGAATACTTGTTGAACTCCACCGCATGAACGACCAGCGTCTCCCCAATCCCAAGTTTCGCAGGTTCATCAACCTTACACAGTTGATGATATTCTCAGACAACAAGGAGTATGACTTTACCACCCCCAAGCCTGTACAAGGCGCATTCTACGGTTGTATTGATAAGAAGCGAATGCACTTCAATGTGTTTCGCGAAGAAAACGCCGACTTCTACAAGGACTTCAATTACTTGCCCTTGAAGGAAGAAACTGAGAATTATATTCTTAAGGACAACAATAATATTGTGCTGAAATCCTCCCCGGAGTATGAAACGGACAAGAATCCGACGACACCAACTAATAGGATTATCACGTCATTGTGCTCCAGGGATCGTCTTCTCTATTTACTGCGCTATGGTTTTGTCTATCTCGATTATATTGATGAAGACACGCAAAAACATGTCCTCCAAAAACATGTAATGCGCTATCCTCAATTATTCGGCACGCAGGCTATTCGCAAGACCATTGACGACGGGAAGCAAAGTGGAATCATATGGCATACACAAGGCTCCGGAAAGACGGCTCTCTCTTATTTTGCCACACGCGTGCTCACCGACTATTTTACAAAAAAGCATATCATTCCCAAATTCTACTTTTTCGTTGACCGTCTTGATTTGATGGAACAGGCTACGACAGAGTTCTCCAACCGTGGCTTGCATGTCATCAACGTGGAGAATCGCGATGAGCTGATGAATACTTTCAGTAACGAAAAGGCACAGGAGAACAACACGGGCGAACATGAGATAATCGTCGTCAATATTCAGAAACTGAAAGATTCTGACGGTAAGATTAACGTCTCTAAATATGCCACGAACATCCAACGGGTATATTTCCTTGATGAAGCACATCGCGACTACAACCCCAAAGGCTCATTCCTCAGCCGCCTGTTTGAAAGCGACCCGAAGGCCATTCGTATCGCCTTGACCGGCACACCGCTTATCGGGGAGGAACGAAAGACCACGGATGTCTTTGGCAACTATATCAGCACCTATTATTACAATCGCTCTATTGAGGATGGCTTTACCAAGCGCATGATGCGCGAAGATATAGAGACCAGCTATCGGCTGCGCTTACAAGAAATTTGGTCTGACCTCGAAGAAACGATAAAGGTTAAGAAGGAGGATATTAAGAGGCAAGCCATTATTGAGAATGAAAGGTATGTGGGAGCTTTGCTCGACTATATCGTCAATGACTTCAAACGCTTCCGCTTGCAAATGGATGACCCGTCGCTTGGCGGCATGATCGTATGCGAGACGAACAAACAGGCCCGCATGATGTTCCGTCTGTATAAGATGGGAACGCACAAGGACGAGGATGGACATTCTACCTATGTGCCTAAGATTGGCACAGTCGTTCCTGAAGACGACGGAACCATGCCAAACGAAGATACGTCGGGTCTGAAGGTAGAACTCATATTGCACGATTATTACGACAAAGAGAAGCGGGCTAATATCTCTCTGCAATTTCGGAAAAAGGCAGAACCAGATTTGCTGATAGTCAATAATATGCTCTTGACGGGTTTTGACGCGCCGCGGCTGAAGCGATTGTATCTTGGCCGCAAGTTGAAAGACCATAATCTTCTTCAGGCACTCACACGTGTGAACAGACCGTACAAGGACATCCGATTCGGATATGTAGTTGATTTCGCCGACATCAGGCAGAACTTCAACGACATCAACAACGCCTATGCGGCAGAACTCGGCAAGTTCGACACTGGACAGTCTGAGGATGCGAGCGTTGAGCACGTCATGGTTTCAGAAGATGAAATCAAGGAAACGATGTGGGATGTGCAGGAGGTTCTCTTTGACTACACAACCGACAATGCGGAGGAGTTTGCCCAGCAGATGGAAGATATTGATGACCACAACAAACTGATCATCATCCGGCATAAGCTTGAAGAAGCCAAAGCCACATGGAATGAGGTCCGTACTTTTGGCTCAGAAGAACTGAAGGCGAAAGTGAAGGCCATGCAACCCGGCAATATCAACAACCTGCTGAAAGTGGTCAACGACCGTATCAGCAACCTCAATCTGAAGGATGTCTTCAACCATGAGGCTGAGGTAGCCTCTATGGTCAATGAAGCATTGGGTACGATAGAATTCAAGTTCCATAAGAAAGGAAGCGGGGAACTGGTCATCAACGACAACCTAAAGAGCGAGTTGCAAAATAAGAAGCGCGCACTTTCGGATGAACTGGCCGATAATATCGACCAAGACGATGACGATTATGTCTCCCTTCTCGACGAGATAAAAAAGTACTTCAGAAAGAAAGGCTTTGAGCCGTCCAATGTTGCAGAGGCAAAGGAAGACATAGGATTCATGGACGACATGATGACGAAGATCAAGGAGATCAACAAGCGCAATGCTGCCCTGCAAAAGAAATACAAGGGCGATGCCAAGTTTGTCAGAGCTCACAAGCGTATTATCAGGGAACAAAAGTCGACAGGCAAGGTGATTATCTCTCCCTCGGAAGTGGAAACATGTATTGCGCTCAACACGATAAAAGACAATATTGACACAATGTTGTTGAATAATTTGGACCTCATCAATAATGTACCGTTTTTCACTGACCAAGTGAAGAATTGCATTACGCAGGTACTACATAAGATGGAAGTCAAAGCAAAGCCTGCCGACCGCAGATATTTGGCAGGGATTATTACCAACGAGTACGAACATCAATATAAGAGATTTTAATGAGCACATCAGATATAATAAAGAAAACAGAAGACCTTATCGACGCGCTACGCGCCACTTGTGGAAACAACGGATTGAGCGGTGACGGCAATGAGTATAAAATTGTCGTACAGATGTTTCTGTATAAGTTCCTCAACGATAAGTTTGGTTATGAGTTAAAGCACATTCAGAATGAAGAGTATCGCTCGCGTTTCAACGAGGCTGCTCATTGGGAGAGTGCTTATACTGCTATGACCGATGAGGAGCGTGAAGATGTATGGGACTATCTGCCAGCCGATACGCCCAAACTCAAGCCTGAACATCTGATTGCCAATCTGTATAATCGCATGAACGAGGGAGATTTCTCCAGTGTTTTTGACAATACTATGGTTTCACTCGGTCAGCTCAATGCCGACAAGTTTAGTGTCAAGACATCCGGAAAGAGCAGTGTTGCACTGTTGGAGTCGTTGACAAACTATGTGACAGATCCCGATAAGCGCGATGACTTTGCCCGTGCGCTCATCAACAACCTGACCACCTTCAACTTTGAGGATATTTTCCATCAAAAGTACGACTTCTTCTCAACGGTATTTGAGTATCTTGTCAGCGACTACAATAAAGACAGTGGAAAATATGGAGAGTATTTCACACCTCATGCCGTGGCGACGATCATGGCTCGTCTACTTGTTTCGCCGGATGAGACTATCCATAGTGCTGCAACCTGCGACCCTACGGCAGGAACAGGTACGCTCGTGATGGCTTTGGCCCATCAGATAGGTGAGGGCAACTGTTCTATCTTCACGCAGGATCAGAGCCAGAAGTCAACGACGATGCTACGGCTGAACCTGATCCTCAACAATCTCGTCTCATCATTGCCAAATGTCATTCAAGGAGATTCACTGATAGACTGGGGACATGAGCGCAAGGACGGCACGTTCGATAAGATGTTTGATTATGTTGTCAGTAATCCTCCGTTTAAAGAGGACTTTAGTCAGACGGTTACAAACGCCGCATTCAAAAACACCGACCGATTCTTTGCGGGCATCCCAAACGTGCCAAAGGGTGACAAGCAAAAGATGGAGATATATCTTGTCTTCATTCAGCATATTCTCTATATTCTGAAAGACACAGGTAAGGCGGCTGTTGTCGTGCCGACCGGTTTTCTCACCGCATCAGCAAAGATACCATTGGCCATCCGAAAGAAGTTGGTGGACAAGGGGTGGCTGCGTGGGGTTGTCTCTATGCCTTCCAATATCTTCGCCAACACGGGCACCAATGTCAGCGTGGTCTTTATCGATAAAGGCAAGAAGGACGACAAGGTCATTCTGATAGATGCCTCCAAGCTCGGAACGACAGAAAAGGTTGACAAGAACCAGCGGACAGTGCTCAGTACTGCTGACGAGGACAAAATCGTGAACACTTTCCGTAATATGGAAGATGTTGATGATTTCTCTAAGGTGGTATCACTTGATGAGATTAAGGAAAAGAAGTATAGCTTTTCTGCCGGACAATACTTCGACATCAAGATTGACTACGTTGATATCACCGAGGAAGAGTTCAACCGTCGAATGACAGAATACAAATCGACGCTTGCAAAGCAGTTTGAGGAAAGCCACAAGCTTGAGGAAGAGATCATGAAGCAACTGGCAAGTCTAAAATTCAACGAGGATGTAAAAGGCGAATAAAATGAAAAACGAGATACAGTTTCTGCTTTACAGCATGCCCGACGAGCAGGGCAAGGTACAAGTTATTGTAAAGGATGGTACAATATGGTGTACCCAGAAGGCTATGGCACAGCTCTTTGGGGTGGATAGGTCCGTGATTACCAAGCACTTGAAAAACATCTTCGACTCAGGAGAGCTAAGGCAAGAATCAGTATGTGCAAAAAATGCACTAACTGCCGCTGATGGGAAAAAATATCAAACAACACTCTATAATCTCGATGCTATTATTTCTGTCGGCTACCGTGTCAATTCCATCAAGGCCACGAAATTCCGCCAGTGGGCAACGTCGGTGTTGAAGGAATATATCACAAAGGGATTTGCCCTTGACGACGATAGGCTCAAGCAGGGTACTGCCGTGTTCGGCAAAGACTATTTCCGTGAACTCCTTGAGCGCGTCCGTTCCATCCGTGCAAGTGAGCGCCGTATATGGCAGCAGATTACGGACATTTATGCGGAGTGCAGCACCGACTATGACAAGACTTCTCCGACAACCCGCGATTTCTATGCCATGATTCAAAATCGTTTCCATTATGCCATCACAGGTATGACGGCAGCTGAAATCATATACACGCGGGCGGATCATACGAAAGACCACATGGGGTTAACAACATGGAAGCATGCACCCGATGGCAGGGTCTTGAAGTCTGATGTCAGCATAGCAAAAAACTACTTGCAGCCTGAACAGATTAAACGTTTGGAACGTGCTGTAACTGGCTTCTTCGACTACATAGAGGATCTCATAGAGCGTGAGAACACCTTCACAATGGATCAGTTCTCAGCCAGTGTCAATAAGTTCTTGGAATTCCGAAACTACCACATCTTGCCTGACAAAGGAAAGATTTCTGCTACAGAAGCTAAAGCCAAAGCAGAACAAGAATACGATATCTTCAACAAGACGCAGAAGATAGACTCGGATTTTGATAAGGAAATAAGGAAACTAAGGGGGGAATAAACCATGATGTGGAAGAAATATAAAATATGCGACATAGCTACTGTGCTGAGTGGGGCGACACCAGCAACGTCTGATTTGGCAAATTATGATGGTGAAATAGTTTGGATTACACCAAAA
>Ga0256406_1006269_pt1 | contig 12033 bp, 16 predicted proteins | sample RumenRJG_03DNA_FD_185986 | JGI IMG/M metagenome (GOLD analysis project Ga0256406, IMG submission 185986) | Bovine rumen microbial communities from Lethbridge, Alberta, Canada - RJG_03 | ecosystem: Host-associated > Mammals > Digestive system > Stomach > Rumen | place: Canada: Alberta | collected...
ACACAGGGAAAACATATAAGAACTTAATCGGAAAAGATACGCATTTAACTGGTGCTGACAGATACCTGAACACGAATACTGGCAACGGTTTCTTTTCCGGAAAATCGGACTGGGAGTCAACCTATAGCACGTATCGTCAAAATGAGAGCGGGGATAATACAAGCAGTCAGAATGCAACTCAACCGCAATACGATTTGAGCTTTGACTGGGCGAATCCGCTTCCTACAATCAATCCCAATGTGTCGTATGTTGCGCCAACGATCGATACCGCGAATATTGCGGCGGATATCCAATCGCAGGTAGACGGAACGACTGTGCAGCTGAACCCGCAGATTGATACGAGCATAATCGAACAGCAGCCTGCTATTCCAGTCAACATTATGCCAAAGACAGACAGCGGAAGCGCTGTTGAACAGCTGCAGCAGCAGGGTGTAAAGGTTGACGTTGATGGTGATGTGCAAAAGCTTTCAGCGACAATCGATGGTGAAGATGGCCAGAATCTGATGGAGTATGTTGATGGCGACGCAACAGATCTACAGATGAGCGTTAAGTCCGAAGACGGGAAGACGCTTATTGAAAGGGTAACAGGTAATGCGTCGGATCTTGCGCGAATAATCAATTCGTATAACGGAACAACGATTAGAGTCAACATTGTCGGACAACGGCTATTTGCGAATGGCGGCCGGGCAACATCCGCATCAGTCTTCGGCGAAGCCGGCCCTGAGTGGGCGATACCGGAAAGCAAGGGGAACCGGTCAAAACAGCTTCTTACTTCTGCGATGGAGGCATCCGGGTTCTCCTGGAGAGATATCTACGGAATGTATGGATCTGACGACAAAAGCGGATATGCTGTCGGCGGCCGGGCAACAAAGGCATCGAATTTCGGAGAGGATGGACCGGAATGGGCAATTCCGGAAGAGCATACCGAGAATACGGCGATGCTTATCAATGCTACGCGGGAGGCAATCGGCCTTACCTGGGATGACGTACTCAGCAGCAGGAAGGGCGGAAAGAAGATCCGGAAGTTTGCTGATGGCGGCCGGGCAACATCCGCATCAGTCTTTGCGGAAGCAGGAGCAGAATGGGCGATTCCGGAGGAGCATTCTGAGCGGACAGCAGACCTGCTGAATGCGGCCAGGCAGGCATCGGGCTTCACATGGAGCGATCTGCTGGCGCGTTATGGCGGATTCAATGCGAATCCTTCCAATACCGCTACGACGCTTGTATACAGTCCGGTTATCCATGCGAATGACGCTACAGGCGTAGAGCAGGCGCTGATCGCTGACAAGGAGCGGCTTGACAAGTGGTATGCACACCGCAAGATGCGGGATGAAGTGGAGGTGTACGCATGACGTTAAGCGAAACACAGTACCAGTGTGCTGCCGGTGAAACATTTGATTCTGTCGCGCTTGAAGTATATGGCGATGAGAAGTATGCATGCGAGCTTATGGCAGCTAATCCGCTGTTCTGCACTGTGCCTATGTTTGTTGGCGGAGAACTGCTTGAACTGCCTGTCGTGGATATTCCGGACGAGGATGAGGCAGAAGATGATCCTGAAGAGGCAGTTGCTCCGGACGAAGCTCCATGGAAGGAGTAAGGCATGGCACGAACATTAAAAAGGGGAAGCAGCGGGAGCGATGTTAAAACGCTTCAGAAAAATCTAAAGAAGCTTGGTTACTATTCTGGCGCGATAAACGGGAGCTTTGGAGCGGCAGTAGATGCTGCTGTTCGGAAGTTTCAAAAAGCCTGCGGTATTCGTGTTGATGGCGTTGTCGGGACGCAGACACGGGCCGCTTTATCAGCTCGCTTGAAGAAGAAAAAGAAATCAGTCAAAAAGAAAAGAGGATCCTCGTTAAGCGGTGCTGCTGGGAATGCTCAGGGCCAATGGGGAGGCCATATATTTACAGTGTCATCTGACAAGATATACAGCTTTACCAGTCTCCAAATAAAAAGTTCTTCAGCACTTGAGACTAAAAGCGACAATGACACCGGGAACGCTTCCAGGAAAAATGCAAATCCGACAGAAGTGACGCTTACGATTCCGATGAATGCGTTTGTCGGATGCGATGTAAAAAGTGAAGCAATGGCATTTATCGGAGAAGCTGACGTAGGGAAGTCGGACTATTTTTATATTTGCGGAAAGAAGCTTTTGCCTTGTCAATTGATGCTGGTTGATGCGACCGTGAAAAACGTTGATATTGCGCCTAATGCCGGATGGCGGAAAGCCGACGTTTCACTCACATTCAAGCGCAGTAGTGGTGGCGGTGGTTCGTCAGGCGGAAAAAAGAAAAAAGGGAAGAGCAAAAAGTCATCTGTTAGAAGGTCCTCGCCTCGCGGCGGCTATGGAGGCAGAGGATCGGGAGGACGCTCATCCGGCGGAAGAAACGTCGCAAGCACTAAAGGCAAATCCGGGAAGAAAAAGAAAACAAATGCCGCCAGTTATATCAAGAAAATGGTAGGCCAATCCGCAAGATGCGCGCGTCAGGCACGTTATTACTCAGCGAAAGCTGCGGCTCTCGAAAGGAATAGGAAGTGATTGCTTATGGCACAATATCAGATCGATAACATTGCGGCTCCTATAGACTTTCAAGAGGACAATATTGTAAAACGCACGCTTCAGAATGCGAAAAACCTTCTCATGTGTCATACGGGCGAGGTTCCATATGACAGACTGCGAGGACTTGACAGCAGAGTATACGATCTTCCGATGAATGAACTCAGAACACGACTGATCCCCGAATTGGATCGTGTCATGATGTGGGAGCCAGATGTTGAGGTTGTGGATGCTGAAGCTACGATTTTGCCAGACGGAGGAGGCCTGTATATCAAAGTCATTATTGATATAGACATCGACGAAGACGCGGAGGAGGTTTGATGTATGGATAATACAGAAATCCATTACTTGACATACGATCCGGATGCGATATGGGAAGACATGATGCTGAATTATGTCGAAGCGGGCGGAGATATTCTCTATCCGGGCGATGAAAAGGATATGCTCCTCAGAAGCGTTCAGGCTGACATTGTTCAGGTCTTTGCCGGCGTAGACAACGCTTTAAGGATGCAGACATTGCGGTATGCAGTCGGCCCGTATCTTGATCTTATCGGAGAACGAAGAGACTGTGAGCGGATCACAGCCAGCCCGGCAACAGCTCAAGTTACGATTACGGCCAATGAGGGATTCACTCTTCCTGAAGGTTCCACGATGACAGCTGACGGGCAAGTCTTCTACCAGACGAAAGAGGATGTTGCACTGACTGGAAATCAGCTGACTGCAACAATTGAGGTGGAATGCACAGAGGACGGCATTATAGGAAATGGGTTAACTGCGGGGACTGCATTATCACTTTCAAAAAGCGATTACGAAAAATATATAAGCAGCATTGTCGCTGCTACGGATGCTTCCGGAGGAAACGAAGAAGAGGACGACGAGACGTACCGCGACAGAATCCGGGAACATGGTCTTGCGTCCGTGTCTACTGGACCTTATCAGCAGTACGAATCGGCAGCGGAAGCCGTCAGCAGTGAGATCGCGGACGCAAAAGCGCTGAATATGGGCGGCGGCAATGTCGGAATCTACCTGATATTTGCGGGAGAAAAGGGCAAAGCCGCGATCATGGCGGCAGTTCTTGCGGCGCTCTCTGCGGAAGACGTGCGGCCACTCACAGACAAGGTGACGGTATACGAAGCAACCGATATCCCGTATGTGCTGAACGTGCAGTATGAATGCGACAATTCAAGCGGCACGATCACGGCGATTGGAAATGCGGTGACGGAGTACCAGACATGGCAGGATAACACCATAGGGCGGGCATTTAACCCGGATCGGCTTATGGCGATGCTCTATCAGTCCGGGTGTACCCGCGTCTCTTTCATCAGCGGAAGCATGTTCGGGAACGGCGGCGCAGTCACATATACAGAGATTGCGAATAACGCGAGGTGCAAGGGGACTATCACCCTGACCGCCGCCGCTTTGTAAGGAGGTGGCGCGTTGTTTACCTTTGAAGTGAAAGACTGGGTGCCGCAATTTATCCTAGACGATAAGAACGGCTACGCTATAGCAAAAGCCATTGAAGCGGCAATGCAATACCTGAATACTACAATATTGCAAAGTGTCGATCAGTTCACCGAAGTCGAAGACATGCCAGAATGGAGGCTTGATGAATTAGCCTGGGAAACGAATTGTCTTTATGACTATAACGCGGACGTGGAGACAAAGCGGCGATGGATTATAAACGCCATCCCGTATTATCGGCTATACGGCACACCGAAAGCCATCTACAACTACATCGGCAGCTATTTCGACAGTGTCGAGGTGGAAGAAAACTGGATTTACAACGGAGAGCCGTACCATTTTCGCGTAATTGTGGATGGCGAATGGAACCCAGCAAATGAAGCCTGGGCAAGAAGGGCGATTGACAAGGCAAAAAATGTCCGATCAGTCCTGGACGCGCTTGCCATCGGATGCCGGTCATATATCGGCATTATGGCAGAAGGGGAGGTCGCCGCAAAGTTCACTTATCCGCTCACAGGACCGTCAAATTACGCCGGAAGATGGCCGCAGGAAAATATCGTAGGGGTAATTGACAACAGCGCAAAAATGGGCGTCGACAGCCGCGTAGAAGAACATAAATTCCCGTATCCAATGACGGGAACGCGACCGGAAATCAATACGCTCGGCACGATCAGCGAAGGACAGATAGGAGCCGGGGCGGAAGCTGTCGGGCATAAGTACGACTACCCCATGACGGCGGAGGAAATGGCGGCAGGAACACACCCGCAGGAAGCGACGCTCGGAGTGGTCGACAGCGCACACGCGGCGGCATCCGGCGATGCTGCGCCGTATAAAATTTCATATCCGATAGTCGGCACAGTTCCGCAGGAAAACATACTCGGAATCACCAGTGACAACAACATCCAGTCCGCGCAGGCGGAAGACACATATATGACCATCGCCTACAAACTGTGCGGGCAGGATGAATTTTGAAAGGAGGAAGTGGGAACATGGCAGATATACTGACCTATGACAGCGCCTATCTTGCAAAGGAGCGAAAGCGCGTGAAAGACGACGTTTCCTATGCGCGGTACAAGGTAGGTAGCTCATGGTATCAGGCAGATATTCAGTCGGCAGAAATCCTCTCTGATGGGCGTGTGGAAGTCACATTTACCATTGACCACACTGTAAGCGGCAACATTACAGTGACGGGCATTGAGTTGTATGACAGGAACGGTATCCGAATCGCAAGCCGCCCGGTGAGTATTACGCGGGCAGCAGCAACAGAGGGAATCAAGTATGTATGCCGATTGAGCTTATTCCAGGTCGTGCCAAATGCGGCAGGAACCGGAAAATATGACGCACTTTAAGGAGGTGAAGAACGATGTCTTACAACAAGCGCGTTGGTTGGTTAGATCATGTTGTGGAGCGTCCGAGGACGTATAAGGAAATCAGTAACAGCGACGGGAGCAAGACTTTCACGCCAGTGCCGGGCGAGATCATCCAGCAGGGTACAGCCCAGAGCGCAACCAATTTTGGAACCATGGACGAAGCCTTGCAGCATTTAAGCATAGCGTACGATATGCTTATGACCATCACACAGGCGGAATTGCGCGACCAGAAAGATCGCATTGCGGCGCTGGAAGCGAAGGTCGCGGCTTTAAGTTCATAAGGAGGTAGAGGATGCCGAAGAATGAAGAAAACCTGACGGAAGAAATCGCGGCAGGCGTACCGGATTTTAACCCGGACGAGTGGGAGAAAAAGAGGAAGGAAGCGGCGGAAGCAGAGCTTGCAGGCGCGAAAGCGGCGTCAGCACAGCGGAAAGAGAGTGCGGCGATCGTCGCAGAGCATGACGAAATGTTTGCTGACATGCTCTTCGAAATGACCATGAACGAAATGTCAAATAAATAAGGAGGTACGATATGGCTTATAACTTGATGAAACGTATTATCACACGCGGAGGATATAACAAGGATAGCGTGATGGACAAGCTCGATGCGTTCCTGGCGGCTGACCGGATCACAACGGAGCAGTACCGGGAACTTGTCGCGCTGATAAACGGAGGTACGGCAAATGAATAATTCCCCGCTGGAATTCCTCGCAAAGAAGTACGGCAATGTTGTCAAGGAGCTTTACATTGAGGAAAAGGATCCTGTTACGGGCAAGACCGTCCGCAAGAAGAATGTTGCCGGTATCTTTGTGAAATTCCCGAAAATGAAAAGCTCCGACCTTGTGCCGGGGCTGCCGGAGCATACGCACCCGGCATTTATTATCAATGGTGTTGAGCGGGATTATATTCTGCTCGGAAAATACAAGGCGGGCGAAAACGGTGTATCAAACGACGCACTTGTAAGCCTGCCGAACATCATGCCTGCACGTTCGCTTGGCGCGGATCAGTGTTTATCACGCATGAAGAAAGCCGGGGCTGGCATAACCGGAATGACGGTTGCCGACTACGGCTTTATTAAGCTGCTGGCGCAGAAAAACGGCTGGGTTCCGAAGGGCAACACCTTTTGGGGGCAGAGCCACAAAGACGGTACAGCATGGGAAGTCGGCAAGGCATTGACCGTCGGCGCGGAAAGAGCCTATGAGGGCTATATCTATAAGTGCCTGATTGCACACACGACGGCAGCAGAGTTAAAACCGGATGTTTCCCCGACCTATTGGGAGAGGGGCAAGCTTATCGGCGGAATCTCGCAGGACAACGGCATTGACGCGGCCCATCAGACCGGATACCGGACGCTGAATGGAACCGGTCCACTTTACTGGTATCTTGGCAAAGATCCGGCGAGCCTTGCGGACATCGTCGGATCAAGTCTGGAGCAGCAGTACGGGCTTCGGTACGTCAACTGCGAAATGCAGATTCTTGAAAACAACAACGCCGCCGATCCTGACGCGGACCTGTCTGCATCTTCTGCGGCGTGGAAAGCGATCCTTCCGAACAAGAGCAACGACGGCTATACCTTAGTCGCGCCGGGAACTGCCGGGACGCTGCACTGGACATGGCAGAACGGAAAGCTCACATTAGATACCGTGGAGCCGGAATTTGATAACGAGTATCGCGGGACGAATTTCATGGATTTGGCGTACAATGCGTCCAATCTTCCGTTCGTTCCGTCCATCGTAAAGGAACTCGGCCTTTTCCCGACCGGTTCCGACGACAAAACCGAAGGTTATTATTACCAGCAGATGACGAAGGACGAGCGCTTCCCGCGTCGTGGCGGCGACTTCAACGGCGCCTCGTACACGGGGCTCGGGTATGTCAGCTCCTTCTACCCGCGCGGCGTTGAGGGCACGATCTATGGCTGTCGCCCTCGCTCCCTGGACTGAAACCCTGATACCTGGATTCTGAATCCCTGACAGGCGGCGCGGTAGCGCCGCCTTATTGGGTAACACTTGAAAGAAGGAAAAGCTATGTCGGAGTTTCCGTATGACGCAGGAAATCCGGGGCCATGCTGTCAGAAAATCGAAGACATGCTGGATTATGCACGCCCGATTATTCAAAGATGGCCGCCGTTCCACAAGTACACGCTTGGCGAGGAAATCATGCGGGAAATCTATACAATGCTCCGGCTGGCGACGAAAGCCCGCCTACGGTACATGAATAAATCGACGCTTGCTGATTTGGACACGAGCAAGGCTATCCTTGACGTGTATCTGCGGCAGGCGAACAAGACAGTTTTTCACGACCGGGGCGGCAACGAAAGACGGCTGCTCACCGACCACAGTTACGGTGTATGGTCCGGCATGATGGAAGAAATCGGGAAACTGATAGGCGGCTGGATCAAGAGCGTATCGGGCCGGAAGAATAGCACTAAAGGGAACGTGCCGTGATTTGGGCGGCCTGGTTGGGGCGCTCATTGGCGCTTCCCGCGTCGTGGCGGCAACTACAACGACACCTCGAACACGGGGCTCGGGTATGTCAACTCCAACAACCCGCGCGGCAATGAGAACACGAACTATGGCTGTCGCCCTCGCTCCCAGCATACATCTAAAGATTTGCGAGATTACGAATCAGCAAGCGTCCTTCTGATGGGAGGGGTGCGTTTACCTTGGCGGGGAACCGCCTAAACAAAAATCTCGTTTTGCCCCGGAACCAACCCGGCACAGAAAAGGCAGGGCGGGAATCGCTGCGAAGCGCCCGGAAGGGCGTAAAGCTATGATTGTCAGCAGTTATTTACGGGAGGGGATAAAAACACCATCCGCACATATACAATCTACGCTGAGCGGAAACGCCACGCGCAGCATTTTTCACAGAGCGGGGTAACATTTTGGAAGGGCTGCACAATCTAAAAGACCGCATCTGTGACTTTGAAAATCTCATGGGCGCGTATCGCGACGCGGCAAAGGCGAAGCGATACCGCAATGAGGTATTGGAATTTACCTTTAATCTTGGCGACAACCTGCATAAATTACAGCGCGAACTTCTGGATATGACATACGCGGTAGGACCATACCGGGAGTTTTGTGTGCGGTATCCGAAACCCCGCCTTGTCATGGCACTTGGGTTTCGCGACAGGGTTGTACAGTGGGCAATCTACAGACAGATTAACCCATACCTCGACAAGAGGTACATCAACCACAGTTACGGTTGCCGGAGAGATAAGGGGACGTTGAAAGCGGCACAGTGCCTGCACAACTGGCAGCAGCTTATCAGCAGGAAACCGGATGCGGACGACTGGTATATCATCAAAGGCGATATATCAAAATACTTTTACCGTGTGGATCACGGTAAGGTAGAAGAGAGTTATGGCGAGGTATCGGACGATATCTGGTTTTCATGGCTTATCGGGACGATCATAAACAATCCTAACGTGCCGTTTGGGCTGCCGCCGGGAATGAAACCGGACGACTGCCCGCGCTCCGAGCGGCTGTTTGAAGTCGGTATGCCGATAGGCAACCTGACAAGCCAGGAGACGGCGAATCTGTTTCTTGACCGGCTGGATCAGTTCTGCAAGCACGTCCTGCACCTGCATTTCTATGTCCGTTACATGGATGATTTCTGCACCTATGTGAAGGGAAAGGAGAATGCAAAGCAGATATTCGCCCTGATATCGGAATTTTTGAGGAACGAACTGTATCTTGATATCAGCCCGAAAAGCCGGATTCAGAAAGCAACTGCGCCAGTTGAGTTTGTCGGATATATACTCACACCGCACGGCATCCGCATGAGGAAAAAGACAACGAAGCATATCAAGCGCAGCTTAAAGCATATCATGGCGGGCTACGCCGTCGGCGCGGTCAGCTATGAAAAGGCAATCGAGAGCGTCGTTTGCTACATTGGAATGTGCAAGCAGTGCAACGGCCACAATATGCTCCGCTGGATTCAGGATCACTTCGTCCTGCAAAGGAGTGACAACATGAACACAAATAATATGCCGCCATCCGGGCTGCGTTTTTACTCCATCCACGAGAACGAGGACGGGAACGTTGACATATATCTGCGGCCGGATGTGCTGCCGAAAACGGCGGAAGGACAGACGGATTATGATGTTGTCGTACTGGTCGTAAGGGGCGTGACGCCTTTCGCAGGGATGGAAGACCATATACGAGCACACTTTGACGACTGGTGTGCTGATGCGGAAGCGATTTGCCTATGACATATTCGATACTTTTTCCGACGGAGGGCGACAGTGCCACACAGAAAGGAGAGAGAACATGAAGATTGATTTGATGCCGGTTTCGTCGCCTGAGGCGTACCCGCAGGGATGGAAGGAGGTCACCGAATGAGCAACGACATCGTTATCGCAGTCATTACAGCCCTGTCATCCTCTGGGGTGACGGGGCTGATCACGTATTTGCTGCAGCGGCACGACAAAAAGAAGGACGCGAAGAACGCCAAAAACAGCGCTCAATCACAGATGGTGATGGGCCTTGGGCATGATCGCATCGTAGCGCTGGCGTCTGACATCATCGGACGCGGATATGTCACCAAAGATGAGTATGAGAACTTGTACAAATATTTGTACAAGCCATACAAGGCGCTTGGCGGAAACGGCACCGCCGAGAAGATGATTCACGAAGTGAACAATTTGCCGATGAAAACAAGGAGGATTGATGATGAGCAAGGTTAAATCATATGTTGTGAGGGCAATTTGGACGGCTGCGCAGACGGCTGCTGCATCCGCAATCGCGGCGATCGGCAGCACGGCGACCATCGGAGCAGTTGACTGGCGTGTGGTGGCAAGCACTGCGGGGCTGGCCGGCATCCTGTCCCTGCTGAAGTCAATCGCGGTTGGAACGCCGGAATCGAAGGAAGGCGCGTGAAATGAATCCATGTAAGAACCAGAGTGAATATCTGCAGCAGATCGTAGAGCCGGCACAGAGAGTGTGCAAGCGCTACGGCTATCTCCCATCCGTACTGATCGCACAGTCGTGCCTGGAGAACGGCTACGGGATGGCAGCGGACTGCTATCCACTGATCGCCGTGAATAACATGGTCGGGCAAAAATCCGAACTGCTGAACAAATCGTGGGTGGATGTCGGCTTGTCCGTGTGGCCGGGCAAGTCGATCACGAAGAACACTCCGGAGCAGTACGGAAACAGGATCGTGCGGATCAACGACCGGTTCCGTATTTTCGACAGCATTGAGCAGTCATTCGCGGACTTCCTGCTCTTCCTGACTTACGCCTCAAATGCTGGCGCAGGAGGAGCACCGAAGTACGGCGGCGAAGTGCTGACATTGAAAGATCCTGAAACGCTGATCCGCGCGGTTGCCACCCGCGGATACGCGACTGGAAAGACGTATCCGACATCTGTGATGCGGATCGTTCGGGAGCACAATCTGACACAGTATGACGACCTGACGGCCGTCGCGCCGACTGATCAGGTGCCGGCAGCGCTGAGGAAGGAGGGGAAAGTGACAGAATTGGAAATCCATAAAAACCCGTTGGGATTGCGCACACACAATACCAGCCAGAGAATCGGGAAGATCGAATATATCTGCATCCATTATGTCGGTGCGTTGGGAGACGCAAAGGACAACATCGACTATTACAATCAAAAAATAGTCGATGATGCTTCCGCAGATTTTTATTGCGGCCACAATGGCGACATCTGGCAGTACAATGTCAATCCGCTGGCACGGTATTGCTGGTCGGTCGGCGGCGATAGGCAGACGCAGTATGGCGGTTCGTTCTATCGAAAATGCAAAAATTCAAACAGCGTATCGATAGAGATGTGCGTGAAGAGCAAAACAGGGAATGCACCAAGCAGGCCGAATGATCCTGCATGGTACATCACCGATGCGACGCTCCAAGCGTGCATCAAGCTGACAAAATACCTGATGCATTTGTATAACATTCCAGCTGATCACGTGATCCGGCATTATGATGTAAACGGCAAGCTTTGCCCTGGCGTCATCGGATGGAACGCGCCGAGCGGATCAGATGCCGAATGGCTGTCCTTCAAGGCCGCGATCCGGGACGAGAAGCAGACCGCAAAGCCGGCAGCGCCTGCGAAAGTGTATCGTGTGCGTGTAGGGATCTTCCGTACGCAGAAGTACATGGAGCGGCTGCAGGCCGCGATCAAAAAGAAGACCGGCCTTGCAACCTTTACAGAGAAGGAGTCGGACGGGATGCACATCTACTGCGGATCGTTCAGCGAGAAAGCGAACGCTGAACAGCGGGTGCAGATCCTGAAAGATTCCGGATTCGATGCGGTAATTGTCGAACGATAATAAAAAGCCGTCGAGGGATCAACCCTTGGCGGCTTTTTCTGCTCTGCGAATTGCATTAAACCGTTGGACGAATTCGCGCTGATTCGTTTCAACAGATGCGGTCCTATCGAAAAAAGGATTAATTAAATACTTTAGCGCAATCACATCTTCCGCATCCATATTCTCCATTTCGTCGGCTGTCTTGTTAATGGCAGCCATAACAACATCTTTCTGATCTACTGGAATCTGCGAGCCTTCCATCGGAATAGACTCCTCAAATCTTTTGATCCTTGATCTGTAAATATCGATTAAGTTCTTTGCCCATTCAATCTGTTTTATACTTCCCCTCATTTTTCCTCTCCTGTGTTTTACTGTGTTATTT
>Ga0256406_1006270_pt1 | contig 12031 bp, 7 predicted proteins | sample RumenRJG_03DNA_FD_185986 | JGI IMG/M metagenome (GOLD analysis project Ga0256406, IMG submission 185986) | Bovine rumen microbial communities from Lethbridge, Alberta, Canada - RJG_03 | ecosystem: Host-associated > Mammals > Digestive system > Stomach > Rumen | place: Canada: Alberta | collected...
TTGATTGGGAGGGAAGCAAGTCCGGTTATACCGATATCTACAACAAAGGGAGAGATTTCTCTCCTTATGTCAAAAGGCAATATTCAATACTGCCTTACGAGGATCGGAAGAGAAAAATAGAGAAGACTGTCTTCTGTAATATCACCGATGAAGACAGATATTTACTGAAGTCCTTCCTTGCTCAATGGATAGAAGAGGATGAGACTATTCCCTCTGATTCGGTTATCTTCTCTCATTATGGCTATACGAAAAGAAGGCTCTCTGAGCCGAATTCCATTGATCCGTTGGATTTTCTGACGGAAACATTTGAGTTTGCTCTTTCACGCCCTTCGGATACCGAGAAATACCCCCGCGAGGAAGTTGAGTCTATCTTAGAAAAGCTTAAGAAAGGGAAAGATGTCACAAGCCAGGTCTTGAATCCTGAGCTGAAGACTGTCAATGATTCGACACTTTCTTTTGATAAAGTCTTTGTGGAGATGAAGCTCCCTTCCTTGGATGGGGTACATCAGCCGAATGAATTCCGCGCCTATCATCTGTCCATCCAGGACCATTCTTTCGTCATGGAGAGACTGAAATCCCTTCTTAAGAAGAATATCGGGAACTACGTTTTCACGAGGATGATGATTGATCGGTATATGAAGACCCAGGATGAGGCTTCTATCAATCTGGATGCCATGGAAGCCATCAGAAAACACAAAGATCTTTCTGCGGACGACATCGCCAATATCCTTCTCTACCTCTTTCTCGAGCACGTGCTGAAAGCGCCAAAAATCATGAGCGGATATGAGCTTCTGGATTCCGGGCGTTTTGATTTTACAGGAATCCATCTCTTGAATCGGAAAGATATGAAAGGCGAAGATTTCTATCAGCTTGTCCTCGGAACTTCCTGCCTTTCAGGAGGATTAGAGCTAGCCATCAAAGAGAGCATTGACCGTTTAGGCCAGATTAACAGGAAACGTTCTATGGCAATCCGCCTTGTAGATGGGATTGACCTGAATCAAAAATTTCTCCCTTCTCAGGCTGCCTTTCTGAAGAACGTACTTGTGCCGGAAGGCCCCGATGCTCCGCTTCCTGAGACTGGTTTTGGCCTGTTTATCGGTTATCGCCCGGATGTCATCATCCCGGGTTCGTTGACCAAAGAAAAAATCTCCTCTCTAGAGAAAACGATGGAAGAGGAGATCACGGCATCTATTCCTACCATCAAGGAATCCATAAAGCGAAATGGACTGGTGGATTCTTCCGTATATCTCTATCTGGTTCCGTTCAATGATTCAAAGAAGGATGTCGGTTCGATATTTGACGATTTCATGGGGGAACGGCCGTATGAGTGATATCACATGTCCAGATTTAACGGAGTACTTGCTTCAGGGAATCCTAGATAATGGTTATCTGAAGAAACTTTACCATGAGCTTCTTCAGAATTATCGTGCAAAGCTTTATTCGTCGCCTATTCCCTATCCTGAAATAAACGTGCCTGATATCATCCAGTTCGCCTCTTTGCTCTCTCTTTCCCATGGAATGACGGATTCCAAGAAACATCTGAAACTCTCTCAGGAACTCGTCTCTCTTCTTCTTTGTCTATACCCCGATAGAGAAGATGTGCGTCAGGCAATCGGAGAGATTTTGACGGATTTAGGTAACTTTCCTGGTGCGGATATTGCTTCAAAGCATTTCAGAAGCGTCGATCCGATGCAGAGAATCTATGATTTGATGAATTCTGACTACTTTGCTATACCGCATGAGGCGGGAAAGGTCTTCAGCAAAGAACAAAAGGTAGTCTATGACCATCTCTTCCAGACGGATTTCAGCTATTCCGGCCCCACGTCGATGGGAAAGACATTCCTGATCCAGGTCTATATCCGGGATCAGATCATCAAAGGCAAAAATGAAAACTACGCCTTGCTTGTTCCGAGCAAGGCTCTTATCAACGAGGTCTCTTCAAAAGTTACTGAAAGCCTTGGTGAGCTGCTTCAGAGCGAAGATTATCGCGTGGTGACTTCGGTCAACTCCGTCTATCTTGAGCAGAAACACCATTTCGTATTCGTTCTGACACCGGAGCGTTTCCTTTATCTTCTGATTCAGAGACCGGATGTCAGCGTGGACTTTCTTTTTGTCGATGAGGCACATAAGATTTCCGTCTGTCAAGGACGGAGCGGATTCTATTATCAATGTCTGAGCCTTTTAAGAACCAGGAATCCAAAAGCCAGAATCGTCTACGCTTCGCCGTATATTTCTAATCCCGAGCTTTTCCTGCCTCTTAGTGGGAAAAACAGCCATGAAAACATGAAGGATTCTCTTCGTATCACGGAATCCCCTGTCTCGCAGATTATCTTACTCGTGGATCTTGTACAGAAAGTCATCAAGCCGTTCGATGACATCAACGGCGTGTTTCTTGACCCCTCTCCGTTATCAGACGGAACTGCAACTCTCATTCCTCTTATCGAAAAAGTTGCCCGTTTCGATACGGGCAATCCGGAACAGACCCTGGTCTACTGTTGCTCAAGAGAGAAGACCATCACTTACGCCGAAGAACTATGTTCACATCTTCCGGAGAAGCATGACCCGGATCTAGACGATTTCTCTCGTGAGATTTTTGAGAACATCAGCGAAGAATATTGTCTTGGCGAATTTATCAAGAAAGGTGTTGCTTTCCATGTCGGCTATCTTCCTGCATCGATTCGGATGACGATGGAAAGACTCTTTAAGGAAAGGAAAATCAATGCCATTTTCTGCACCAGCACATTGATTGAGGGGGTCAATCTTCCGGCAGATCATCTCTTTGTGACCAGCAGAAAAACATGGAAACGAAACATGACCCCGATTGAATTCAGAAACCTGATTGGTCGGGTAGGAAGAATCAGCTATTCTTTGTCCGGAAATGTCTTCTTCATCGTGGAAGGCAAGAAGAAAAACGAGGAAAAGGATTACTCCAAACTGGTAATGGAAGAACTGAAACCGGAGCGGCTCTCTGTAGATGAGCTTAATCCGATGGTTCCCCATGTTCTGATTAATAACCTCCTTCATGGGAAGGCATCTCTCTCCATTCGTGATTTTGACGGACTTGTCAAAAGCGAGGAAGAATACGACCTCTGCCGCAAGCTTTCTACGATTCTTCTGAACGATATCTGCAAAAGCCGGGAGAGTGTAGTCCTTCAAAGCTTTCGCAAATATGGGCTGACCGCCGAGAAAGAAGACAGAATTCGGAGCCTCTTTTATGGGGATAAAGCGAAAAAGACAGAGGACATCAATTTCTCTCTTGATCAGGAACAGTCCCTTGAAGTGGCAGTCAAGGAAAGAACCGTCGCCTATCCAAAACCAAAAGCCTTTATCGGAGGCAATCCTCGTTTCGATTTCAATGATACTTTGGAATTCCTGAATAGGATGGCTTCCGTCTTTAATTGGGAACGATATGAATCAAAGCTCCTAAGAGGGAACAAACTCCGCTTCTATGCCCAACTTATTCTTCGCTGGATTGGCGGCAGTGGTCTGAATTTGATGGTGAGAGATGAACTTGAGTATTATCAAGAAAACGACAAAGAGCTGTTTGTTGATGGAGTGAAAGTCCATTTCGATTCAGAAAACAAGTTGCATCGCAACTTAGTAATCTCCAACCTTCTGCAAGAAATACAGAAGAACCTTCTTTTCAGCATTGCGAACTACTTTCTGAAGCTTTCGACCGAATACAAGAAACAGTACGGAGACGATAGTCTTGTCGGGAACGACTGGTACGAGTTCGTGGAATTCGGTTCAACGAATGTCGTTCCGATTTATCTTCAGAGATCTGGCTTTACTCGGGAAGCAGCTCTCTTTCTTTGGAAGGAGAGGAGAATCTATCTTCAGGTAGATAGCGTCCACACAAAAATCCTTACTACCGTTTTTCATAGTCGAAATCTAGCGGTTGTTCAGGAATGCGAAGATGTTAGAAGAAACAATCCTTATTTATTCCTAAAGTGCGATAATGGAATGCACTCTTGAAGTATTTTAAAAATCAGGCTTTATATCTTATTAAATAATCTTAATTAAAAGTTGAGACTATTTTTTTAGTCAAGTTAATTAATTATTTTGTCGATGTCAAATAAAACGATGTCATATTTATTGACATTTTTAAATATTTTAAGTACTGATTTGCACGTAAGGGCTATTTAACCTTTTAAATCATACTATCCGTGCCATCCACCGGCGACTCCCAGAGGGAGCCATCTGTGTTAAGATGGTAGTAATATTGTAACTCAGGGCTGGTCAATCCGACCCAATGTGCAAATCAGCATTTTCTTCCAAAAATTCTGTCCCTTAAAAATAGTAAATTTTCATAATTTAATGGAATATAGGGGCGAGAATTTGGTATCACATATCTTTCTATTAATTCATCTTTGATAATATGAAAATTAACATCATCCATGCGTTGTGCAAAAATCAAGCCAGAGCCATAAGTATTCAAACTTGCATCAACAATGTATCCTCTATCTCTGGTAAACCAGTATCTACCATGGAATGGAGGTTTAAAATTAAGTGAACTGTATGGATGAATGACGACATCAATTCCTATGCCACTTAGCCTTTCTACAAATCTGATTGCTTTTACCAATTTATGGCAATTGGATTGTTTAAGCAATAAATCCCTAACTGGGGTGTTACGTGGATAAAGACCTTTCATAAGAAAAACACATAACGCCAGAAGCAAAATCCCATCAATCCCATAATGTCTAGCCAAATCTTCAATTTCCCTTTTCCTTTGTTCTGATATATCTTTCACTTGGTAGTAAATATTTATAGTCCTTAAATTAATATCACTAAAAGAATCAAGATAAAAATCGATTGCATCATCTTCAATATCAACGATATTGTAATCGTCCACGATATTTAAAACATGTGTATCACCAAAAAAACCATCGTTTATTAAATTTTCTTTTAAAGTAGTCCCGTTTCTTGTGTATTTAAACATAATAATTACCTTCCATCACTTTTTAAGCCATCTAAATATGCATTAAGCTCTCTCAATTGTTTTTTGTTAAGACCGTTAATCTTCTCTTCCATACTTTGCTTGAGTTGTTTTGGTTCTGGAGGAGTTGTTTTGGCCAATGTGATCTTATCCCCTTCAACCTCAACAGCTAAATAATCGCCAATTTTGAACCCAGCCTCTTCAAGCCATTTGCCTTTTATGAGGATTGTGGAAACAGGCGTATAATTGCCTCCACCCATTGATTGGCTATAAATTTTTAGTTTTCTCATATGTCGATGCCTCCATTATGTTTTGCCACGATTAATATTATAGCACATCGTTAATAATTTCTTAACGATACAACATAAAAATGTATCGGAATGTTAGTCTTGCTTTTGCCTGTTTTCATAGGTTACGGTTATTCCTTCAATTTCCAAACAAAGAAACTGGATGTGAATCTTGCCTTGTCTGAATAAAGGATGTGGTTCACATCTTTTTTGTGCATTCCGAGTTTTTGGGCGATAGTGCTCGCTTTCATCCCTTTTGGATTTTTCTCCAAAAGCTCGATGATGAGATCTTTCGAACTCTTTGTCTGGATGTTTGTGGTGGTCTTTGGCTCTACGATTGGTTCCTTAGAAAACATAAAATCTAGTTTCCTCGTGTCCAACCCAAAATCCTTATATCCAGATTTCACGGCATTGATATATCTTTCGTCAGGAATCTCATTAGATTCCTCTCCGTCAAGGATATATACGATTCCGTCTATTCCTTCATCGATTTCGCTGTCGATGAGGTAGACGGTGGTATGGATGGAGTGGAAATGCCCTTTGCTTGCCACATAAGATTCGATTCCTTTGAGTGAATCTTCATCCAGGGAATATACGCCCACATTAATCTCGTTGCCTTCTTTTGCCTTGAGGCTCAAACGAGCGCCATCGGATGTCTGCACTAGGTCTAAATCATAACCGCTAAATTTTGCGACGCCGAGCATAGTTGCCTCTGGGCAACGAACAACCATCTGATTGAGATTCAGCAATTCGTCATAAGTAAGGAGATAAACCTTTTTGGCAGGCTTTTCGACTGCTTTGACCTCAGTCGAGTCGTCGGATTTAGCTTTTTCAGGTTCGGCAGTGATAGCTTCGGAATCTGACTTGGCCGTCTCTTCGTTTGTTGCACCCATCTCCATCAGGCGGTCGCTAAGAGGCTCCACCACGCTTCCCGTGTTGGTCTTGGCTTCTTCAAGCTCCAGGCCGAAGCCGAACCAGTCGAAGCTGTTGCGGTATTGTTTCTTGACTTCCTCGTCTTCAAGGTTGAGCTTGGAACCGAGAGATTCGTTGACGAAGAACTGGTGGATGTAGTTGTTGAGGACATCCTCCTGGAAGATGTGGTACTTGTTCAGGACTTCGAAGTCCTTCTTCGTGATGCCGACCGCCTCAAGGAAGACGTTCGGATCCGCGTTCTGGAAGATTTCCCGGAAGGTGGTCTCACGATAGACGCTGATATAGAGGAACTCGAAAAGGCGGGAGAGAATGTGCTTTAGGACGTTATCCGCATCCTCAACGGAATTTCCTTTTTCATAGGGAATGCTGGGGGTCAGCGCCTGTTTGACGGCGCCTTTGAAAGAATCTGCGTACCAGCGCCGATAAAGGGCCCCACGGTATTTCTCTGGAATGCTCTTGATATCGTTCAGATGCTTGTTGAGGAAGTCGTTGATCATCCCCCTTGTCTCTTTCTTCCAGACGATCTTGGCACCGAATTGTTTCTTGACTTCCTCGACGTACTTGAGACCGTCGTCGTGCCCGCACTTCATTTTCTTGACCGGGGCATTGACGCCGCCTTCATAGCCTTTCATGAAGCCGTTAGCCCACCAGGTCGCTTGTTCCTTGGAGAGATTGCTCGGGGTGAGTTCCTTCAGATACCCTTTGATATTATCTTCAAAGGCGGATTGGATATGTGCATCATCGAAATCAATATATTTTTCGGAATCCTCGAGGCCCAACGAATAGCCTTTGTCACGTCCCTCTTTGGCGATTCTCGAATCGAACCCGGTGTTGTCAGGTTTGGGAAGCATCGTCTGGCCTTTGGGCTTGTTGAACTTGGCATGGGCGAAGACTCTTTTGATGATCTCAGAGCATTCCTTGTCATTAAGCATCTCAGCCATCACTTCATCATCGAGCATTCGGGTGGTCTTGCTGGTGTCCGTGATTTTGCGGGAAAGAGGAATGCCACTTGTATCTCCATATTCGGCCAGTTCGTAGAAGACCGATTCCGAGATCGGCGTAGACATATCACCGTTCATGAAGATTGGAAGATAGCGGACGATGAGCCGTGCGATATCCAGTTTCGTGACGCTGCCTTCGGCAGTGTTCTCTGCGTATTTCAGGAGCAAGGCAGCCGCCCGGTCGATGTTGAAGTCATAGACATATCCGTAGGGCTTGAGAATCTTACCTTTCTCGACCAAAGGAGTCTGGATACGGAAGATGGCCTGGAAGTATTGCTCCGGCGAAGAGAGATCCTTAAGAACGAACACGCCAAACCAGGCTTTCACGGTGACTCCGATGGTGAGCTTGTTGACCGTCAGAGCGATGGAGCCAAGTTTTCCCGTGTTCTCAGCTGACGTGATCTGGTCGTCCAGATAGTCCTTGGCATCCTGGCCAGCTCCTACTCCCGGAGCGGAAAGGTCGATGATTTGGTATCTCTGGAAATAATCGTCGTTTCGGAGCAGATTCGCCATGGCATGCACGGCGTTCACGGAGGGCATGAGCCAAAGAGTGTGCTTGTTACTTGAAAGCATGTCCGGGTTGGAATAAGGGAATTTATCTCCAAAGACGCTTCTACCCTTGATGATTTCAAGCCATTTTTTGACTTCGTCTTCATAGACGAATCTTGCTGGCTCATTGGGGTTCGAATCTTTTTTGGTCTGGAAGAAACCGTTCAAAGAGAAGTAGGATTTCCCTAACAGCTTATCCGTGGAGAACACGGAGGAAGTCATATTCCCGAAGAGCTTCGACATGTTGTAGCCGAAGATTCTCATATCCGGGAACTGGGCATAGGCGGGATTCACCACAGAGAAATCGTCCTTATCGGAGTTCGGATATTTGTTCCTCTGCTCGTCGAAGTAGGAATAGGTGAAGGTGTTCTCCTTGGTAAACTCGCCCTTCGCGATGGCTTTGAAAGGAGTGCCGGAGAGGCAGATGACCTTCTGCGTCTTGATCTTGAACTTCTTGATGACGTCTTCCGTCTGCTGGAGGGCTTTCTGATATTCGGGATCAAGATCCTCCATCTTCTCAGGCTTGATGGTGCCCTGCGTTCTCTGATTCCAGGCTCCGAAATGGTATTCGTCCAAAATGACGAGATCCCAGTCCACATCCTGGAGTTTTGCAATCTTCTCTTTTGTCTCGTTCGTCTTGCTGTCCTTCCCGAGGTAGTTCTGAAGAGAAAGGAAGAGGACGAAAGGATTCGAAAGGAAATTCGGAAGGAAACTCGATTTACGCAGATTTACGTCCGTGTAGTAATCGTAATGCTTCCTGATGTGGGTGAGGTCCTCTCTCCAGGAGGATTCGACGGCCGGGACGAAGGTCAGAATCAGGATTCTGTCCAGACCGGCCTCCTCGCAATATTTGTAGGAAGTGAATGATTTTCCGAAGCGCATCTTACAGTTGAGGAGGAACCTTCCGCCGACCGGATGCTTTCCGAAGTAATCCTTGAGAGCTTCTACGCATTCCTCCTGCTCTTTGCGCGGGGTGAAAATGATATTCTCCGCTTCTTTCTTACGGCAGAATTCGAAGGCTTCGATGACTTCTTCCGCGGGGACGTTGATGAACCATTCCTGATCCTTTTCTGCAAGTCCGGCGCATTTTGCCATGATTGCATCATGGACATGGTAATCCTTGAAGGATTCACTGTGAGCATCGAGGCAGATTCCCCAATGGATCACCTCTCGTTCTAGACCGTATTTTTCATATTGGTTAGGAGTTAAGGCCAATTCATGGACCTGGTCTTTGATTCTTGACTTGATCGCACGCCAAAAAGTTTCTCCGATTCTGCATTTCGTCATCCCCACTTTGATCCCGTGGCCGGGAAACTTGGGGAGGATATACATATATAAAAGGAAGTATTCTTGATCAGAATCGTTTGAATCATCTAGATGATATGTAATAGAAGACCCAGAGGCAGATTTGATGATATCGAAGTCATTTATTTCTGGGCTTTGTTTAACCTCACACATCTCCATAATCACGCCATCTCCTGAACATTATTTTTAATGAATGAAATGTCATCATTGGAGAACCCAAAGCGTTTGAACAGCTCATCATCCGTCCAAGTCTTATGGAAATCGAGTAACGGGACATATTCATAAACACTCTGTGAAGCGTTTTGGTCCAGCTTTCTAATCCCTAACAGAGCCCTGAAGAATTTAGTTCTAAAGTAGGCATCGCAGTTTTTTGCTTCTTCTTCCGTGCTAAACGGCCCGAAGACAACAAATGTTTCTGTGCACAATTCATCGGGACAGCCTAGGATCGGTTCGGAAAATGTTTCTCCAAAGGTACCGTTTCCCTGATTCCTCGGCACAAAGAGCTTATAGCCCGAAAGCAATTCTTTCTTAGGAATAGGATAGTCCCTTGGTATATATCGTGTTACCCTCTTCAGATGCTCATCAAGCCCATATATTGTGAATCCGCCTTTGATTTCTTTGGAAGAGATTGGTGGCAGTCCGTACTTTGAAGGGTCTTTGAAGAAGTCGCCGCTTAAGCCATATGGCTTACGCGGCGACACGATTTTCGAAAAAGGGGTGATTTTTGCGGACATCACCTTCTTAAATATCGCGACAAGCCGCTCATCGCGGATAAAGACATCGGCCCCGTCTTCTTGCAAATATCTTACGGATTTATGGATGCCTTCTTTTTGCTTGTGGGATGTGATTTCGCATTTTCCCTCTTCATCTCTGCTCCAAAGGAAAAAGCAAACGCCGCCTTTAATTTCATTGCTTGGAAAACATTCCTTGCCATCCTCGAAATCCTCAAGCTTCCTGATATGGCGGTCTGCAATCATTTCCTTGCGAAAATCATCCAGCCCCTTTCCACCTGTCATCCATCTTGAAGGGACAATCATACAGAGATATTTGGGATTCAGCTCTTTTGCACGTTCCACAAAAAGCTGGTAGATAGGGGTTGCCGAAGCAAAAGCTCCTCCGTCGCTCAATTGATAGGGTGGATTGCCGATGATAATATCGAACTTCATATTGCTATTACCTCCGAAGAAACGACGGGAGAGGGCTTGCCTGAATTTCTGAGCGTTGTTTCCGTTCCCGTCATCATAATGAATGAATTCGTAAGCGTATTTTTCCCTTTGGTTCTTATCGAGATAGTCCGATTGGTCTGAGATCCCGCAATAATGGCAGTGATGTTCTCCTCGATAAAAGACATGTTGGGCATTCGGAGTCTTGATGTTCCCTTCTTCGTCATCGAACCAAGTGCCGTTACCGATTGCGTATCCGTTCACGTAGTGACCGTCGGGAGCCTTGATTCCGTCGCATTTCCGGTTTGCCTGGGAGCAGTAGTAGACCGTTCTCCGGGCAACGTTCGCGGTGAACATGGTCTGCCCGATGGAGAAGATCATTTTCTGAAGAATGTGTTTTCTTCTTTCTTCGTCATTGGGAATGACATCCTTCAAGCCTTCATCAAGACGAATGGCGATTTCCCGTTCGAAGACGCCGTTCTTGCTGGCAGGATTCAGCCACTTATAGTTCGGGTTATGCCAGACCTCCTCCGGCAAGGAATCCAGCATCATGTTGCAGGTCTTGCGAGGCGTAAAGACTTCGTCGTTTCCGACGTTCGTGATGGTCTCGAGGATGTCGAAATTCTCAACGTAGTCGGCTGCGCTCTCGACCGCGGTCTTATGTTCCTGCTCGGCCTTCAAGGCATCGTTCTTCTCATTTTCAGGATTCATAGGGATTCACCTCCTCATAATCCAAAGTCACAGATTCTTTATCGAACTTCCATACAGGCATCCTCAAAGGCTTCTCATTGCCTTTCGAGGCTTCCGGCATTTTGTAGGCCACTTCAAAGAAGAGTCCTCCGCTCTCATTATTGGAGTTGAACATGGCCCACATGAAATTGGTCAGGATGATGCATTTCGCCATCTCGAAGTAGGAATCGTCTAGCGTGAGCTTCCTTTCCTTTGTCTCATTGACCAAAACGGTATAGATGTTGTTCCTCTGCTTGAGGAGAAGATCTTTGTCCATCTCGATGGAATAGATAGTGGAGAGACATTTCAACGACAGCTCAGCAAAGTTAACATCGGAAGGTATTCTTTTCAGACGTTCTCGGAGAATGTAAGTGGTAAAGGCTCCGTCTCCGGAGGTAGGTTCAAGTACGGTCTTTTCTGGATTGAAAATATCGTCTCCAACAGCCTGGCACATATCATGGACGATGAATTCGGGGGTGAATACCTGATATCCTTCGGTATCATTGGCCCCTCCTTCTGCAAGCAGAGGTGATTCAAAAGCTTTGATGGAATTCAGTTCCTTCAGTTTCGTCTTCGTAAATGATTCGGTTATTTTTCTAACGCTATCCTCGTAAAGGCTCATGATATCTTCTTTCAATTCATTTGGAAGGGTGCCGTATCAATCTTGTGTTTCTTACAAAGATCCCGGATTTTTCTTTTAGCTGACAGTGAAGGCTCATGTTGGCTGTTCTCCCAGCGATTGACTGTCGCAAAAGAGACGCCCAGTTCTCGAGCAAGATCTGATTGGGATATCAGAAGGGTATTACGAATTTCCTTCAGCAATTGTGGGTAATTCAGCATATAAATAATATAACATACCATTGCTACCTATTAAATAACGCAAGGTGAATTTATCTTGAAATTTGTGACATTGTGCTTAACCCAGCACTTGGGCTGGCAGGACAACCAGAATTGGCATAGTAAATTAGTTAGTTTTTTCAAAATTTCTAGGATCAATGAATGCTAAACTATTAGCGGATGGATGCATACGTCCCGCAGAGGCACAGAGTATTCGTGTTGCCCGGCATTCAAGTACCTATGGGCCGTAATAGATAGCAGTACGCTGATCCAAGGCATTGGACAGGT
>Ga0256406_1006273_pt1 | contig 12025 bp, 11 predicted proteins | sample RumenRJG_03DNA_FD_185986 | JGI IMG/M metagenome (GOLD analysis project Ga0256406, IMG submission 185986) | Bovine rumen microbial communities from Lethbridge, Alberta, Canada - RJG_03 | ecosystem: Host-associated > Mammals > Digestive system > Stomach > Rumen | place: Canada: Alberta | collected...
GAGCTATTGTTAACGGCACACCGAAGTCTGTTAATGTTTGCACACGCTGTCTGCGTTCGGGAAAGGTTACACGTGCTGTCTGAAAAAAGAATATATGCAGGGTTATGCCCTGCTTCTTTTTTTACTCAAAATTTTAACCCCACATATAATAAATTCTTTTCGGCACTGCCTCTCACTGACCGAACTGTCAGGAGCAAACAACGCAGGCAATAAAACTCCGCACCTTATACCTCTGTCGGTAATCGGTTCGGAGTTTTGATTTATAAAACCTTTACAATTAATTTTCTTATTGCTGTCTGCTGTCAATAGGCACAACGGAAATTGTGTATCCAAGAGGGTTTAACAGCTTAAAAAGCGTATCAATCTGCGGTGTGGTTTTCATACTTTCAAGTCTTGCGATAGCAGGCTGCTTAACACCGGATAAATTTGCAAGATCCCTTTGCGACAATCCTTTTGCTTCACGTGCTTCTATTATTTTTCCGATAAGCTCTACCTCGAAATTGATTTTTTCTTTTAGGGCGGGAGATACACGCGTTTCATCGTTCATATAGTCGGCAAATGTTTTGATTTCCTTACTCATCAGTCACCATTCCTTTCCAAAAATGATTTTAACTTTGTTTGCGCCTGAGCTATTTCGGCAGGAGGGGTTTTTTGTGTTTTCTTAATAAAGTGATGCAGCAATACAAACCTATTATTTTTCCAATAAAAGAAAAATATACGATTAGAAAGAGGGCGAAGCTCCCATAAATCTCCTTCTATATGCTTAACCATTGGCTTTCCTATGCGAGTACCGTATTCAGCCAAAGCGGCAATATAGGATAGTATCTTTTCGCGGTTTATCCTATCGGTTTTACTTGTTTCGGCTTTCTTTTGCAGCTCGTCAAGATAATCCACAATTTCGGATTTTCCGTTCTTATCTCTGTAAAATTCTATTTCATACATTTATCCGCCCTCCCGTTATAATATATGATAACATATTTGTTATCTTTTGTCAATGGTAAAATTTAATATTTTGATTTCCGAAAACAACCGATAATTCAAAAGCCCCTACAGCCTGTCAATTTCCTCCATCAGTGCGTCAATAAGCTCATCCTCGCCGACCTTTCTGATTATCTCGCCGCGGCGGAAAATCAGTCCTTCACCCTTGCCGCCGGCAATACCTATATCCGCCTCTCTTGCCTCTCCGGGGCCGTTTACCGCACAGCCCATAACTGCAACAGTAATATCCTTATTAATATTTTCAAGTCTTTTTTCAACCTCTTGAGCAATAGCAATGAGATTAATCTGTGTTCTTCCGCAGGTGGGGCACGATATAAATTTTACGCCTTTTTTCCTCAGCCCCAGAACCCTAAGTATTTCCTTTGCGGCATAAACCTCTTCAACCGGATCTGCGGTAAGTGAAACTCTTATGGTATTTCCTATACCCATAGCAAGCAGAGTGCCGATACCAACCGAGGATTTTATAATTCCTCCTCTTAAGGTTCCTGCCTCTGTAACACCCACGTGCATGGGGATATCGCATATTTCGTTGAATTTCTTATAGGCCTCAATGGTTGTCGGCACGTCCGAAACCTTTATTGAAACCACAATGTCGGAAAAATTAAGCTCATCTAAAATTTCAACATGGCGCATTGCGCTTTCCACAAGAGCGTCGGCAGTGGGACGCTTGTACTTTTCCAGAAGCTCCTTTTCAAGCGAGCCGCCGTTTACTCCTATCCTTATGGGGATTCCCCCTGCCTTTGCTCTTTCAACCACAGCCCTAACTCTTTCCCTGCTGCCTATGTTGCCCGGATTTATTCTTATCTTGTCAACACCGTTTTCCATACATTTTAAAGCAAGCCTGTAATCAAAGTGTATATCCGCAACAAGGGGTATGTGTATCTGCTTTTTTATTTTCCCCATTGCCTCCGCCGCTTCCATATCCGGTACTGCGCAGCGGATAATTTCACAGCCCGCCTCCTCTAATCGGAGTATCTGTTCAACGGTTTTTGTAATATCTCTTGTATCGGTATTTGTCATTGATTGAATTGAAACAGGTGCATCACCGCCTATTAATACATTCCCTGTATTTACCTGTCTTTTTTTCATAAAATCAAATCCTTTTCTATCTGATATAGTTGGTGGCTATTTTTGCTTCTCTTTCGGGTCTTTTTACTCCTGCCTTATCTCCTGCTTCAATACATTTTAAGAGCCATGCCATATTTTTGGCAAGGGTTCTCATGGTCTGCATGCCCTCCTCGTCCTTTAAAACCTCCTCCGGCTTATTGCCGTGAACCATATTCCAATACTGTGAGGAAACTACCGGCATATTTGAAATGGTAAAATACTTATTCAGCTGGTCAAAGGCTGCCGTAGCTCCTCCTCGCCTGCAGCTTACAACAACCGCTCCCGGCTTATCGGCAAGCTGTTTGCCTGTGGTATAAAAAATCCTGTCAAGAAAAGCCGTAATGCCGCCCGATGCCGATGCGTAATGAACGGGAGAGCCGAACACAAAGCCGTCTGCCGACAAAAACTTTTCTATTGCTGCATTAACCACGTCATTCTGAACGCATTTTCCCGTAACCTTGCAGGCACCGCAGCCTCGGCAGCTACCTATAGGCTCTGTTCCTATATGAAAAATCTCCGTTTCTATGCCGTTTCTCTCAAGCTCCTCGCTAACCTCCTTTAATGCGGTGTAGGTACAGCCCTTTGCTTTGGGGCTTCCGTTTACAAGCAATACCTTCATTCAAATCAAATCCTTTCTTTTATAATTCCTACATACTAAAGAAAAGTGAAAAGATAATATATAAACCTCCAAATAATTGTTACCCTTTCACTTTTCCCTATTTCTTTTTAAATTAATATATTCTTTTTGTTCCCGATAAATTACCCTGCGGCTCAGAATCTGAAATCTCTCTCGTTGTTTTCAATCTTAACAAGCCTGTCGCGGACAATATCCTTAACCTTTTCGCTCGGTATTCTGTCAATCTCACGCAGAATAAGCTCGTTTCCTATTTTCCTTGTATCCTCTGTGGCATAGTCCTCAAGATATTCCTTTAAGGTCATAAGCGCATTGGGGTGACAGCAATTTAAAATCTGCTGTGACTTACACAGGCTCATAAACCTGTCTCCTGTTCTGCCCTCTCTGTAGCAGGCGGTACAGAAGCTTGGGATATAGTCCATCTTCATAAGCCAATTTACAACCTCATCAAGGGTTCTCTTATCGGACACGTCAAACTGCTCGGAGCTTTCCTCCTCCGGCTCAGGCTCGGCATAGCCGCCAACGCTTGTCTTTGAGCCGCCGCTTATCTGGGATATTCCCAAATGCAGAACTCTTTCCCTGCACTTTTGGCTTTCTCTTGTGGAAATAATCATTCCCGTATACGGCACTGCAATTCTTATACAGGCAACCAGCTTTGCAAAGGTGTCATCGTCAATTCCGTTGTCAAAGGAATCGGGGTCGATATCGTCTGCACGTCTTACTCTGGGTACGCTTATGGTATGAGGTCCTACGCCAAATGCCGCTTCAAGATGTTCTGCGTGCATTAAAAGCGCCGAAAACTCATATCTGTAAAGCTCCAGACCGAACAGAACTCCGAGTCCCACATCGTCAATACCTCCCTGCATTGCCCTGTCCATTGCCTCGGTATGATATGCATAGTTATGCTTTGGCCCTGTGGGGTGCAGTCTTTCGTAGCTTTCCTTGTGATAGGTTTCCTGGAACAAAATATATGTCCCTATTCCCGCATCCTTAAGCTTTCTGTAATTTTCAACTGTGGTTGCCGCAATATTTACGTTTACACGTCTTATTGCTCCGTTTTTGTGCTTAATGCTGTAAATAGTCTTTATTGATTCAAGGATATACTCGATAGGATTGTTAACAGGGTCCTCGCCCGATTCTATGGCAAGTCTTTTATGTCCCATATCCTGTAAGGCAATGACCTCCTGCTTTATTTCCTCCTGAGTGAGCTTTTTCCTGGCAATGTGCTTGTTTTTCAAATGATACGGGCAGTACAGACAGCCGTTTACGCAGTAGTTTGAAAGATAAAGGGGCGCAAACATAACTATTCTGTTGCCGTAAAAGTCCTTTTTAATCTGCTCTGCAAGGGCATAAATCTCTCGGTTTTTCTCCTCAATATCGCAGTCAAGCAAAACTGCCGCTTCTCTGTGAGTCAAGCCCTTTCTTTTTCTTGCCTTGTCAAGGATTTCGTCTATCAATGCCTCGTTATGCTTGTTTTTCTCCGCATATTCAAGGCTTTCTAAAACCTCCTCGTGGCAAATAAATTCCTCTGCCTTTGATGATTTTGGATTGTACATAAAAAATCTCTCCTTTTTCGGGTCAGATGCTTCTTTCCCGTTAAATTTGTTATTTTAATTTATAATAAACAGCCCTTAAAAGCTCTTTATTCTTTCAATATATGCCTCATAGGCTTTTTTTGTGTCCCCGATACTGTCATTTCCGAACTTGTCGCAAAATGCCTTTGCAATTTCAAAGCTGACGCAAGCGTCAAGCACAACAGAGCAGGCATAAACCGCACAGGCGTCCGAGCGTTCAACCGACGCTTTTTTAACCTCTTTTGAAATTATGTCCACCGTTGACAAGGGCTTGTAAAGAGTCGGAATAGGCTTCATTGCCGCCCTTACCACAATCGGCTCACCGTTGGACATACCGCCCTCAATTCCTCCTGCATTGTTGCTCAGACGGTAATAGCCGCCGTCATATGCAATCTCGTCATGAACTCCCGACCCGAGTGTTGCCGCCGCCTTAAAGCCCATGCCTATCTCAACGCCCTTAATTGCCTGAATACTCATTGCGGCAAAGGCAATGTTAGCGTCTAATTTTCTGTCATACTGAGCGTAGCTCCCTAAGCCGGGCGGCACGTTCTTAATTACCGCCTCTACAACTCCTCCTACCGATTCGCCCTTTTTCTTTGCCTCCTCGATAAAAGCAATTGCCTTTTTTTCCGCCTCAGGATCTCCAAACCCAACAGGGGACACAAAAGCTCTTTTATAAAACTCCTCGTCAAATACTTTACTGCTGTCCTCGATTTCGCCTATGCTTACGCATCTTGTTTGAGTGTATATCCCAAACTGCTTTAAAAGCTGCTTTGCAAATGCTCCTGCGGCTACTCTTGCGGCGGTTTCTCTTGCGCTTGCTCTTTCCAGAACGTTCCTCAAGTCCTTATGCTCATACTTCATTCCCCCCACCAAATCGGCATGACCCGGTCTTGGCGCGGTAACGCTTTTTAGGTCAGAGCATTCCTCGCTTGACATAATGCTTTCCCAATTTTTCCAATCCTTATTTTCAATCTTAACCGCAATGGGACTTCCCAGGGTGTATCCCCCACGAACTCCCGACAGGATTTCCGCCCTGTCCTTTTCGATTGCCATTCTTCCGCCCCTGCCGAAGCCCTGCTGGCGGCGCGCAAGCATTTCGTTTATTTCTTCTATGTCAATTTTAACACCCGAGGGCATTCCCTCTATAATCAGCGTCAAGCATTTGCCGTGAGTTTCACCGGCTGTCAGATAACGCAGCATTTCCGTCACTCCTTATTTATCAAAAATTCCATCAAGCTCAGGAAATATGCCTGTGCTTCTTTTAAGTATTCCGTTCATATAGGCTATCGCAGTACCGTAATTGGTAATGGGAGTATTATTCTCTTTAGCCTTTTTCTGACGGTGCTTCATTTCTCTTTCGTTAAGCATACAGCCACCGCAGTGAATAATCATTTTGTATTTTGAAAATTCCTCGGTGAAGCCTGTACCCGATGTGAACTCAAATTTTATGTCCCTGCCCGTATATTTTTTAATCCATTTCGGCAGCTTTACCGTTCCGATATCGTCGCATTGTCTGTGATGTGTACAGCCCTCCGATATGAGTACGGTGTCACCGTCCTCCAGGCTGTCTATGGCTTTTACGCCCTCAACAACAGTCCTTAAATCTCCCTTCATACGTGCAAAAAGTATGGAAAAGGAGGTCAGCGCAATATCCCCGGGGGTTTCTCTGTTTACTCTTTCAAATGCCTGACTGTCACATACCACAAGCCCCGGCTTTCTTCCCAAATTCTTTAATAGCGTGGCATATTCGGTATCCCTCACGCATACGGCACAGGCTCCCGAATCAAGAATATCCCTTATTGTCTGCTGCTGTGGAAGAATCAGTCTTCCCTTGGGTGCGGCGGAATCTATAGGTATAACAAGCACAATAAGCTCGTCCTTGTCAATCAAATCGGCAATAAGCCGCTTATCGCTTTCATTCTCCTTTGCAATCGCCGCAATTTTTTCCTTTAGCTCATAAATATTATCCTTATTTTTTGCGCTTACGGCAATTTCATTGTCCTCCCGACATAAAGTCTCCTTAAGGTCGGATTTATTATATACCACAATATATGCAATGCCCTTTTCCTTAAACAGCGCAATAAGCTCCTCGTCACAGGCGGTTTTCCCGACAGCAGAATCAACCACAAGCACCGCCACGTCGGTTTTGTTCAGAATCTGCTTTGTTTTATTTACTCTCAGCTCGCCCAAAGCTCCCTCGTCGTCAAAGCCCGGGGTATCTATTATTTCCACAGGTCCTACCGGCAAAAGCTCCATTGCCTTAAAAACCGGGTCGGTGGTTGTTCCCAAAACGTCCGAAACAACGGCAATATCCTGTCCCGTAACCGCATTCACAACGCTTGACTTCCCTGCGTTTCTTCGTCCGAAAAATCCTATATGCACTCTTGATGCAGACGGAGTATCGTTTAAGCTCATAAAATCATTTCCTTTCCGTATGCCTCTCCCTTTATTACCTTTTACATAGATAATTGTAAAATTTACAATTATCTATTCCTATTATAACAAAAAAAATGCCGCAAGTCAATGTCACAACTGAACAATGAATGCGGCAATTTTAAAAATTTTTTATATTTTTTTCATTTTATGTCAATTCTCGGCGCTTAAATTATTCCCATTCGCACCTTTTTGGATATATCCGAAACAGCGTCCGCCAGGCGGTCAGCGTCCTTTTTTGAATTGAAATACCCGAAGCTCGCTCTTACAGCACCGTTTTTTTGCGTTCCGAGAGCCTCATGGGCAGGATAAGCGCAGTGCCAGCCACCTCTCGTGCATATTTTGTAGCTGTCATTTAATATTTCCGCCGCCCTCACGCTGTCAACCCCTTCAAGGTTAAAGGCAACCGTACCGTTTCTTTCGCCCCTTTCCAAGCCGTAAACCGTCACTCCTCTGATGTTTTTAAGCCTTTCGATAAGCCTTTGGGCCATTTCCCTTTCCCTCTCTCCTATTGCCCGGGGGGTTTCCTTTATTATAAGCTCAACAGACTGCCTTGCGGCAATAATTGCCGGAGCGTTAAGGGTGCCGCTCTGAAGCATATCGGGCATAAAATCAGGCTGAGAAAGGCTTTCGCTCATACTTCCCGTACCGCCTGTGATAACAGGCTTGAGCTCAATGCCCTCTCTGACGTACAAGCCCCCCACACCCATAGGAGTCATAAGCCCCTTATGCCCCGAAAAGGCAAGCAAATCCACATCAGCCTTCCGTACATCTATAGGCAGACACCCGGCAGCCTGCGCCGCATCCACCATAAAGACAAGCCCATGCCTGTGTGCAATTTCCGCTGCCTTTTCAATCGGTTCAATAGTTCCGCACACATTTGAGGCATGAGTCATAATAATCATTTTCGTTTCGGGGCGGATTGCCTTTTCTATATCCTCCGCGGCAATCCTGCCGAATTTATCCGCTCTGACCATGGTATATTTACAGGTCTTGTGTACAGGCCTTAAAACGCTGTTATGCTCCATCTGAGTAATCACAGCATGAGAGCTGCGCGACAGTATTCCCAAAATGCCCATATTCAGCGCATAGGTTGCATTCTGGGTATACGCAAGCCTTTCCGGCGAGGGTATATTGAACAGACGGCACAGAGCCTCGGAGGTTTCATAAATCCCCTTTGCCGCTCTGATACTGTAATAATGACCTCCCCGACCCGCATTTGCGCTGTTTACAACAGTGTTTTTTATAACCGAAGCATACACCTCCGCCGGCTTATTATATGAGGTTGCGGCATTGTCAAGATAAAGCATTGTAAGCACGCTCCCCGTTAACCGTTTCCTCTGAAAAAAGCCTTCTGTACTTCACCCTTTTATCAGCTAAAACTTCCTTTATAAGATTTAAATTTTTGTACGGTGCTCTTACCGAATAAGAACACCCTCCCGAATTTATTGCAGGTGGTGTATGAATTACCGCGGAATTAATAATTCCTGCCGCATTCAGCTTTTTTTCAAGCCGTAGGGCAGCCGTAACCGAACCTGCCGTTATTATTAAATTGGACACATATCATCACCCCTTATATAAAAACGGCATTAAAAGCCTGTCTTTAAAAGCATACGCTTTTATGCCTGTTATATATTATGCCCCGGAGATGATTTTTGCACCTTTCCGGCGCAATTCAGCGCTGAATTGTTAAATTTTTAAATCGGAGCAATGCTCCTGCTTTGCTTGCGGGGAGCAGAGCTTGTGACAGATTATACCATGTTTCGGGTCGTAAATTTCCGTTTCGGTAAAGGAAAAAATATACAATTTTCATAATAATCCCGTCAAAGGTATTTACAATTGGGTTAAGCAGTGATATACTTATAAAAAAACATTATATTACGAGCAGAAAAAATCTGCGTAGGGATAATATCCGGAAATTAAAAAACAAGGAAGATGTAAAGTGAAAAGTAAAAGTAATACCAACATAACCAAGACAAGAGTACGTCAGCATTCGTTGGCGTTCCGTACAGGTCCCGCAATCAAAAAGCTCAGAACAAAGTACAATATGACGCAGCAGCAGTTGGCAAACCAGCTGAATATATCAAGATCGTCGGTAGGCAATTGGGAAGCGTGTCTGCGTACGCCGAAAGCGGAACAGTACAGCGCTTTGGCTGAGCTGTTTAATGTTGATATCAGCACGCTTTATTAATATACTCTGCGAACGCTGAACAAATTTTCTTTCAATCTTGATTTTAAAAAAGGAATTAACGGTCATTAAAATGAAAAAAAAGAGAAAAAATGCCGCATTATGCAAACAGGGAAACAGCGTCACCTTGGGTGTTATGACTGCGATTTTGGTATTATTTACAGTCTGTAACCAGGGCGGATATTTCCCCGGTGCCATTGCGACGGCAGGGATTTTTGAAATACTTTTGTGTATTTTGTGTGGAAAAAACATAAATAAAATTTCTTATCCGTCATTATTATTCTGCGTATGGTATTTTTTCTGTGCCGTAAGGACGGGGCTGACGGTTGAATATGCCCTGAGAGGTCTTATTCCCCTGACCTGCTTTTTATTTTATTTGTCCGTTCCCCGGGACCAGGCGAAAAAGATTATCGGCATAGTTATAAGGGTATCTATTTTAATTGCGGTATGCTCGATAATTCATTGCGCTTTTATATCCTTCAGGGCAATGCAGCTGAAAAGAGGTCTGTTTCCCTTTCAGTATTCCAATGCCTCGGGAATATATTTTGCGGTTATGTTTCTCTTATTAAAGGGAAATGAGAAGGCTTATTTAAGAAGGGCAAGATGGATTTTTGCGTCGGCTCTGCTGCTTACGCAGTCGGTGGGGGCTGTAATACTTGCCGTTGCAGGCGAGCTGCTGCTTGACTTTAATATAAAAAAGGTATTGATAATATCGGCAGGAGCGGCTGTTCTTTGTATATTGTTCCGCGCCCGTCTGTATGAAAGCGTCGGAACCTTTACGGAAAGACTGCTGCAAATATATGACGGAACAAAATGTATTATACAAAATCCCGTATTCGGTATCGGTGCAGGGCGTTGGGAAAACGCAAAATTTGCTTATCAAAGCGGCTTTTACCGGGCAAATACCATTCACAGCAGCCTTGTGCAAATAGGAGTAAATTCCGGCATACCGGGGCTTTGTATGCTTTTGCTTATACTCTTTATGGTTCTGCGCAGACTCGGGAGAGGCGAGAAAAAATATTTTGTGTGCGCCGGTATATTGCTTTTACACAGCTGTATTGATTTTACCCTTTCCTTTTTGGGGCTTGATATGCTGCTTGTTCTGCTGCTTTTGCAGACTGACGACAGCGGTGAGGTAAGGTCTGTTTCTTTAAGATATAAGGCGGTGCTTTTGCTGCCTGCGGCTGTTATATTTGCTGTACTTTCGGTAGGAATGTACAAGGCGGCAAAAACAGACGAATGGCTTAAGCGAGGAGATTTTTCAAGGCTTATATCAAGCTATGAGGAGGATTATCTGTTCGGTCATTCCCACAAGGGTCTTGTGGGCTACGGCAGCGCATTATATGCGCAAGGAAATTATGAAAAGCTTTCAGCACTGACAGACGGTATTGAATATCCGCCGTCGGAGCTGTCTGTTTTAAGAATACGGTGCTGCGAAAACAGTGAGGTGATGCTTGAATATTTACAGTGGCAGCCGTATAATACAGCTCTTTATGAGGAAATAAAAAAATCCGGAGATGAAAGGACACAGATTAAGGCTGATGAAATTTTTGAAGCGTCCCTTAACGATATGTCTTATCCCGGGAAATTGCTTTATGAGAAAAAAGGGAGGAACTACTAAATGAAAAAAATGCAAATGAAAAAAATTTCGCTGCTTACAAGCATTGTTATGCTGCTTGGAACAGCACCGTCACTTAACGTATCCGCAGCGGCCGCTTTGTCCTGGATTGTTGAACCCACATTGGTTTGCGACGAGGTGTATTTTGACAGTGAAATCGGCTGGTTAGGCTATAACATTACGGGATACAACGAAAAGTGGGACTATGAATACGGCAAGCACGGAATAGTCGGCGAGGACGGAAGTGTTATTCTGCCGTTGGAGTATGACTATATGGCATCGCTGGGACATAATCTGGTTCGTGTCACACAGGATAATAAGATGAAAATTTATTACACAGAGGGCAACGCTGCGGTGCAGTTTGAAAAATACAACTATGACTGCTATGGGCTCTGGGGCGCCGAAGACAGCGAATATCTTGTTACCTCGTCTTCTGAAGTAAATGCATGGTTGGAGGGCTTAGCAAATACGGCAGGTGATGAAATTCTTCCTCAGGAATATGATTATTTTGTCAAAATGAATCCGGAAAAAAATAGGATTTGTGCATCAAAAAACGGAAAATGCGGCATAATGGATATCAGCGGAAATGAAATTGTTCCGTTTCTATACAGCTATATAGAGATGTGTGACGATGTTTTTATACTGAATGACAACGGAACCTACGGAATGACGGATTATAATAATAATCAGATTGTTCCCTTTGAATACGATCCCTTGTTTGTTTTGGACGAGGACAAAAAATTGGTTCTGGCAAAAAAGGACGGAAAATCGGGCGTAATTGATTATGAAAATAATGTAATTATTCCCTTTGAATATGATTATTTGGGACCCGTTATATCCGGCACAGAAAGGCTTTTATCAGCAGGAACGGAGCTTGACGGCGGAATGTTCGGCAAATACGGGATAATTAATCTCAACAACGAAGCTGTTATCGATAATAAATATGACGGCTTAATTGATTGTATGTACAGCTCCGATGTTCCCGTTTTATGCGCCGAAAAAGATGGCAAATACGGAGTGATAGACTATTCGGAAAATGTCATAATTGATTTTGAATATGATGATTGGCACGATTTCGGAGATGATTTTCTTATTCTCGAAAAGGAAGGCAAGCCCTATATAATATCAGCCGAAAGCCTTAAGGCGGTTCCTGTTGAACAGAGCGAAATTTACTTGTTTAATGAATATAACGGAAAAAGCTATTTTATAACCATTCAGGATGATAAGTACGGAGTTGTGGACGTGGACGGAAAAGTAACCGTTCAGACGCAATATGACGGCATAGAAGCCGTTGACGGCACAGGGCTTTGCATAATTGAAAAGGACAACAAAAAAGGCTTGCTGAATTATGTATCGGGCGAGGAGCTTATTTCTCCTCAATATGGCGGATTGTCGGTAAAGGCAGAGGGCGACGATATTACTCTTGCCGTAAAGGACGACAGCGGTAAATGGGGCTTTGCAAAATTGGA
>Ga0256406_1006274_pt1 | contig 12024 bp, 7 predicted proteins | sample RumenRJG_03DNA_FD_185986 | JGI IMG/M metagenome (GOLD analysis project Ga0256406, IMG submission 185986) | Bovine rumen microbial communities from Lethbridge, Alberta, Canada - RJG_03 | ecosystem: Host-associated > Mammals > Digestive system > Stomach > Rumen | place: Canada: Alberta | collected...
GAGGCACCGTGTGTAATTCCCCATCAGCTTATCTGGCTGCGCTCATTCTACGAGAACCTCAGCACCATAGCTCCATGGGGAGCTAAAGTCTGTACGTGACTATTTTCCAAAAACTTATTCTCGATTCGGGGTGACGCATTGACGAAGTCAGGAGCGGTTGGGACATTTTTTGAGGAAGGGCATGAAGCCCTTCCCTGCACTGGATATGCGTCACCCTATATCACCTAAATATCCTTGCATTAATTGATTATCAACGGTGCTATTTTGTCCCAACAAAAAAGTGGCGAAGTTGCGCTTGTGCAGGGAAGGGCTTCATGCCCTTCCAAAAACAATGTTCGACAAATTTTGTAAAGCATACAAACGCAGAAAAAATCTTTTAATTCTCTAATTCTTGATATTTTTCAGCGGTTGGGACATTTTTTGAGGAAGGGCATGAAGCCCTTCCCTGCACAGGATATGCGTCACCTGAATGTTCTTGCAAGTGCTTGTTGTCAATGGTGTTATTTTGTCCCAACAAAAAAGTGGCGAAGTTGTGCCAGTGCAGGGAAGGGCTTCATGCCCTTCCAAAAACAATGTTCGACAAATTTTGTAAAGCATACAAACGCAGAAAAAATTCTTTTAATTCTCTAATTCTTGATATTTTTCAGCGGTTGGGACATTTTTTGAGGAAGGGCATGAAGCCCTTCCCTGCACTGGATATGCGTCACCTGAATATCCTTGCAAGCGCTTGATTGTCAATGGTGCTATTTTGTCCCAACAAAAAAGTGGCGAAGTCGGGACGTTATATTCCTATAATTTTTCGGTTCACATTCGCAGAATAGTTGCTTATGTAGGTAACTATTCAGCGAATGCTGGCAGAAAAACAGGATGACAGTTACGAGCGGAGAAGTTAGCGTTGAGGATATTGATGTCACCCACCTACGTCGTCGTCATGGCCCTCCGGTAAGGTTCGTAGGGGTGGCGGTTTATCCCCGCCCTAACACCCGCGATGGTAATTATTCCGTCCCCCGCGACTGTAATCATTTCATTTTCCCCGGACCACATATTTTTGATATGTTTTGCGGGGAGAGGGCGGGGATAACCTCCGCCCCTACGAGAGGAATGGCAGAATGGTTGCTTATGTAGATTTAATTGCGAATAAAATATAATTATCGCAATAAATTATTGTTGGCTTTTTCTTTAATAACTTACAATTAGCTGAATAAAAGTCAATACTGCTTACGTTCTGACAATTCCTCAAAATGGCGGATTATTAATCTTTAGTTAATTTCTGACAATAAATCATGCGCATTTTGGTCAAAAGTGTGTCGAAATAAAAGATAAATGTAAGTTTTTGAAATAAAATATCAATTTTTTTTGGTGATGTGAATATATCTTAATAACTTTGCAGCGAGTTTAAAATCATACTGCAATAAGTGGAGGCTTTTAAGGACATAATCCTCAGACTTTCCCTCATTACTGTCAGCGGGATTATCCCGCGGGAGTGATGAATTGTAGATATAGAACAAGATCATTAGGAAACTGTTATACAAGGATAGCCCAATGGCACAAACGCCAAAGACAAGAATATAGAAAAAGCATAGGTTTAACAATCACCCCAATCAAAAAAGCAAAGGTTTAACAAACATCCCATTAAAAACAAAGCATACGGTAACACCACCCCAGCTCTTACCATCCGTGAGATTATAGAGAAGAAATTATACATTATATATATTAGTTACATTTTAACGAGAGAATTTATGGTAAAAAGGTTAGCAATGCTTATGACAAGCCTTTTCCTCTTAGTGGGAGGGGTGCTTGCACAATCGACGATTAGCGGAACCGTTACTTCCTCTGACGACGGAGACCCGATTGTAGGTGCATCTGTAGTCATTGAGGGTACAAAGACAGGTACCGTTACTGACATTGATGGTAACTTTACCCTTAATGTTAAGCCTGGAACGCCGCTCCGTATTTCCTATCTTGGAATGAAGGAAAAGACTGTTAAGGCCAGTCAGAACATGAAAGTTATGCTTGTAAGCAACGACAAGGAACTTAATGAGGTCGTTGTTACAGCCTTGGGCATCAAGCGTGAAGCTAAAGCTCTTGGTTATTCTTCAACAACTGTAAACAGTGATCAGATAACAAGTGCTCGTGCCTCTGATATTGTAAGTAGTATTTCTGGTACCGTTGCTGGTGTACAGGTAAATAACACTGGTGGCGACCCAGGTTCTTCTCAGAGTATCGTCGTCCGTGGTTATTCATCGTTGAGTGGTAGTAACCAGCCATTGTTCGTCATTGACGGTGTTCCTATGAACAACAGTTCAAATTACAGTGCTGATGGTCTGAACTCCGGTTACGACTTTGGTAACGGTGCCAATGCTGTCAACCCTGATGACGTTGAGAGCATGACAATTCTTAAGAGTGCTGCTGCTACAGCCCTCTATGGTAGCCGCGCTGCCAATGGTGTTGTCATGATTACGACAAAGAGCGGCCGTAAGCACAACAAAGGTATTGGTGTTGAATATAATGGCGGCGTACAGTGGTCTGTAGTAGGACGTCTGCCGCAGATGCAGAACCAGTTCGGTATGGGCTGGAACGGTGATCATACTATGATAGAAAACGGTTCTTGGGGACCGGAATTCGATAACTCTACTCTTCTTTGGGGTCAGGTATATAACAACTCACAGAAGTACAAGACATATCGTGCTATCAAAGACAATATCCGCGATTTCTTTGATACAGGTGTGCGCTACAACAACAGCGTCTCTCTGAACAACGCAAACGAAAATGGTTCTTACTTCGTCAGCCTTTCCCAGACTGATAACGACGGAGTGCTTCCAACCAGTGCTGATACTTATGACAAGTACACATTCTCATTCCGCGGCGACTACAAGATTAAGGATCTTACCGTTACTGCAGATGTTAACTACTCAAGTCAACGCAATAAGTTTGCTGAAACCGGTCAGGGTCTCAATATGATAAATGACCTTTACCAGAGTCCGCGTGATGTTTCATTCGAGGACCTTAAGGACCTTGATGATCCGTTTAACTCTCCAGGTTATTACTACACTCCTTATGGAATTACCAACCCTTACTATATGCTAAAGCACGTGCAGAATAGCTATAAGGCTAACCGTACATTTGGAAAGTTACAGTTTGACTATGACTTCCTTAAGTATTTCCGCGCTACTTACCGTATAGGCCTTGATGAGACAAACGGAGAGTACAAGTATGGTTCCCCGAACCTTCAGGCAATGTTTGGAGAAACCACCCCTAATGGACAGCAGGGTGTCTTCACAAGCAGCAATGGTAAGGTTGAGAATGAGTCGACACATCGTCGTGAGATCAACCAGGACTTCATGGTTACTTATGGAGAGAAATTCTTCAACGACAAACTCGATGTCAATGCCCTCGTCGGTCTTAACTACAATGAGCGTAAGTATCATTACCTTGATGCAGAAATAACGAACCTCTCTATTCCTGAGTGGTTCAATATAAGCAACTCTGCTTCTACTCCTACGGTTGCCACATATGATTCCCGTCGCCGCCTCTATGGCCTTTATGGTCAGATTGATTTGGGATGGGACAACATGGTGTACTTGACATTTACCGGACGTAATGACTGGTCGTCAACACTTCCTAAGGACAATCGTTCGTTCTTCTATCCAGGTGTTCAGGGCAGTTTCGTGTTCTCCGAGCTCTTCAATCAAGATACTAAGAAGTGGTTCAACTTTGGTAAGTTGCGCATTTCTTGGGGTCAGACGGGTAATGATGCCGACGTATATCAGATTGATCCTTACTACACACAGTCAAAATTCTCTTCTGCTTCTTCTACAGCTACCGGTTGGGGTATGATTTCATTCCCTCTCAATGGAGTAAATGCATATACGCTTGGAAACCTGCTTGGAAGCTCAAGTCTTCAGCCGGAGATATCAACCGAGTTCGATGCAGGTTTCAATGTTGCTTTCTTCAACAACAGAATCAACCTTGACTTTGAGTACTACAATAAGACATCTGACAAGCAGATATTCACCCTTCCTTCTGATCCTGCCAGCGGCTACACATCGATGGTCATGAATCTTGGTAAGATTCGTAACCGTGGTATTGAAACCTTGCTGACCTTAAAGCCAATCGTTACTAAGGATTTCGACTGGACAACAGCACTGAGCTGGACTATCAACCGCTCGAAGGTTATCAGCCTTCCGGAATCTCTTGGTGGTCAGGCAACGATATATGGTATCAATAGTAATCCTTCACTTTGTGCTATTGTTGGTCAGCCTCTTGGTACATTCCTTGCAGAGGTTCCTGAGCGCGACCCGGAAGGTCATATAGTTGTCAACGCACAGACTGGTATGCCTGTAGCAGAGAGCACCCCGCAGATGGTCGGTGATATGAACAGCAAGTATACACTTGGCATTAATACAACATTACGTTATAAGGACTTCTCCCTCAACTTCGTATTTGATATACGTAAAGGCGGAAAGATGTTCTCTCGTACAAAGAGTATAAATTACTTCACTGGTAATGCTATCCAGACTGCTTACAACGACCGCCACATCTTCATAGTACCTAATTCTGTTAACAAGGTTACTGCCAGCGACGGAACTGTAACTTACGTAGAAAATACGACCCCTGTTTCTCAGAACAGTATTTGTAACTACTTCAATTATGGTGCTGAAGAGATGGGCAGCGGATGGCTTGTTGACAAGAGTTTTGTCAAGTTGCGTAACGTTTCTCTTTCTTGGGATATGCCGAAGGCATGGCTTGCAAGAACATTCCTTACAGGTGTTCGCCTGTCGGTATTCGGAACAAACCTGCTGTGCTGGACACCGGACAACAACAGCTTCATAGATCCTGAGATAACTACATTCGGTAATGACCTTGAAGGCAACTACGGTGAGTTCTCTGCCAACCCGACATCACGCAACTTTGGTTTCAACGTTCAGGTTAAATTCTAATTAGCATAGTAAATTATGAAAAAAATATTATTATATACAATGGCTGCTGCGGCTCTTACGCTGAGCAGTTGCAGCCTGGACGTCAACGACGATCCTAACCATCCTACAACTGTTGAGCCGTCGTTGGTGTTCCCTTCAGCTGAAGCAGCATTGGCAACTGCCGTCGGTGATGGATTTTACAACCCATCTGGATTCTTCGTTCAGTATTATGATCAGTTGCCAGAGTCTGAGCAGTACTGGTCTCTTGTCAGATACGACTTCCATCAGTCTGATGCTGTTCTTGACTATACTTATAGAACTCTGTTTGCTGGTGCTCTGCCAGATCTGAATAGTGTAATTAGTGCAAGTTCAAGCACACAAGCTGATAAGTACGTTGCTACCGTATTGAGGACTTATATCTATCAGTTGTCGGTAGATAACTGGGATCAGATTCCTTATTCTCAGGCTACCCAGGGTGGTTCAATTCCAAATCCTAAGTGGGATGATGGTGAGAGCGTTTACAAGGGTGCTCTTAATGAGCTTGACTCTATGGAAAATCAGCTTGATGGTTCTTCTGTCACGATAACTGATATGGTTAATGGCAAGAGTCTCTCCCAGTGGAAGGGATTTGCGAATGCTTTGCGACTCCGTATGTATCTCCGCTTCATTGATGCAGGCGTTGATGCTTCTGATTATACGACAAAAGTTAAGCAGCTTGTTGCAAAGAATGATTTCTTCACTGGAGATATTAAGTTCGATAACTTCTCAGACGAGGATAAACGTCGCAACCCATGGTATTCTCACAATGTAACCGACTTGAACACAACCAACCATTGTGCTGGATATGCATTGGTTTCGTATCTTAAGTCAACTGGCGATAACGCCCGTTTGAATTGGGCATTCAAGCCTGCAGCTGCAAAGGGTACTATTGAAGGATGTCTTCCTAATAAGAAGTCTGGTGTAAGCTCTGAGAAGAACAATACGGTGAGTGAGCTGAAGTATTATCCTACAAAGCCGGTTTATTTCTTCACGCAGGCTGAGTTGCAGTTCCTTATCGCTGAGGTTCAGTTGAGATTCAACCACGATGATGCTGCCGCAAAGGCTGCTTATCAGGCTGCTATCGATGCTGACTATAGTGCCCGTGGTCTTTCTGGTGCTTCTGCTTTGTATAGCAATGGCGGTGCTGTTGCCTGGGCAGGCACAGATGCAGAGAAACTGGATCTTATCTATATGCAGAAATGGGTAGCACTGTTCTATATGGACCATGCCGAGGCATGGAGCGAGCAGCGTCGTACTGATGTTCCAAAGGCATCTGGCATGACCGCAGCCCAGGTGAAGGCTTCTCCAACAACTTATGTTGCCGGTGAACTTATCTCTCCTTACAGCAATGCTCTGGGAGACAATGTTTATCCTAAGCGTGAATGGTTCCCGTATGATGCCACTCAGTACAATCCTAATACACCAAAGGCTGTTAGTATCACAACTCCGGTTTGGTGGGATAAGCATTAATTCAAAAATAACTGTTGAGAATTATAACACAAAAGATTATGAAGAAATCAATTATATTAGGCATGTTAGCGGCTTCGCTACTGTCCATGGGACTTACCTCATGCGGCGATGACGAATATACTGACTCAAAGGTTACGTACTTTGTCGACCTCGCTTTAAAAGGTGAGCCTACAGTTTCAACGCCGCTTAACAGTAACTACGTGGATGCTGGCTTTACTGCCACAATCAATGGTCAGGATGCTTCTGATCATGTAGTGACTACCAGCAATGTGAACACTGCCGAGCTCGGACCATATAGCGTTGTTTATACAGCAACAAATGACGATGGTTATTCAAGCACCGTAACGCGTAACGTCTATGTTGGCGATTATACCCCGGGTACCGTTGCTTCTGGATCACATCGTACTAACTCTAAAGGAGCCGTTACATCATATAGCGGATATGAAATTCCTGTTACTACTGATGGTAACGGAAACTATTGGATAGAAGACCTGTTGGGTGGCTATTATGAGCAGAAAGCTGGCTATGGCTCTGACTATGCTATGCCGGGCTTTATTAAAGTCAACAGCGACAACAGTATTTCAATAACAAAAGGTGGCGTCATTCCTGGTTGGGAAAGCGACGGTCCTTACGACAGCATAAAAGGAAATTATGATCCTGCTGCAAAGACCTTGACATGGGATCTGACTTGGCAGGGAATGGTTTTCCACGTAATTTTACAATTCTAAATAAAGACATCAGATTATGAAGAAATATATTTCCATGCTATTTATCGCACTTGCAATGACAGTTTCTTTTGCAAGTTGCGACGACAGTGATGTGAATCCAGGCGGAACAGCTGTCAAGGATATGGCAGGTCAATGGGATGTTACAGTTGATGCTGTTGACGATAATGGCAACACTATTTATACAGATCCTTATGGCTTGGGTACTATCACTATAACAACTTATAATACTTCTGCCAACAAGGATACTGAAATGTTCATCAATGATAACGGAAATTTCTATAATTTCACGTTCAAGGTGAATGTCGACTATGCAAATAAGACTTTCTCCGCTACGGACGTGCCTTATGATGCAGCAGGCTCTGGTAATGCTACCGTTACTGATGGTAAGGTCCTGATGGATGCGGCAAAGAATTTACATGGTATGCCAAACGACAGTATTGATTTCAAGATTAAGTTCTCTGATGATCAGAACAAGTTGACTTATCATGTTCATGGTCAGCGTTACACAGGCTTCTAATAGTTTTACACAAACACAGACCTTAAACATTTAAGTTTATAGAATTACATTTCGGGATGACGATTCTCTTATTCAGAGATTGTCATCCCGATTTTTTTTATAAGGAAGCAATGGACTTTTTTGTACGAGTAGGGCACAATCTCGGGAATTTTATGTAAGTTTGCATTTGAAACCAAGTTTATTGCATCATGAGTACGACATTCAAGCGCATTCCTTATGGTATTGCTGATTTCAGGCAGGTAAGAAGAGAGAATATGTATCTGGTTGACAAGAGCATGTTCTTCGAGAAAATGGAGAACGCGGGGCACTTCCTTTTCCTTGTCCGTCCGCGCCGCTTCGGCAAGAGCCTGTTCCTCGACATGCTCGAGGCCTACTACGACATCAATGAGAAGGACAACTTCCAGAAGCTGTTCAAGGGGATGTATGTCGCTGATCATCCAACCCCGGAGCAGGGAGAGTTTCTGGTCCTGCACCTCGACTTCTCGATGATGGGCAGCGACCTGGAGAACTTGTATGAGAACTTCAACCGGTATCTGAGTCAGCGCTGTTTGTTGTTTGCCAAGAAATACGCCGTGTACTATCCCGACGACTTTGTGGATGATATGCAAAGAGAGAAGACGGGCATGGGAATGCTGACACTTATTCATGGTGTCTCCCGTGAGCTGGGCCTCAAGCTCTACCTCGTCGTCGATGAGTATGACAACTTTACCAATAATGTTCTTAACGTAAAGGGACAGCAGGCTTACCATGAACTTACCCACGGTACGGGCTTCTACCGTGACATCTTCAAAATCTTCAAGCCGATGTTCGACCGCATCATCATGCTCGGCGTGTCGCCCATCACCCTTGATGACCTAACGAGTGGGTATAACATCGCACTGAACATGAGTCTTGACGCGCGTTTCAACCAGATGCTCGGTTTCTCGGAACAGGATGTCCGGCAGATGATACGCTATTATAAAGAGGTGGGCGCTATCGGAGAGGATAAGACGGAGGACGACATTATCAATGACATTAAGCCGTGGTACGACAACTACTGCTTCGCGAAAAGGAGTTTCGCAACTGAACCTAAGATGTTCAACTGCGACATGGTTTGCTATTATATGAGCACGCTTGTTGATACCGGCTATCGTCCTGATGACCTCGTTGACCCGAATACGATGACGGACTATAGTAAGCTGAAGCGGCTTATTGAGATTGACAGTATGGAGGAGAACAGGCTGAAGAATATTCATGAGATTGCTGAGGAAGGATTCATCTACGGTACTCTTGTCAGCCATTTCCCCGCCGAGCGTATCATGGACTATTATAACTTCGTCAGTCTGCTCTACTACTATGGTATGCTGACCATTGGTGGTGTGCGTGGTGAGAGCCTTAAGCTGGTCATCCCGAACAATAACGTGCGCATTCAGTACTATCAATACATGCTGGATGAGTATCAGACCATCAACGCGTTGCCGATAGCCGATTTGCGGACAGCCTATGACGGTGCGGCCCTTGATGGCGACTGGCGTCCGCTGATAGAGTTCATCTGCAAGGCCTACCACGACACTACTGCCGTGCGCCAGCTTATCGAGGGCGAGCGTAACCTGCAGGGGTTTATGAATGCCTATCTCACGCTGACCAACTACTATCAGGTGGCACCGGAGATGGAGTTCTCGCATGGCTATTGCGATTTCTTCCTCCTTCCCAACTACCTCACCTATCCTATGGTGGCACATAGCTATATCCTCGAATTGAAATACCTGAAGACCGACGCTACCGACGCAGAGGCAGAGAAGCAATGGACGGAGGCGGTGGAACAGATAAAAGGTTACGCAGCCGACAAGAAGCTGCAGAGCATGCTCCATGGCTCCACGCTTCATCCCATCGTCATACAGATTAAAGGCTACGACCTCGTGAAGTATGCTGAGGTATAAGGGAGTTGTTGTTTATACTCCTTTGCTCTTGCCAGCATCCTCTCAAAGCCGTAAATAAGTTCAAACTTCGATAGAATTCAGTTTGCCGTGCTACAACTTAGATAGAATTCAGTTTGCCGTGCTACAAACTTCATTAGAATTCAGTTTTTGTGTGCTGTAATCTTCGGTAGAATGAAGTCCCAGGTGGCTTATGCTTCAATAATTGCTTGATGAAAACGGAGGAAGACTATTCTATGTCTTCCCTTGACACCTCGTCGACGTTGCGGATATGTCCTATAGAATCCATGACCTGATGTAGCTCGTCAATGGAATGTACGGCAAAGTCGATGGATGTCTCCACGATATTGTCGGTGGTTGTGGTCAGAAGACGGTTTATAGAAAGGTTCATCTTTTCCGTGATACAAGACACTACATCAATAAGCAGATGGTCGCGGTCCACACCACGCGCCTTTATTCTGACAGGGAAAAGATAAGAGCTGTTGTTCTCGAAGTTAAGCGATACGATGGAGTCGCCCTGCTCTGAGGCCTCACGGATGGCCACAGGACAGTTGCGCTTGTGAATGGTTATTGTTCCGTCTGTGGCCTTGAAACCAATAATCTCGTCGCCAGGGAGCGGATGACAGTGTGGACAGCGTTTGTATTTCAGTGGCTTAACATTAGAGAAGAAGTTACGGAGGTTGCGCTTTGCCTTGTACGTCAGCACATGGCCTATCCAGTCCTTGCCCGGCTTTGCATCATCGGAGGTGCCTATCTGTACGCAGTCGCCCCGACGAAGTACCGTCTTCACCGAACACAGATGACCGTTGATGCGCGCGTAGACGGCGTGAAGTCCTATCTCGGTGTGTATCTCGAAAGCGAAGTCGAGGGCTGTGGCCCCCTTCGGCAGTATAACGCCTCTTCCTCCCGGCGTGAATGCCATGATGTCATCGTTGTAGAAGGTTGCCGTCACGCCGTCCATATAATCCATTCCGGTGCTGTGGTATGCCTCGTCTTTGAGGACCTTACGGAACCGGTCTATCCATGCCGTGATATTACTTTCCGACCTTACGGCGACACATCCCAGACGTGAGTTGCGGACCATCCGTTCGGAAGAGATGTGTATCTCCTCCCATTCGCCTTTCTCGTCGAGGAGCATGACGTGGAAGCTCTGATAGCCGTTCTCCTTCGGTGCGTTGATATAGTTTATCACTGAGCCCGGACGCTCCTTGAAGATGTCTGACAGTACGCCATAGATACGTAACGCCATGGCCTTCTCCTGTCGCAGTCCGTCGGCATCGAAGATGATACGGATGTAGTGCTTCCGTTCTACATGGTTGAAATCGCAGCCGTGCGACTGCATTTTCCGCCAGATGCTGTACGGTGCACGCTGCCGTAGCTCCACTCGTGTCTGTATTCCGTTCTCGTCGAGGGCCGCCTTGGCTTTCGCCACGAAAGCCTCTATGTTACTCTTCTCTGCCTTTATGTAGAGGATATTTTTCTCTATGAGGTCCTTGTATTCTATAGGACAACGGTAGCGGAAGGAGAGGTTCTCCAGTTCCGACTTTACATGATAGAGTCCGAGACGGTTGGCAAGTGGCGCATAGAAGTAATCGGTCTCTCCGGCTATCTTCATCTGTTTGTCGGGGCGCATACTGTCGAGGGTACGCATGTTGTGAAGACGGTCGGCAAGTTTTATGAGTATGGCACGCACGTCAAACTGTACGGAAGCCAATATCTGCCGGAAGTTGTCGACTTGTTTCGAGAGGTCGTATTTGTCTTTCTTCTTCTTTGTAACGACGCCGACGAGGAAGGCGACATCATCGCCAAAACGCTTACGTACATCGTCAATGGTACACGGCGTGTCCTCGACGACATCATGGAGAAAGGCTGCGATGACTGGGTTCGCACCCAGCTCGAACTCTTCGGCAACGATGCGAGCTACGGCTATGGGGTGAATGATGTATGGCTCACCCGACTTGCGTTTCTGGTTCTTATGGGCCTCGGCAGCAAAGGTATAGGCATCACGGATACGCTGCTGGTCGTTGGCCGACAACCTATTGGACATCATCTTTATTATCGCCTCGACGCTCTTATCTGTTTTCTGCTTATAATCTTCTTCCATAGCTCTGTCCTTTCATTGATAAATACCTCAAAAAACCTTATACGAAAGAGGAGAACGAAAAATCAAACGCAGTCTTATGTTATGTAGACCACTGTAATCTTTCCCTCAAATTGTCTACCTTCCATTAATCATGTTTGCACATGCAAATATACTGCTTATAATTGACATTGCGAAAGAACATTTAATTTTTTTTCATGGGAGAAGTACGGTTCTTTCATTTAAATTTTGACTGACATGGCATGATTATTGCTCAGCTTCCGTTTCTCCGCATAAACGCTATTTACAATAAAGATTACATTGTGACATATTGTCTTCTATGTCGAGTTAAATG
>Ga0256406_1006275_pt1 | contig 12024 bp, 8 predicted proteins | sample RumenRJG_03DNA_FD_185986 | JGI IMG/M metagenome (GOLD analysis project Ga0256406, IMG submission 185986) | Bovine rumen microbial communities from Lethbridge, Alberta, Canada - RJG_03 | ecosystem: Host-associated > Mammals > Digestive system > Stomach > Rumen | place: Canada: Alberta | collected...
GGGGAATGCTTCGCAGCCCATAATTCTGTGTATCATTATTCGCGGCGGATTCTTGCAGCATGCAAAAATCTCTTCATGGCGGCGCGGCGGCTTCTCAAAAGTTTGCGGAGCGCCTTAAGAGCGCGGGTATTATGCGGGCGCGTGAAATACTAAATAATGATAAGCTACGTTATAATCTTAAATGCAAAATCCGATTTCGTGAAGAAGCTTTCCTTATTATTGCTTGTGATGATAGTCACGGCCATGTCGGCTGCGGCTCAGAAGACGCTGATGGACGACGGCTGGCAGTTCGTCCGCCTCTACGGCGATACTACGTTCGGGCGGCCGCCCGGGCAGGGCTCGTCGTGGGAGTCTCAGTTTTCCTTCGAGACAAAGAGCGGCCAGAGCCATGGCACGTATGCGCTCAGCGATTCGCTCGTCAGGGCGGAGCAGAAGATGCTCGCGACGGCCGCCTGGCAGGACGTGACGCTCCCGCACACGGCTTATGTCGAACCGCTCACCATCATCCATCCCTGGCAGGGCGTCAGCTACTATCGCCGGACGCTCAATGTGAACAGCAAGGACCTCACGGGGCAGACCTGGATCGAGTTTGAGGGCGTCATGCAGCTCGCCGACATCTGGATCAACGGCCGCCACGCCATGCAGCACCCCGGAGGCTTCACAACCTTCGTCGTCGACGCCACGCCCTACCTCCACGAGGGCAGCAATACCATCCTCGTGCGCGCCGACAACAGGGTCAACCCGCTCATCCCGCCCGGCAAACCGCTCATACGCCTCGACTTCTGCTACCATAGCGGCATCTACCGCGATGTCTGGCTCATCCGCAAGCCCGACCTCTACATCACCCATCCGCTCATGGCCCATCACACGGCCGGAGGCGGCATCTTCGTCACCTATCCTCAGGTGTCCGACCACATGGCCGAGGTAGCCGTGCAGACAGAGGTGGGCAACAAACTGACCGAGGGCAAGCAGATGCAGATACGCCAGAGGCTCTTCCCAGTCACAGGGAAGGGCAAAGGAAAGGCCGTGGCCGAGGATGTCAAGGAGCTCAATGTGCCCGCCCTCTCAGACGCCACGCTCCGCCAGACACTCACCGTGAGAAGTCCGCTGCTCTGGTATCCCGACTCTCCCCGCCTCTACCGCCTCGAGACACAGCTGATGCAGGACGGTAAGGTCGTGGACAGCGAGACGACCGTCATCGGCATCCGCACCTTCGACATCACCCGCCAGCACGGCCTCCGCGTCAACGGCAGGCCCTATTACCTCTGCGGCACAAACCGCCATCAGGAATATCCCTACGTGGGCAACGCCATCTCGGACAATGCGCACTATCGCGACGTCTATCAGATGCGCGGCAACGGCTTCAACATCGTGCGCCTGGGCCATTACCCGCAGGATCCGGCGGTGATCGACGCCTGCGACCGCCTCGGACTGCTCGCCATAGAGCCCATCCCGGGCTGGCAGTTCTTTAACGACGATTCCGTCTTTGTGGGCCTCACCTATGAGAACGTCCGCGAGCTCATCCGCCGCGACCGCAATCATCCCTCCATCCTCATGTGGGAGACTACCCTCAACGAGTCCTGGCCGCCCTCCTGGTGGAAGGACCGCGCAGTGGCTGTAGCCCACGAGGAGATGCCCGGCAATCAGTGCTTCACCTCCGGCGATACCTACGGCTACGAGGGATTTGATGTCTGCTACAACGACTGGGACGATAAGGCCTTCAGAAGGCCCGACAAGTGCAGCAAACCGTCGTTCGTCCGCGAATACTACGACTACGAGTTTGGCGGCGACAACAGCAGCACGCGCATCGGCCGGCGCGACGGCATGAACGCGCTCATACAGAACCTATGGAATGCGCAGTGGTCCTACAATGTCATCCGCTCCCAGTATCCCACGACCTTCGGTTGCGCCATCTGGAGCATGTACGACTACAACCGCGGCTGCTGCCCCAGCATCTGCGAGAGCGGCGTGGCCGATATCTTCCGCCTCCCGAAGCTGAGCCTCGACTTCTTCCGCCTGCAGGTGCCCAAGGGGGCTTACACACCGTCGGGCCCGATGACATATGACCTCTTCTGCACGGCCTACGGCAAGAACGCCGACAACGACACGCTCATGGTCTACGGCAACGTGGACGAGGTGGCCCTCTCCATCGACGGGAAGCCCGTAGCGCGCCGCTCCGCCGACAACGGTCCCACGACCTCCTACAAGCCCGCTCCCGACGGCGGCAACTGCACCCACCTCGCCTTCCCGCCCTTCACCTTCACCGGTCTCCGCGGCCTGCAGGGCGACATAGAGCTCACCGGCTACAGCCACGGCAAGGCCGTCGTGCAGCGGACAGTACGCCGCCCCGCGACGCCGACGCACATCGACCTCACTTACTTTGAGAGCGGGCGCCCCGTGACGCAGGAGGACGACATCCTCGTCTACGTATCCCTGCGCGACGACAATGGGACGCTTTGCCCCGTCAACGACGAGCCCGTCAGGCTGACGGTAGTCTCCGGCGGCAAGATAGAAGGCCCTGCTGAGCGCGGCACAGACGCCGGCGTGGGCAGTTTCCTCGTCTCGACGGGCAATGCACGCCGTCTGGTGATCGAGGCCAGCTGGAAGGGCAAGACCGTGCGCCGCAGCTACTCCCTGCCGCGCAGTGCGCGATAGCCTCTCAGCGCCGGCGGCCGCCCGATGAGCGCCGCCGCGAAGGCCGCAAGGCTTATAGAAAATCCAAAGATAATTATCAGAAAAACAACAGGGCACATGATGCGCGTCATGTGCCCTGTTGCTGTAATCAGCTGTGCTGAATCTTATTTTATTCCGTCCCGGATTCGGGATTATTCCTTACGGAAAATGAATTTCTGTTCGCTGAATAACATCCGCCCGGATAGAATTTTAAATTCTCCTCAATCATAAAATCTCTGTTTGCGCCGCCGGAGAGGGCCGGCAGCTTTGCCGCGATGGCGCATATACTAATATGCCTTCGCCGCGCGGGGAAATGCTCCCGCAGGAGGGGCGTGACGCTCCTACGCCGCGGCGGAATGTTGCGCCGGCCGGCTGCTCAGAGTTTGCTGCCGTAGGAGAGGTCGCCCGCGTCGCCGAAGCCCGGCACGATATACTTGTGCTCGTTCATCCCGGGGTCGATGGCGGCGCACCATATCGTGGTGCTCTCGTCGGGGAACACGCTCTTGACGTGCTCGATGCCTTCGGGCGTAGCTATCACGCAGCAGACATGTATCCGCTTGGGCGTGCCCTTGGTCTCGAGCGCCTTGAAGCCGAGCTCCATGCTGCCGCCGGTGGCCAGCATCGGGTCGGCGATGATGAGCGTCTTGCCGTCGAGGTCCGGCGTGGCCAGATATTCCACATGTATGCCCACCTCGTGGCGCGCCTCGTCCTTGTACTCGCGGTAGGCGCTGACAAAGGCGTTGCCGGCGTGGTCGAACACATCGAGAAATCCGTTGTGGAACGGCAGCCCTGCGCGGAATATCGTGGCCAGGACGATCTTGTCCTTGGGCACCATGACATCCGTGAAGCCCAGCGGCGTCTCCACCGTCTTGCGCTCGTATTCCAGCGTCTTGGAGAGCTCGTAGGCCGTGTACTGGCCTATGCGGCGGATGTTGTTGCGGAACAGAAGGCGATTGAGCTGGTAGTCCTTGTCGCGCAGTTCGCTGAGGTACTGGCCAATGATGGAACAGGTGTCTGACAGATTGATTATTTCCATGTCTTTGGGTCTGTTGTTGGTTAATGAGCGTGCTTGCGTGCCCCTTCTGTGCTGTGTGAGGCCCGTCAATACACATTTTTGCAAAGTTAATGCTTTCACCCGAATTGAGCGAAACTGCAAGAAGAGATTTGCATGAATAATCTTGCATCTTTGTAAAATGCACCGCGCGCGGGGTCTCCTTCCCGGGCTCCCAATTATGACTTTCGGCGCTCATTTTATGACATAATTTTGTAACTCTAAGGGGCTCTGTTTTACCGCATTTTATAAATTATGATATTAAAGGCGATAAAAATCCCGAAAAATTTTGCAGTTATGAAAATTACATATACATTTGCCGAAGGTTCAACATGTTGAGGTGCTTAGCGGCGCCATTACAGGACATGCCAACATATAATTAACCATTAATATTTTCGACATGAACAAGACAGATTTAGTAAAGGCAATCGCTGACGGCGCAGGTCTCAGCCAGGCAGATGCAAAGAAGGCTCTCGATGCCACATTGGACGCCATTACAACTTCTCTCAAGAAGCAGGACAAGGTAGTGCTGGTAGGCTTCGGCACATTTGACGTTGCCGTACGTCAGGCTCGTCAGGGTGTCAACCCCTCCAACGGCACCAAGATCCAGATCCCCGAGAAGAAGGTGGTGAAGTTTAAGGCCGGTGCTGCTCTTAACGACGTAGTGAAGTAAGAGCGCGTCTGACAATCATTGATTAATACAGCGGCAGTCCGTCATATTCCGGGCTGCCGTTTATTCTTGCCCGCCGCGAAGGCGGGCACGCTGACAAAGGGCGTATCTCTTGCTTGCGGCGGAGCGTATTTGCCCGCCGCGAAGCGCTCTGTCGCAGATTATTGAGCGCATCACCCGCCGCGAAGCGCATCTCCTTAGTCTGAAAGCGCACCAGTCTGCCGCGTTGCCGCGCATGTGGATGCCTGCTCTATACATATATATATAATAAGGTATGCCCGGGCAAATAAACAGGAATATTCGTATTTGCGGAGGGAATATAATGGCGTGCGCGATGCCCATTTTGGCGGCCGTGGAAAGGCGGTTTTTGACCCTTTGCAACGTATTGAAAATCAGTGCTCCGAAAAGGCCAAAACTATGTTTGAGACGAGTAGAACTACCTCAAATGTAGTTTTCCTCATGTCCTATGTGAGGATCATAGCATGCGGGAAGGGTTTTTGAGAAGTGAGAAATACCTTTTCCAAAAATAGGAAAAAGCGCAGTTGTTTCGGATGGCAAAGTTATATCGGCAGTTCCGTTGATTGCGGACTTCTATAAGAGGAAAGCATGTATAGTATTGCGCGAAGCTTAGCTGGGAGGACCGCTGCAGCGCGGCCCGCCAGCCGCCGCGAAAGGAGTAGAAGGGTATAATTCGCTATGTGTCTCTCTGTCTATGTTAGGCCCACGCTTCGCCAATTACATCGCTGTATGTCTTATTGGGCATGCGGGCCGCACTGCAGCTGAATAATGACGAAGCGAAAACGCAAGCGTACCAAGGCCCCACAACGATCTTATTGCCGTATTAGCCAAATCACCTGCAAAGCGGAATGCGGCCGCTGAGGGCAGCGACCCTCCCAGTTATTTCCCGCGCGCAACAATCTTTTCGCACGTATTCGCGGCGTCCCAAAGGGCAATTTTTGACCCTTTTCAACGTATTGAAAATCAGTGCTCCGAAAAGGCCAAAACTATGTTTGAGACGTTTTGAACTATCTCAAATGTAATTTCGCTCATGTCCTATGTGAGTATCCGCGCATGCGGAAGCGTTTTTGGGAAGAGTGGGGGAAGATGTGTCTGTTGTTGTGGATACCTTTTCCAAAACGGGGAAAAAGTAGACGTGTTTCGTGTGGCGAAAATATAATAGCCGGGCAGGGGAGTGAGGACCTCGATAAAAGTGAATCTTCCTCCGCGCAAGCGAAATGGAAGTCAGGAGAGCCGCGTAAGTAATAGCGCGAAGATGTGTGATGGTCTTTCGCCGCGTTAACTGGGAGGGCAGCTGCCCTCACGGCTATCCTTCCCGCCGGGCACAAAAAAGCGGAGCAGCCTCGCTTTGGGTCAGGCTACTCCGCTGAGAATCTCCAAAACCTAAGCTGCGATATTTATAAGAATCTAAGCATACTAACGTTGGGTGCAGTTTCGGCTTTAAGAGTAGAAAAGCGATGACTCCTCACCGCGTTCTTTTATGGTAGGTAATAATATACGTCGTGAGATGATTGTTGTCTTTCATATCCTGCTGATCTTAATGAAGTCGTTTCTGTTTTCCAGTCTCTCCTTCCTTCTGCGATGCCGGCGGCCGGTGTGTTTGTGCGGCGGCCTCGTCGCTGTGCCGCTCTGCGGTTTCGCTATGACATTAGGTTGTTCGTTTTCGCGAGTAACTATTCTTTGCAAATGTACAATTATTTTTCATTCGGATGCATTTTTTAGAAGAAAATTTGCATCGAAACGCGGATTTTTCTGAAAATCACGCATTTTTCTGCTCATCGGCCCTAAAATTTGCCATTTTGGGCCGGTTCGGCCCCTTCCGAAGGGGGCTCTCAGGCGTGCCGGCGTGATTTTCCAGGGCGCGGAGCATTTATCTAAGTAGCTCCTTTTTGCTATAAATGTGGGGATTATTTCATAACTTTGCCGGCGTTTTAGCAGATATAATATGTTCAAGACACCTCCCGTTACAAAGAATCTGATCATCATCAATGTCCTGATGTTTGCTATGAAATACGTGCTCGCGCTTCATGGCATCGCGCTCGACGACCTCCTCGGCCTCCATTTCGTGCTGGCCCAGGACTTCCGGCCCTATCAGCTCATCACGTACATGTTCATGCACGCCAACTTCGAGCATATCTTCTTCAACATGTTCGCCCTGTGGATGTTCGGCTGCGTGGTGGAGCGAACCTGGGGCGCGCGCCGCTACCTGCTCTTCTATCTGGTGTGCGGCCTGGGCGCGGGATTGACGCAGGAGTTGTGGCAGTTCGGCCAGTATTACATTGAGGGCCTCTACAGCTACGACTACGTCAACGCCGGGACGGGCATCATCCCCATGTCCGAGTTTCTCAATTCGTGGACTACCATCGGCGCCTCGGGCGCATGCTACGCCGTGATGCTGGCCTTCGGCATGTTCTATCCCAACGAGGTGCTCATCCTTTTCCCGATACCCATTCCCCTCAAGGCTAAATACTTCGTGCTGGTGTGCATCGTTATCGAGGTCGTTTCCTCCTTTGCCACCAACGGCAACGTGGCCCACTTCGCCCATCTCGGCGGCATGGCCTTCGCCTATTTCTTCATACGCCATTACCGGCGTCGCGACAGCGGTTTCGACGGCTGGGACAATTACCGCGGTAGCGGCGGGGGAGGGATCCTCGACCGTATGCGCCGCCGCTTCAATGAGCGCCGCGCCGAAGATGTGACCGAAGTGTACCGCCCCGACGGCTACGACTATCGCTCCCGCCGCAAGGAGGAGGACGACGAAGTGGACAGGATTCTGGAAAAACTCAAGAAGTCGGGCTATGAGAGCCTTACCGAGGAGGAGAAGCAGAAGCTCTTCGACAGGAGTAACAGGGATGAACAGGCACATTAAGTCGATCCTCACCATCGTCGCCATGGGTGTCACCGTCGTCACGGTGCTGCTGATGTGGATGACGTGCATATTCGGCCATATCTCGCCCGCGGGCTTCGGCTGGTATGGCGTGGTGACGCTGCTGTTCCCCATCTTCGCCGTGGCCAACGCCGTGATGCTCGTCTTCTGGTGCATCTTCAGCCGCCGCTATGCCATCGTGCCGATACTGGGCTTCCTCTGCTGCATCAGCGACGTGCGTGCCTATTGTCCCGTCAACTTTTCCCAGAAGCCGCCTAAGGACTGCATCAAGGTCATGACCTACAATGTGGCAAACTTTGACGGCACCGCCGAGCAGAGCCCCGAGAAGCGCTCCATCATAGACAATATCATGAGTTCCAAGGCCGACATCGTCTGCCTGCAGGAGGGCGATTACTGGGCTACGGACTGGAAGGACGTCGAGAAGCGCCTCCTCACCCGCTACAAGTATATGGTGGTCGACGGCATCGATGAGACGCCCACGACAATGCGCTGCTTCTCGCGCTTCCCCATAATCCGCGACGAGCGTCTCACCTTCGAGGGCAGCACGAATGCTTCGGAGGCCTATTATATCCGGCTCCCCAAGGGCGACACGATACTCGTGCTGAGCTGCCACCTGCAGAGCTACTGCCTCACGCCGGCCGAGGTGACCAACTACGCCGACATCGTGAGCGGCCGCAGGAGCATGGAGCAGAGAGAGTCGAAGCTCGAGTTCCTCTCCCTGCTGCGCAAGCTCCGCTCCAACAACTCCAAGCGCGCCGTTCAGGCCGACAGCGTGCACGAGTTTATCAGGGCCCACAGCCAGTACCCCATCATCGTGTGCGGCGACTTCAACGACACGCCCGTCTCCTACACCCACCGCGTGATGTCGCGCTCCCTGAAGGACGCATACATCTCTACGGGCAACGGGCCGGGCTTCTCCTACTTCAGTCACAGCATGCATGTGCGCATAGATAATATGCTCTGCTCCCGCCACTGGACGCCCTATCGCGCCCGCGTCGAAAATCACATGACAGGCTCCGACCACTATCCCATGACGGCCTTTTTCCGGCTTAGAAATAAATAATATAGTGGAAAAAACCTCTAAGACATGAAAAAAATGTATATTTGCAAGTCTTATTACCACGACAGGGCTCTCTTGTCGTGCCTTGAGATGTCCGTGACCAGGCTCCCGGAGGCGGTATACATGGGCGGCGTAAAAGCGCTCCCGCATGGAGAAAGCTTCCCGGCACACGGGCCAGAGGTTCCCGGCAGACGGGGCTGAGGCTCTGAAATGACATGGCAGAAGTCCGGTGGACAGGACAGAGGTTTATAAGGACGGGGCTGAGGCTCATATGAAGCGGGCCGGGGCTCATAAGGACAGGGCTGAGGCCCTGCGAGATGCGGCTGAGGCCGTACGGGATGGGCTCAGGCCCACACAATATTGCGAAAAATAAAAAATAGATAATCGAAATGCAAAACAAAGGATTCGTAAAGGTCATTGCAGTGCTGCTAACGCTCATCTGCATATTCTACCTATCTTTCTCGTTTGTCACCAGCTATTACACCGGTAAGGCTGAGAAAATGGGAACAAAGGCCGGAGCCGCCTACCTCGATTCGATCAAGAACGAGAGGGTGTGGCTCGGCGCGTATACATTCAAGCAGTGTCAGGAGATGCAGATCAGCCTCGGCCTTGACCTCAAGGGCGGCATGAATGTTATCCTCGAAGTCTCTGTGCCCGACGTGCTCAAGTCGCTCGCAGACAACTCCACCGACCCCGTCTTCATCAAGGCTCTCAGCGATGCTTCCGAGCAGTCGAAGAGCAGCAATCAGGACATCATCTCGCTCTTCGTGCGCAACTATCAGGCAGCCGCCGGCAAGGACAAGCTCGCCCAGATATTCGCCACGCAGCAGCTCAAGGGCCAGGTAGCCACCAACAGCTCCGACAAGGACATCGAGAAGGTGCTCCGCAAGGAGGTCACAGCCGCTATCGACAACTCGTACAAGGTGCTCCGCACACGTATCGACCGCTTCGGTGTGGCTCAGCCCAACATCCAGACGCTCACCGGCCAGATGGGTCGTATCCTCGTCGAGATGCCGGGTATCAAGGAGCCCGACCGTGTGAGGAAGTTGCTCCAGGGTAGCGCCAACCTCGAGTTCTGGGAGACTTACGACGGCAAAGTGATCGTTCCCTACCTCTCGCAGGTCGACAGCAAGCTCGCAGCGCTCTCTTCCACCAAGAAGGGTGGCGAGGACAAGGACACCAAGACCGCCAAGGACAGCACCAAGACCGCTGCCAAGGATACCGCCAAGGCTGTTAATGCTGCCGCAGCGCTCAAGAGCATGAAGGCCTCCGAGAAGGCCGGCGCTAAAGCCGCCGCAGCCGACGAGGCTCAGCAGCAGAAGCTCCACCCGCTCTTCTCCCGCATTCAGCCCGCTCAGGGCGACCGCGGATGCGTCGTGGGCTATGTGCTCACGCGCGATACCGCCGAGGTGATGAAGATGCTCACCTCTAAGGAAGCCTCGCAGATCCTCCCCAAGGACCTCAAGCTCTGCTGGGGTGTGAAGCCCTCCGAGGTAAGCTCCACTCAGGAAGTCTTTGAGCTCTACGCCCTGCGTGTGACAGAGCGCAACGGCCGTGCACCCCTGGAGGGCGACGTGATCACCACAGCCAAGGACGACTACGACCAGTTCCACCGCCCCTGCGTCAGCATGTCGATGAACACCGACGGTGCACGCCGCTGGGCTGCCATCACCAAGAAGAACAAGGACCACGCCATAGCCATCGTGCTTGACGGATTCGTATACAGTGCGCCCAATGTGGAGAACGAGATCGACGGCGGACAGTCGCAGATCACCGGCCACTTCACCGCAGAGGATACCAAGGACCTTGCCAATGTGCTCCAGAGCGGTAAGATGCCCGCTCCCGCCCACATCGTGCAGGAGGACATCGTTGGTCCTACGCTCGGTCAGGAGTCCATCGTTCAGGGCTTCACCGCTTGTATCGTGGCCTTCATCCTCCTTATGATTTACATGTGCCTCATCTACGGTTTCATCCCCGGTATGGTGGCCAACGGCGCTCTGCTGCTCAACTTCTTCTTTACCTTCGGTGTTCTGACCTCCTTCCAGGCGGCGCTCACCATGTCCGGTATCGCCGGTATGGTGCTCTCGCTCGGTATGGCTGTCGACGCCAACGTGCTTATCTATGAGCGCACCAAGGAGGAGCTCCGCGCCGGCAAACAGGTGCGCACCGCTCTCGCCGAGGGCTACAAGCACGCCTTCTCAGCTATCTTCGACTCCAACCTCACCTCTATCATCACAGGTATCATCCTCTTCAACTTCGGTACAGGACCTATCCGTGGATTCGCCACGACCCTTATCATCGGCCTCCTCGCTTCGTTCTTCACCGCTGTTTGGATCACACGCCTTGTCTACGAGCACTTCATGAACCGCGACAAGTGGCTCGGCCTCACCTTCACCACCAAGTGGTCGGAGAACATCATGCGCTCGCCGAATTACAACATTCTGCACGCCTCAAAGAAGGTCGCCATGGGCTTCGGCATCGTCCTCGTCGCATCCCTCATCTCCTTCGCCATCCGCGGCCTGAGCAAGGGCATCGACTTCACCGGTGGTCGCAACTTTGTGGTGCAGTTTGAGGAGAAGGTAACGCCCGAACAGGTGCGCGACCTGCTCCAGAAGGAAATGGGCGACAAGGCCAATGTCTCGGCCATCTCCCTCGGTACCGACGGCAAGACACTGCGTATCTCGAGCAACTATCGCATCGACGAAGAGTCGGACGATGTGGATGCAGAGGTTGAGAAGTTTATCTACAACGCCCTATACAAGGGCAATCTGCTGGCCAAGGACGTGACGCTCAAGCGCTTCGTGGACCGCGACAACCGCAAGGGCGGCTCCATCATCAGCTCCCAGAAGGTCGGCCCGTCCGTCGCCAAGGATGTGACCTACGGCGCTATCTGGAGCGTGGTTCTCGCCCTGATCGCCATCTTCCTCTACATCCTCGCCCGCTTCCACAACGTGGCCTACTCTCTCGGTTCGGTCATCGCCCTTACCATCGATACATTGATCATCATCGGCATGTACTCCCTCTGCTGGGGCTGGGTGCCCTTCTCGCTCGAGGTGGACCAGACGTTCATCGCCGCCGTGCTTACCTGTATCGGTTACTCCATCAACGATAAGGTGGTGATCTTCGACAGGGTGCGCGAGTACTTCAAGCTCTATCCCAAGCGCGACATCTACCGCCTCTACAACGACGCCCTCAACAGCACGCTCGGCCGTACAATCAACACCTCGTCCACGACCCTCGTCGTACTGCTCTGCATCTTCTTCTTCGGAGGCGAGAGCATCCGTTCGTTCTCCTTCGCCATGATCCTCGGCGTTGTGGTCGGCACACTCTCCTCGCTCTTCATCGCATCGCCTATCGCCTACAAGGTAATGGTAAAGCTGCGCAGCCGCAAGGGCGAGCCCGTCAAGGAAGTGGCTGCCGGAGAGGTTAAGTAATGCCCCGCGATTAAGCAGAACATAACTTTATATATATAATTGTTGAGTTAGCCCTGTGGAACTCCCGTTCCGCAGGGCTTTTCTGTGTGTGGCGGAGAATCATTTTGCGCGCATGACCGAAGTTTTAGGGTAAATTCTCCGCTGCTTTGTGAGTATTGATCATTATTATTGTGTGCCTTGGCCTCGCGTGGAGAAGCGCTCGGCCTGCGGAAATGCTCCGCAGCGGGAAAG
>Ga0256406_1006278_pt1 | contig 12021 bp, 9 predicted proteins | sample RumenRJG_03DNA_FD_185986 | JGI IMG/M metagenome (GOLD analysis project Ga0256406, IMG submission 185986) | Bovine rumen microbial communities from Lethbridge, Alberta, Canada - RJG_03 | ecosystem: Host-associated > Mammals > Digestive system > Stomach > Rumen | place: Canada: Alberta | collected...
TATTCGTCGTCCATAAACCGTCCGGGGATCAGCTACCTGAACCCTGCGAGGGTCGAGACGCCATCATCGTTGAACTACGGAAATCCAGCCCTGAACAGCGCCATGAATCATTCCTTCACCCTGGAATTCATGAAGATGAGCCAGAAAATGATGTTGACTCTGTCGCCTTTCGTGAACTTTTCCAACGACCAGATCTCCGAGGTCAGCTTCGTTCGAGACGAGAAGACAGTCTCCACCTACGATGACGTGCTGAAGAATCGTCGCTACGGGGCTGACGGCTTCATCCGCTACACCCCTTTCACTGGCACATCCATTATGTTTAACGGCCATGTAGAGAACAACAAGATGAAGAACAACAACCTTGACCTTGAACTCGATGGCTGGTCAGGGACCGCAATGGCATTCGTGCAGCAGAATCTTCCGTGGAAACTCATCCTCAACGTCGGCGGAGGCGGGTCGTTCGGACGTTCTCTCGCCAGCGTTTACGGCTACGGACCGAATTACTACTACTACACCGCCTCTCTGCAGAGGTCATTCCTGAAAGAGGACAGGCTCACCGTGAGCATCGCGGCTGTGAATCCGTTCGACTGGGATCACAACAATCTCACTATGAAGACGGTTAATGGCGACTACACTGGAAAAACCAAAATCGACGTCAGGATTAGGCAGGTCGGCCTCAGGCTCAGCTACAGGTTCGGAAACCTGAAAGCTGGCGTAAAACGCGTGAACAGAACCATTGAGAACGATGACATCGTCGGTGGCGTCCAGAATGGTGCTAACAGCCAGGCTGGAGGTGCTGGGACAGGCACAGGCGGCGCAGGTCGCACCCTCGGCAACTAATTAATTAATACCCATAAACTTATTCATCAAAATTTCCTGTACCCTAATTTTCTCTGGGTACAGGAAATTTTTATCATCAGTTTCGACGGTGAGGTTAATTATTTTTAGTTTAAAATTTTTTTATATTTTTTATTAAAATTACTAAAATTCTTTGCGAAAATTCTTATTATTTTGCTCCATTTGGTGGCTTTTTCGATACTAATCATAATGAAATTCAAAACTTTGGAATTTCAGATTAATAATTATATTTGTTACGAGTTAGTTGGTTATGTATGCTTAATGTGAGTAAAAACTCACGTATTTTATTTCAATACTTTTTCCAGATGAAAGGTAATCACATTTTCAAAGCATTCTTAATGCTCAACGTGATTTGTATGTCCATGAGCCTCTCTGCTCAGACATACAAGACTGCCACTGGTACCGTCAAAGATGCTTCCGGCCAAGGAGTCATCGGCGCAGGTGTCATCGTGAAAGGAACCCAAAATGGGACTATCACCGACACGGACGGTACGTTCACTCTTTACAATGTTGCGGAAGGGGCCACTCTTGAGATTTCCTGCATTGGTTACAAGACACGTGAAGTAACGGCATCTACAAGGATGAACATCGTTCTTGAAGAAGGGAACGAGTCCCTTGATGAGGTGATTTTCGTTGCTTACGGCACGACGAAGAAAAGTTCCTTCACGGGATCCGCTTCGGTCGTGAAGTCTGATCAGATTGAGAAAATCTCAGGTTCCGGTTTCGCAGAAACATTGCAGGGCATGTCTGCCGGCGTCCAGGTCGTCAACAATGAAGGCACCCCAGGATCCGACTCTCGTATCCAGATTCGTGGCATTTCATCAATGTCTGGAAAGACAACGCCACTTTACATAGTGGATGGCATGCCTTACGATGGGACACTCACCTCAATCAATCCCTCAGACATAGAATCAATGACGGTCCTGAAGGATGCTGCGGCGTCTTCCCTTTATGGTTCACGTGCAGCCAACGGCGTAATCGTAATCACCACAAAAAAGGGCAAGACTGGAAAAACGACGGTCCACTTCCGTAGCGCATGGGGCACTTCAGACCTTGCCGTTCCTTACATGACCAAGGCCAACCCTTACGAGCAGCTGACCAACAACTGGAGAGCGCTCTACAATGACCAGGTATATCTCCACGGCAAGAGCAGCCAGGAAGCGGGAGACTACGCATCCGCCAATGCCGTCACGATAAGCGTCAATCCTACAGTCAATTCCGCAGGCGAGACAGTTTATGTAACTCCTTTCAAGTGGCCAGGGAGCACCTCAAATTATGTTCTCCACGATGGCAAGGGTAACTGCTGGACCAATCCTGACCTTGAGATGATATGGGACAAGAGCGATTGGGAGTGGAATGACGTAATTTTTTCTCACAAACTTCGTCAGGACTATGGTCTGGACGTAAGTGGCAGCACGCCGGACGGGAAAACCTCTTACTACGCCTCTCTTGGTTACCTAAACGACAAAGGTTACGCAAATGACGACTTCTACAAGAGATACTCTTTCCGTACCAACGTCGAGACAGAAATCAACAAATGGCTGTCTATGGGCGGCAGCATCGCATATAGCTATGCTCGTCAGAACTCCAGAGGATACAACCGCGCTCTTGGTTTCCACACATCCCTCACCTCTCCTTACCTGAGAAACTCGGACAACACAGACTGGGTCTACTCTGCTAAGACCGGCGACAAGATGTACGACTACGCTACGATGAACGCCAACTACTTTGGGAATTGCCCTATCGGAAAGGGTAGCTACTGGGACAATGACAACGATGAAAGTTTCAGCAGCAACGAGTACTCCACAATTTCAGTAAAATATTTCGCGAACTTCAAGCTTCCTTACGATCTGAATTTCCGTTCATCGATCAGCCTGGACAACAATATCGCCACAAACTACGGCTATGATTCAGCCGTCCACGGAGAGGATCAGCTTGCTCCGTACGGCATAACAGTAAGGACTACCGGAGGTTCAGCCAGCCGCACCAACAACAAGGTGCTGTCTTCAACCTGGAACAACATCCTCACCTGGGACAAAAAATTCGGAGAGCACCACATCAACCTCATGGCTGGTCACGAGTATTATGACTACTCCCTCAATTATGACTATGCTCATGGCGAAGGCATCATGTCAATAGGCCAGTACGAGCTTGCTTCAACGACGACAAACTGGTCGGCAGACTCGAACCGTACAAGATACTCGCTGCTTTCTTTCTTCGGAAAGGCAGACTACGACTTCGCCAGCAAATATTATCTCTCTGCTTCTATCCGTCGGGATGGCTCTTCTAGATTCTCAGAGGAAAGCCGTTGGGGCAACTTCTGGTCAGTCGGAGGCTCATGGAGAGCCAGCAGCGAGGAATTCCTCAAGGATGTACGCTGGCTGAACATGCTCGTCTTCCGCGCAAGCTATGGAACTTCCGGCAACGACAAGCTTTACTCAAGAAGCACCAGCAACGGCGCTGCAGGAAGCGAGATTTGGTACGCATATCAGGAATACTATGAACCCGATAACCTGTACGGGTCCGCTGGTTACAAGCCATCTACATTAGCGACTCCTAATCTGAAGTGGGAGAAAAACCATCAATTCAATGTGGCCACAGATTTTAGCATGCTGAACTATCGTCTCGGCGGAACAATTGAGTACTATAGCAGAGGATCCAAAGATCTTCTATATTACCTCCAGCTTCCTCCTTCCGCTCAGGTGGGTAGTGCAACTGGTTACAACACCAACCTCGGAGATATTGTCAACAGAGGAATAGAAATCACGATCAACGCAATTCCTATCCAGAACAAATACTTCACTTGGAACATAGATGCCAACTTCTCAACTCTGCACAACGAGGTCACATACCTTCCTGGCGGAGCGTACACCTATTCAAACCGTGGCATCAGCTATCGTCTTGAGGAGGGGCACTCCCTTTACGAGTTCTACAACGTAAAGAACGCCGGCGTCGATCCAGACACCGGTCTCCTCAGATACTACATTCGCGATGGAAATGGCGGATGGACCACGACGACGAACTATTCCGATGTTTCTTCGGAAGACTACCAGTGGTGCGGGACTGCGGTTCCAAAGGCTTTCGGTTCAATAACCAACAGCTTCAAGTTTAAAGATTTCGACTTCTCATTCATGTGGTATGGTTCATTCGGATCCAAGATTTACAACTACATGTTTGTAGAGTCAGGAACCCTCCGTACAGGTGTTGGCCTTATGCAGGATGTCGTCGCAGGCAAAGTCTGGGAGAAACCAGGAGACATCAAGAAATATCCTCGCTGGAGTTATGAGAAAGCAGGCGATAATCGCAAGGGGTCTGACTTTTTCATATTCAATAATGACTTCGTGCGCTTGAGGAATGTAACTCTAGGATACACTATTCCAAGAAGTATTCTCAGTAAGGTCAACATCTCGAACCTTCATCTTTATTTAAGCGTTGACAATGCCCTTACATTCGGTAAGATGGCATCCATGCACACAGACCCTGAAACCGGAATACTCGGCAACAACTACAACGGCAATACCGACACCGACAACGGCAACCAGAGCGCAAGACGTGTTTATATGGGTGGTATACAGATTACTTTCTAGTCAAATCCTAACACAGATATGAAAAAGATATTTTACGCAATAATAATGGTTCTCGGCGTTTCCCTTCTCGGATGCAAAGATGAACTTACGACGAACGATGCCACCAAAGTGGGAGCCAACACCTTCATAGGAAGCACTGCTGGTCTGAACCAAGTTCTTACCTCAACCTACAGGGCTTTCCTCATAGGTGACCCACAGGAACAGCCAGGAGCAAGTTATCAGGGGGTCTCCGGATTCTTGATGCTCTACGACCTTATGGGCTCGGACTGCATCGTCAACAAGAACTACGGCTCTTCTCCTGAGCCAATCTATGAATTCTCGTCTTCCAGAACCATGTCCACAGGTGATGCGCACTACATTTGGGAAACAATGTACAAAGCCATTAACGAGGCCAATATCATCATCGCCAATGTCGACAACGTAAGCGGATCGGATTCCGACAAGGCAGCACTCAAAGGGCAGGCTCTAGCAATCCGGGCGTTCTGCTACTTCCATCTCCTCCTGAACTACCAGCAGACCTATGCCATCGCAAGGAACAAGAGAGGCGTAATTCTCCGTCTCTCTCCTGATGATAATGCGAACAAGGGATTCTCTACCGTCGAAGAATGCTACAACCAAGTCGTAAAGGATTTGACTGAAGCCGAGACCGCCCTCGCCAGCTTCAACCGTTCCGAGAAATGGCAGATTGACGCTTCTGTCGCTGCCGGCATGCTTGCTAGGGTATATCAGGTTATGGGCAACTGGGAAGGGGCATATTCTGAGGCAAACAAAGTATATCACAAATACGGCACCCTCATGAGCAAGGAGCAATGGTGCAGCGGCATGGACAAGCTCATGGCCAATGGCTGCGCCGAGCTTGTGTGGGGCTGCAAATATACTAACACTTCCAACGTAGGAAGCAACACTGTGTTTAATAACTGGTGGAACTTCGATCCAAGCTACGGCGAGGGAATGACCACGGGGCCTCTCTATCATTTTCTCTGCATCTTCGTTGACCAGACTTATGTCGACTTGTTCGATGACACAGACTACCGTGGAACTCGTTGCAACAAGACAGAAGGCGTCACTGACGCGGACGAGCATAACGTAATGTTCTGGCACCGTACTGCGAACGGGGACGTGCAGATCCGCTCCAAATGGGCATACAACAAGCTTCGTTCCTATGGAGACGGGACATACGAGGAACACACCAACTCCAACCACAGCTACGACATCGATGTTCCTTTGATGAGAGGCTCTGAAATGCTCCTTATCATGGCTGAGGCTCAGGCGAACCTTGGGAAAACTTCCGAGTCGCTCGGTCTGCTCAATACTCTTCAGCAGGCACGCAATGCCAAACTCTCGACCACATCGGTAAAGGATGATCTTCTAGAGGCCATATATGTAGAGCGCCGCAAGGAATTGCTCGGAGAAGGCTTGACCGGATCATACGATCTGCTCCGTCTCCAAAAGGATCTTGTCCGCTATGAGGCTACTGCTTCAAATCCTGCGGGACACTTTTCTTGGGGCATGACAGAACTAGACGGTTACAATGGATCCGATGCGGCTCCAATGGGAACTCTTAAGAGCAACGACTACCGTTTCCTTTGCCAGATTCCTCAGCTCGAGATCACGACCAACGAGGCAGTGACCGAGAATGATCAGAATCCTTTCAGGGGCCAGTAGGTCATTTATATTGACAATAGAGCACAAGGGTCGGCCAAGCCAGGTCGGCTCTTTCTTTTTATCAATCCTATTCACTTTGGGCACAGCTGGGGATCAAGTCCAAAACCCTTACTGAGGCACTCGATAATAACCAACAAAATCAATTTGCACTGAGTTTACCTCACAAGCGCTATAATATACATGAAAAAGATTAGAACGATAGGATACGTATCCTCAGCAGATCCATTCCATGACCGAAGAGCCTGGAGCGGCACAGTGTATCAATTACGGAAGGCAATCGAAAACGCTGGTTACGATGTGGTATGGATACCATTTCGCACAGACACACTAGCTCAGAGAATTTTGGACATATTACTGAGGGCATATGGTAAATTATCTGGCAAGAAATGGTTACGCGGTGCTCACTATATCTCTATTGGCAAACTATCAAGCAAGACTATCAACCGAGATAAACTGATTCAATGTGATATTTTGTTTTTCCCTGGTGGTGCCCAAGTCCTTTTTGAGACAGGCATTGACAAACCTTATATCTACCTAAGTGATACTACAGTCCACCTTATGCTTGATTATTATTGGCACAATATCCATCCTGAATCACAACAGATGGCAAAGTTCCTTGAGGAGTGGGCATCTCAACATGCCGTCATGAATTTGAGATCTTCTCAGTGGGCAGCCAACAGTGTTATCAAGGACTGTGGAGTGCCCCCTGAGACTTGCCATGTCCTCGAATTCGGTCCTAACCTCGACAAGAAGGACATTCAACCTTGCGAACCATACACAGGGGGCGAACTCCGCATCCTTTTTTCCGGTGTCAACTGGAAACGTAAGGGAGGGGATATTGCAGTCGAAGCTGTCGGGGAGCTGAGACTGTACGGCATAGATGCCCATCTTACCATCGCGGGCATTGCAGAAGATAAACTACCTAAAGGCATAGCCAGTCTGGATTATGTAACCTGCGTTGGATTCCTCGACAAAAACAAGGCTGAAGAATATCGTGAATATGTTAAAATCTTCCATGATTCTCATATTCTGCTACTCCCGACCAAGGCTGAATGCTCGGGAATCGTATTTAGCGAGGCTGCTAGTTTTGGATTGCCCTCCTATACCCATCTCACTGGAGGCACAGGAGACTATGTGGTAGACGGCGTGAATGGACGCACGCTTCAGTTGGGCGCTACTGGTAAAGACTTTGCCGACGCCATCAAGCGTGACCTTCATGATGGTATGCTGCGTCAAATGCGGGAAGGAGCTTTGCGACTAGCCCACGAAAAACTCTCGTGGGAAGTCTGGAGTGAAAAATTCCGAGTCCTCTGCGAAGCTTTGCCTCGCACATAATCCCTTTTTCATCTTGCCTGCGCGGGAATTGGAAATAGCGTTTACCCCGGGATAGTGATATGGAATCAAAAAGATAATGACTGCAACAACGCCGACAATTCCTCTTTGAGAATGACGGCATGATTCCTGACCGGATTGCGGAAGCCATAGAGCAATGTCACTGTAGAGAAACCGCTGCCACGAATCTGGTCGGCCAGTTTCCTGAGGGCATCACTGCCTCTCAGTTCCTCACGGTACATCTCAGAGAACCTGTCCCAGTTGCCAGAGGGATCGGCATGAAAGAACTGCCTTGCCTCTGATGATGGCGTAACATCCTTGGCCCAGATGTCAAACCTGAGATCACTCTTCTTGATGCCTCGTGGCCACATGCGATCTACGAGTATGCGCAGGCCATCGTCAGCCTCGGCGGGTTCATAGACTCTTTTAAGTTTAATAGTCCACTTCATAATCATTAAGTGTTTAATCTGCAGCACGCACATGCTTGCACTTGCCACTATATTCTTCAATGTCAATACGAATGATGTTCACCCGATGAAAAGATTTCTCACTGTACTTATACCCAATAGCCCGGAAATCGGGCGACAACTTGTCCACGAGTAAACGCAAGGCTTCCATACGCTCGCTCTCATCCAGATGAATGAGGGCCGTGCCTCTGAGGATAACGCTCTCATATTCGGTCGTGAACTGCTCGGGCAAAAGATGCACATCGCCAATGATGCAGAAGCTCACCTTCGGGTTCTTTTCCAGGGCAAGCAACTTGTGTCCCTCGGGTGCGCAATGGATGTAGATGCAGTGGTCACCATCCCACACATAGTTGAGCGGCACCCCATAACCGGAACCATTGGTGTCCACCATGGACAACACGCCAAACTCTCTCGTGCGCAGAAGTTCCAAGGCCCTCGCCTCGTCCATCAGTCTGTCCCTGCGTCGGACAGTATCATTTACATACTTCATATTTTTCTATTTTTTGGGGAAAAGCGAGCCATAATTTCTATAGCGAACTCAAGTCTATCCCCTCATCGTCTTCATGTCTCTTAATCTATGTCCGCTGCGAAGTTACAGATTATGTCACGCTATTTCTCCTCGTATTCAAGGATTGTTTCTATATCGTCCATCGTTTTCATCAATGAAGATAACGAAATATACAATAAAAGTTGTAACTTCACAATCACACTAAGAGATGTCCATGTTAAGCCGGATATGATTGATAGGGGAATATCTAAGAAAGTGCTTACAGTCGGGCCGGAATACGACCCGCCTAAGGGCGGTATAGCCAAAGTCCTTGGCTCGTATTCCAGGATAATATCCCCTTTCCGTTTCATAAAAACCTATCGGCAAGGCTCGAATCCCCTTTCTCAGCTCTTGCTGCTTGGGTGGTCATGGCTGAAATTCAGCTATCTCTGCATGTTCGGCGGAGTAAGAATCATACATATTCATTGCTGCTCAAACAATAGTTTCTGGCGCAAAAGCTTATTCGTTTGCACAGGGAAGGCATTCGGGAAGAAAGTCATACTGCACATCCATGGAGGAGGATTCGAACAATTTGCGAAGGTTCATCACAAGGCAGTAAGCAGAATAATAAGGAGAACCGATGTCATCGTCGCTCTTTCTTCTTCTTGGAAGGAATATTTCGAAAGGACTTTCAGCCCGAAGAAGGTTACAGTGCTGCCGAACATAGTGGAAGAGCCCATGAAATTGACAGAAAAGGCAGAAAGCGCCGTAGGCATATTCCTGGGAAACATTAATGAGCCTAAAGGAATATTCGACCTTCTCGCCGCAATAGCTTCGCACAAAGAAGAGCTTCGCGGGAAATTTTTCCTTCACATCTGTGGCAAGGGTGAGGAAAACAGATTGATGAATATCATCGCTGAAAATGGCCTCGGCGGCATTGTTTGCTACGATGGCTGGGTGGCAGGCGAGAGAAAAGCCTCTTTGATGTCCATGGCTAACATTTACATTTTGCCTTCCTATGCAGAAGGCCTTCCTATCTCTATCCTGGAAGCAATGACATACGGGATGGCTATAATCTCGACCCCTGTCGGCGGCATCCCTGAGATCGTGCGCCAGAATGAGAACGGCATTCTGATAGCGCCTGGTGATACCGAGGCCCTGTCCAATGCCATCCTTAAGCTTGCTGAAGACAAAGCCAGCCGGTACGACATGGGCCGGCGCTCGATTGAAATCGTCCAGCCATACCTGCCTAAAAATGTTGAACGCCATTTGAATATATTATATTCAGAACTATCCAAGATATGAGTCTATTCTATAAAATAATGCCCCCCTTCGCAGGCCTGCTGAAGCATTTTCCCAAACAGGTCCTGACGCTCCATTTCAGAAAATTCTATCACAGGAAGCTTCAGAACCCTCCTGTGTCATTTTATGACAAAGTCTATTGGATGAGCCTCAACCAAGACAACCCTTTATGGGCAAGGCTCGCTGACAAATGCTTGGTCAGGGAATATGTCACCGAGCGTTGCGGAGAAGGCCTTCTGGCAAAGCTTTATGGGGTTTATGATTCTGCCAATGAGATAGATTTTGACGCTCTTCCGAAAAGCTTCGTGATCAAAACCAACAACGGATGCGCATCGAACTGTTTCGTAAAAGACAAGGATAATACTGACTTAGAAATGATTCGGAAGCAGATGGCGAAGTATCTGAAATATCCTTACGGCGCACTCTCAGGCGAAAGGCATTATTGCAAGATCAGGCCTAAAATCATTGCCGAGGAATATCTCGTAGACCATTCTCACCCCAACGCAGCTCTGGACGACTACAAGTTCTACTGCTTCGATGGAGTGCCTACATATTGCTTCATCACGAAGAACCGGATTCTAAACACCCACAAAATTCAGCTGATGATGTACGACATGGATTGGACGCCTTTGCGATCGAGTTTCATAGACTCATCAAGACTGGCCGAGATTCCTCGCCCTTCAGCATTTGAAGAGATGAAGAGCATTGCCGCAAAACTGTCCGAAGGCATTAAATTCGTCAGAGTCGATCTTTACGAAGTTGACGGCAAGGTAAAGTTCAGCGAAATGACTTTCACGCCTGGCATGGATGCCGGCTTCAACGAGGAATTCCTTCTGGAGATGGGGAAGAAAATAGATTTAAAGTGATCAGCCATGCAGAATGTCAGCATCATTATAGTCTATTCAGAGATGATATAAGCATTCATCATGATACATGGGGGGATGGGAGAGAAAAAAAATAGAATATAACAATAATCTATTATGAGAATAGTTCACTGCATTAGTACTTTTAACACAGGTGGAGCTGAGGCAATGCTTGTTGACATTGCCAATGAGCAGGTAAAAACCGATGATGTTACCGTAATTATTCTTGACGCTTCATACCAGCAATATCTGATAGATCAATTTGATAGAAAGATAAAAGTCATCAAGATGAATAGAAAACCGATGGGAAAATCACCTTTCCCTATCCTAATGTTCAACATTCTATTGCTGCGCTTGCGCCCAGACGTGATTCATGTACATACTAATGTTTTAATGAAATTCATAGTAATTCCTTTTAGAAAAATATTTTACACGGCCCACGCCCTCAACGTCCCTTTAACATACGTCCATAGAAGAATTAGGATCATTGCCATTAGCGATGCCGTAAAAGGCGACATTTTAAACAGGAAGAATTGCGTTGTTCATACTATCGCAAATGGAATAGTGACGGAAAAGATCCAGAAGAAAAACATTAGTGACTATAATATAAAAAACACTTTCAGAATTGTCCAGGTTGGCAGGCTGGCAGCTTCAATCAAAGGACAGGACATATTAATTGAAGCGATCAAAATACTTCGAGAATACAGCTATGATAATATAACTGTCGATTTCATTGGTATCGGAGAATCAGAAGATGAGCTTAAAAAGTCAGCTTGTAATTATAACCTGGAGAAATCCATCAATTTCATTGGGCTACAGACTCGTGAAGAGATTTACTCCCACCTTAAAGACTATGATCTGATGTGCCATCCTGCCAGACATGAAGGATTCGGTCTTGTGATTCCTGAGGCTATGTCCGCAGGTCTCCCTGTACTTGTTTCAAACGAAGGAGGTCCCAATGAAATCATCCGGGGAGAGAAATACGGCTACTCATTCATTTCAGGTGATGCACGTGATTGCGCAAACAAAATCAAATACATCATGACCAATTACAGCGAGGCTGTCGACAAGGCAAGGAACGCTATCAGATATTCAGAAAGCGAGTATTCTATTAAAAATACCGTTGCTAAGTACAGACAATATTATCTTTCTTAGCGAACTCCTACAGATATTCAATTTTGTTGAAGATATCTAATATTTCCTCCAGACCATCTTGTTGACGATGCCGGTGTAGGATTGGATAATCTTCACGACTTTCGTGCTGACGTTCTCCTCAACGTAATCGGGAACCGGGATACCGTAATCACCGTTGCGGTTCATCTCAACCGCTGTGCCAACCGCCTGGAGAAGACTCTTTTCGTTGATCCCCGCTATAATGAAGCATCCTTTGTCAAGAGCTTCCGGACGTTCAGTGCTAGTGCGTATGCAGACAGCAGGAAATGAATGGCCTACCGAGGTGA
>Ga0256406_1006279_pt1 | contig 12020 bp, 10 predicted proteins | sample RumenRJG_03DNA_FD_185986 | JGI IMG/M metagenome (GOLD analysis project Ga0256406, IMG submission 185986) | Bovine rumen microbial communities from Lethbridge, Alberta, Canada - RJG_03 | ecosystem: Host-associated > Mammals > Digestive system > Stomach > Rumen | place: Canada: Alberta | collected...
GTCCCTCTTCTGGGCGGCCGCCTTCTTCATGACCTCGACCGCCCTGTCCTGACCGATGACCCTGTCGGCCATGCTGTCGGGGATGGGGATGTCCTTCGTGCTGGCGAAGGTCTGCTTCTCGACCCACTCCTCGACCGGGATGTCTGCCAGGACCGGGTCCTTCTCATCCCTGCTCTCGATGGCATCTCCGCTCTCTTCCGCGCGGAAGGTGCCGAATCCATCATCTTTTCTTCCAGCCATTTCACTCACCCTTCTTCGCGATAGTTATCAGAACATAGACCAGTATCAGGCATATGAGCCCCATGACTATCCACGGGGCGATGTTCATGATCGTGTCGGCAAGAGAATCCTCCGCCGGCCACGTGTAGCCGCTGTCGCTGAGCTGCAGTGCATAGAACGGGTAGTACGCTGTGTTGTAATCGCTGTAGAACGCGAACGGCTGGTGGGACTGGCTGAATGTCGCCCCGTCCACCTTGTCGTAGGCCCCGCAGCAGAGGTAAGCCTTCTTGTCGTCTCCCGTGGAATCGAAAGTGATGTCGACGCCGTACACCTCGGACCCATCGACGATGACCTCGTTCCACGCGTGATAGCCGTTGTCGGACGACTGGGCTCCCAGTCCGATGACGTTTATGACGCTTATGCCGGAGGCCCTCGCCAGGAGGGTGAACGCGTTCGAATACCCGTCGCAGACGACCACGTACCTGTTCTCGTCCGTGTTCTTGATGAGGAACGCTCCCACGACCGTATGGTCATATGCCCACTCATTGTCCTTGTCGACGTTGGGATCGTAGCGGTAGATCGATGCCGAGGTCAGATGGGAGTTGATCTTCTCGATCTTGGTCAGGGTCGTGTCCGAGGACGAGAACCCGAAGCCGTCCGATATCTCTGTGACCCTGGCCTCGATAGCGGTAATGACATCCGAATAGGAACTGTACGTGGTCCCCGATGCCGAGCTGAGAGCTGTGAGAGTATAGTCGCTGAGGGCGTTTATCGTGAACGTCAGGCTCGAAGTGCTCGTGATCTCGATGGTGCTTCCTGTGGTGCTCTGGTAACCGGCATTGACCCCCCACACCCAGAAGGCATACGGGTCATCGAGCTGCGTCGCATTGGCAGCGGTCAGGACCGCCGTGTACGCCTGGTCCTCCGAGGAATAGGACACGCCGCTCACGGTCACAGTGAACTTCCCCGACGATTCGTCATAGCCGTTGCCGCTGGCGCTCTTCAGATCCTCCATCGCCTCGTAGATTTTCTTCTCGCTGTCATTGAGCTGGCTGTAGTAATAGCTGGCCGTGTCCCCTGAATATGCGGAGTCGGCATCCGAGTCGGCGGCCCAGAATGCCGCCGCGGGAGAGACCAGTACGATGGCCGCCGCGAGGATAACGACCAATACGTGTTTGTTCATCGGCAGTCCCAATCCTCTTCTCTTATTTAATAACGATAATAAATACGGGAACCGGAGGCGCCGCATGACAGCGGCGAAAACGCCTTAACGCGATTTCGGATGGGGGAACGCATGAAGTTCGGCGACCTAGACATACCGGAGGAGCTCAAGGGGCTGCTGGAGGCCCAGGGTTTCTCCGAGATGTACCCCCCGCAGGCCGAGGCCATCCCCAAGGCGCTCTCCGGGAGGAACCTGGTCGCCGCCGTTCCCACCGCCTCCGGGAAATCGCTGATCGGTTTCATACCGGCGCTGACCTCGGTCCTGCGGGACCGCTGCCGCGTCCTCTACATCGTCCCGCTGAAGGCGCTGGCCTCCGAGAAGAGGGACGACCTCGCGAAATTCTCTGATCTGGGTATCCGCACGGTGTCCGCCACCGGCGACCCCGACAGGGACGAGGACATAGGGAACGCCGACATCGTCATCGCCACCTCCGAGAAGGCGGACTCCCTCATCCGCCACGGGAACCGCTGGCTCGACGGCCTGGGTCTGCTGATAGCGGACGAGGTGCACATGATACACGACCCGGGGAGGGGGCCCACCCTGGAGGTCGCCATGACCAAGCTGATGCTCAGGAACCCCCGCCTGCAGGTCATCGCGCTGTCCGCCACCGTCTCTAACGCCGAGGACCTCGCCCGCTGGCTGGATGCCGACCTGGTCAAGTCCGATTGGAGGCCGACGAAGCTGAGGGAGGGGGTGTACTTCAACGGGGAGATCGTCTTCGACGACGCCTCCTCCGTCCAGGTCCCCCCGGAGAAGGACGAGATGTGGGGCCTGATCAAGCAGACCGTGCAGGAAGGCGGCCAGGCGATGGTCTTCGTGAACTCCCGCAGGTCCGCCGAATCGCTCGCCTCCAAGTACGCCAAGCGCATGCTGGCACTTACGGGATCGAGCATCACCAAGGCAGAGCGCACGGTGCTCGAGGGCGGGGCGGAGACCACCGCGGTCGGTACCAAGCTGGCGGAGTGCGTCTCCTGCGGGATAGCCTTCCACCACGCCGGCCTCGCCTACGGTCAGAGGCGGGCTGTGGAGGACGGGTTCCGCGGCAGGAGGATCAAGTGCATCGTCGCCACCCCGACGCTCGCCGCCGGGATCAACCTCCCCGCCAGGAGGGTCATCGTCAGGGACACCTCCCGTTTCGAGGCCAACGCCGGCAACGTCCCCATACCGGTGATGGAGATCAAGCAGATGTGCGGGCGCGCAGGGCGCCCGGGCTACGACCCCTGGGGGGAGGCCGTGCTGATCGCCAAATCCTACGAGGACTACGAGCACCTGATGGACGATTACGTCTGCCACGACACCGAGAGGATCACTTCCAAGCTGGGGAACGAGGCGGCGCTGAGGTCCCATATCCTGGGGCTCATCGCCACAGGCGATGCCGGGTCCGAGGACAGCATAAAGACCTTCCTCGAGTCCACTTTCTTCGGCTCCACGAGCCAGATGTACGGCGTGGAGCAGCTGATCTCCAATGTCGTGGACTTCCTGGACGAGAACGGGATGGTGGAGACCGCAGGCGACAGCATACGCATCCTCCCGTTCGGGAAGAGGGCATCTGACCTTTACATCGACCCCTGGACGGCGGTCATTCTGAAGAAGGCGGTGCTGAAGATGGACTCCTCCTCCGACGAGCTGCAGATAATGCAGGCTATCGCCTGCACCCCGGACATCATGGGCATGTACCCGAAGAAAGGGGACAAGGACATGCTCGAATCGATCGACGCCGAGTACGACGGCGATTGGCTCTGCTCCATCGAGGACGAGTGCGGAACGGATGACGGGGACATTGCCTGGGACAATCACATGGCAGACCTCAAGACGGCGGTCCTGCTGAAGGACTGGATCGAGGAGATGCCGGAGGAGGGCATCACCGAGGGCCTCGGAGTCGGCCCGGGGGACATCCGCTCGCGCGTGGACTCGGCAGACTGGATCCTCTACGCCATGAACGAGGTGGCGATGATCTTCAACCCAGACGCTTCCTCGATGATCAAGCCCCTGCTGACCCGGATGCGCTACGGGGTGAAGGAGGAGCTGATCCCCCTGGTGTCCCTGCGCGGGGTCGGAAGGGCAAGGGCGAGGACCCTCTTCAATGCGGGCCTGCGGACGCGCGGCGACATAGCCAGGGCCGACGAGTCCGAGATAGCCTCGCTACCCAAGATCGGCCCGTTCCTCGCCAGGAGCCTCAAGGAACAGGTCGGTACGGAGGCCCCGGCCCTACCACCGGAGGACGCTCCGCCCCAGGATGATGAGGCCGACTATATGCTCGAGAAGATGGCTGCCGAAGAGGAGGCCAGGAACGCAGGCGGCCAGAAGAGCCTCGACAGCTACCGGTGAAGGGATGCCTCCGGCAGATTGGAGACTGCACTGCCTCCTGCCGAAGCATCCTTCGGCGCAGGCATAGTCCGATGTCCTTTCCCGGAAGGCTGGAAGGAAAGTACGGTCCGCAATCGTGCAATCCCGGCATATCTCAGCATCTGGCACAGTTGCTCATGATCGCCTTTCCCCTGTTCCGGGCATCGCGGCCTGTATCGATGCCGGCCCCTTAGCGCAATGAACATGACAACTCGGGTAAGAAGGCCGCATCCTTCGAGGCTCAGGAGAAGTTCTCGGAGGCCCTCTGAGCAACGGCCGTGCGTCCGCAGACGGAACAGGCAAGCATCTCAGGGTGCCGGAAAGCATTGGGAATCTGATCTGGCACATGTCGATGATCAGCTGAATCGATTCTTCTTCCTGCCGAGTTCGGGATATTTTCTGCTCAGCGGATAAGCGCCTGCCATCACGGGCACTGCCGCCAGGCAGAACACAGCGATACACACTGCAAAACTCTGTCCTGTGTCGACGCATATGGAATATACGATGAACAGGGCCGCCATAGACGCCCATGCGTACAGAAGATAGACGTAATATCCGCGGCTCGCGGGACGGCCGGCGAACGTCACTTCCGCTTCCGGATCGCTGAAGCGCTTTCCAAGGAAATAAGCGGAGACGGCCGCCGCCGCGATGATCCCAGCGAATATCCAGTACGAGGCCGCCGCCAGCGTTCCGCCCGCCGAATTCCGGGCATTGTTGAAACTGAGAATGGCTATGATCCCGATGACAGAGAGGATCAAAAGCAGCTCATCCCCGGTGAATCCGTGCGTTACTCCGAGCGTAGGATCCTTAGGCTTCATCTTCTCACCTGTCCGTACAGTGAAAGACGATTTCTGAATATACGTGCATCGGACGGATGTGTTCTCAGAATCAGACCGCATTTCGCAATAAATCGGGATGCCTGACGGCTTTCGATATGCTGCGTTCCGAATCGATCATATCGATCCATCTGCGGACGATCTCCAGGATCTCTCCCAGGTCCCCGTGCTCTTTGTAAATCCCGCCGAGAACGCCCTCCACCGCCGTGGCGATGTGCTTATGGGAGTTGTCATCATTCCTGCTCTTCTTGCTCTTGCCCTTGGACGGCTCTTTCGGGGACCAGACATAATCGGTCGCTATGTTCCTGTCGTTCCTGTCGTAGAGCATGTAGTCTGCGATGCGGTAATGCTTCCCGATGACAGTGACCAGCACCATGTCGCTCTCGTACTCCTGCCTCGCCTTGGAAAGCTGCTCCCTGCGGTCCAGGAGCAGAGATGTCAAAGCGAACTTGAGAAGGGAGTCGCCGAAGGTTGCGAGGTTGAAGTTGTCGTCCGAATGCCCGGGGACGTTCCTGTTGACGTACTTCTTGTACGAATCGTCGGTAAGCCCGCGTTTCACCCACAAAAGACCGTCCCTGTTCTCGAGGGCTTCTGCGAAAGCATCCTCTGCCATTGCAATCACCTCATGGGCCCAGGCAGGCGAGGGGGACCACCCACACGCCGTCATCCCTCTTGTAAGCAACATTTGTTGCCGTGAGGACCATGAGGAAGGACGGGGGCCTGCCTTCGACATCGTCATTCAGTGCCAGAAGGCCTGATGCCGCAGCGTCAATGGCTTCCTTCGACGCTCCCAGTTTTATCTCTATGGCCGCCCAACTGTTGTCTCTGAGTGTAATCACTGCGTCGCATTCCCTGCCATTCTTGTCGCGATAGTGCTTGACAGTTCCGTCGATGTTCTCCGCATACACCCTGAGATCGCGGATGCAAAGGCCCTCGAAAAGGAATCCGAAAAGCCTGGAATCCAATAATATGCCTTCCGGGCCCAGCCCCAAGGCCGCGCACGTCAGGGACGGATCGACGAAATATCTGGTCGGCCCGGTCCTGATGGCCGTTTTGGATCTGATGTTCGGATTCCATGCTTCCGATTCATCTACTACATAGATGTTCTTCAGGGCCTTGATGTACGATGCCACGGTGTTCTCCGAGATTGGCCCGTCCCCCGAAGAGACATCTTCGCCCATGGTGGCGTAGCTCGCCTGGGTCCCGCAGTTCCGGGCATAGGAGCGGAGAAGCCTGTCGACTTTTGCAGGATCGCGCTTGACCCCGTCCGCCTGAGAAAGCCCCGTTTTCACCAGCATCTTGTAGTAGTTCACTGCCTGGATGAGCGCCACGTCCCTCTCTTTTCCGATCGCTTGGGGCCATCCTCCTCTCGCGACATAGAAAGCGTAATCGTCAGGGGTGGCCTTCGATTGGGCAGGCTCCGGAGACTCTCCGTTGAAGAGGGACCTGATTGATATCTCTCCTGAGCTCTCGCCGGATTCGTAGAGAGTCATAGGCCTCATCACTATGATAGTGAAACGGCCCTCGCCGCTGTGAAGTTCTTCCATTACTTTCTGGGGCGGATTTTTGGATCCGGTTATGATGAACTGGCCGAACTCGTTGCGTTTGTCAACTTCGATTTTTATCTGATTCCAGATGAATGGGATCTCCTGCCATTCGTCGATCAGGAACGGAGGCTCATTGTCAAGGAAAGCCGATGGCCCGTTCTTGGCTTTCAGAACAAGCAGATCGTGCGTATCCGCATCCTGCATGTTTACAGAAGACCTGGCGAATTGCTCCGCTGTCGTAGATTTCCCGCAAGATTTCGGACCTTTGATCCATATGGCCCCAGCAGACCTGAGATCGAACTCAAGCAATTTATCGACGATCCTGGGGATATATTTCTCATTGGTTTCCATCGATTGCTTCCTCATGCTAATATGCTTATCTGGGTATTAATCCGTTGCATCATTTGGACGGTTTTCGTTGCGCCATTTGGCTGAATTCAATTGCGCCATTTGGACGGTTTTCGTTGCGCCGTTCGGCAGCAGACCGGCCACGGCAGAACTCGCGTTATGAAAATGGAGAATGGGCCGGGGCTTCCGCCCCGGCAAAGTTTTCGGCTTCAGTCCTGGGCGAGGATGCGCTCGACGTCCTCGACGGAGTTCTGGCAGGGTATGGGCTTGGGGACGTTGGCGAGGATGGTGTCGGGGTCCTTCAGGCCGTTGCCGGTGCAGATGCAGGCGACGGTCTCGTCCTTCTCGATGATGCCCATCTCGCGGAGCTTCTTGAGGCCGGCCACGGACGCGGCCGAGGCGGGCTCCACGCAGATGCCCTCTTTCCTGCCGAGGAGCTGCTGGGCGGCGATGATCTCGTCGTCGGTGACAGTGGCGCAGTATCCCTTGGTGTCGTAGATGGCCTTGAGCGCCTTCTGTCCGGACACGGGGTTCCCGATCCTGATGGCGGTGGCGACGGTCTCAGGGCTGCCGACGGGCACGAACTCGGTCGCACCCTCCGCGAAGGCGTTGGCCACGGGCGCGGCGCCGGCGGCCTGGATGCCGGTCAGCTTGGGGACCTTGTCGATCCATCCGAGCTCCTTGAGCTCCATGCAGGCCTTGTAGACCGCCCAGATGTTGGCGGCGTTGCCGACGGGCAGGATGACCCTGTCGGGCATCTCGAAGCCCAGCTGGTCCCAGATCTCGAACATGACGGACTTCTGGCCTTCGGGCCTGTAGGGGTTGATGGAGTTGAGGAGGTACAGTTTCCTCTCGTCGGCCATCTTCCTCGCGAGTGCCAGCGCGTCGTCGAAGTTGCCGTCGACGGACAGCACCTTGGCCCCGAAGAACAGGGCCTGCGCCAGCTTGCCCATGGCGACCTTGCCGGAGGGGAGGAACACGGCGCATTTCATGCCGGCCTTGGACGCATATGCGGAGAGGGCGGCGGAGGTGTTCCCGGTGGAAGCGCATCCGACGACCTTGGCGCCGAGCTCCTTGGCGTGGGACACGCCCACGGTCATGCCGCGGTCCTTGAAGGACCCGGTCGGGTTGAGGCCCTCGAACTTGACGTAGGCGTTGGGGACGTCGACGGCCGCCCCGAGGGCCTCGGTCTTGTACAGGGGGGTCCCGCCCTCCTGGATGGAGACCTTGTGAGCCTCGTCGACGGGCATGAAGTCGGCGTACCTCCAGACCCCCAGGGGCTTCTGCCTGAGGTCCTCGGGGTTCTTCTCCGATGCCTTGGACAGGTCGATCCTGATGGTCAGGAGGCCGCCGCACTTGGGGCACAGGTTCACATACGGGTCCTTGACCTCGTTTCCGCACTTCCAGCAAACAACTTTGTGTTCTACCATTTCAAATCCTCCTGCATCCGCTGCCGCAGACAGTTACCCAGACGTCCACTTTCATTCCCGCATCGCGGTAAACGTTCTTTATCGCATCGGCGATCCTGTCGCCGAGCTGCTTCCCTTTCTTGAGGTCGTAGAAGGCCATGATCGCGGGCCCGGAGCCTCCCATGAAGGAGACGATGGCCCCGGCGTCCATGGCGGCCTTCTCTGCCTCGGCCAGGTGGGGCACCAGGTGCTTCCTGGCCGGTTCGAAGACGGCGTCCTTTACAGACCGCCCGATCAGGCCGAGGTCCCCGGTCATCATCGCGTACACCATGGCCGCCGAGTGCCCCGTGTGGAAGACGAGGTCCTTCACCGGGACCTCCTTCGGGAGCACTTTCCTCGCGTCGGCGGTGGCCACCATGACGTCGGGCAGGGCGACGACCAGTCCCAGGTCCTTCGGGGGCTCTATACGGAGCACCTCGAATGGCTCGTAGGAGGGGATGACCGTGAACCCTCCGAGGATGCAGGGGGCCACGTTGTCGCAGTGGACGGCGCCGGAGGTGTATTTCTCCGACTGGGCCGCGCACATGATGAGCTGGTCCTTGGGCATCTTCTCCCCGGTCATGACATAGGCGAGGTACGCCCCGCCTGCCGCCGACGCTCCGGAGGAGCCGATGCCCGAGCAGGGCCTGATGCCCTTGTGGATCTTCACCTCGATCCCGAAGTCGGCGTGCATGGCGTCGAGGACGGCCTTCGCGGCGATCGTGACGGAGTTCTTCTCCGGGTCGCGGGTGATCCCCTCGGAGCCGGGCCCGTCGATCCCGCTGATGACGAGGCCGGAAGGTATCTTCCTCCCTTCGATGATGTCCGCGGGCTCATGAATAGCGAGCCCGAATATGTCGAAGCCCGCCCCTATGTTCGAGGTCGTGGCCGGCGCGGATATCCTGATCCATTCGTCGCTGTTTTCCATCGCGCCTCCATCGTCTTCCCTTATTAAGAAGTAACATCGTCCGGGCGCGTCCCGCGTACAGAACAGAGCATCGGGAAAGGGTGCCGTGAAGGGAATGCGGGCGATGGTTTAAAGGCAGGCCCGTGTGTTGCGGGCAGCATGGAAGTCTCGGTCATAGGGCTCAGGGGCGCATCGTTCGCCGGCGCCGCGGAGTGGTTCCGCTCCCGGGGGCTGGAGGCCGTCCTGCTTGAACCGTCTATGGTGTGCGGGAGGGACCACTGCGTCTCGGCGGCCATGCATGCCGAGCGCGCGTTCTCCGAGGGCAGGAACCGCTCGAGGACGATGGCGACCGAGACGGTCATGTACGCCGCCGCCGAGAGGCAGATCGGGAAGGCACTGGAGAAGATGAGGCCGAAGGGAAGCGACATGGTCGCCGTCGTCCTGGGCTCCCGGGACCCGGACATCTCGGGGCTCGGCGCGGAGGAGGACGACTCCCTGTTCGCGCCTTCGGAGGAGAAAGCGAGGAACCTGGGGGCGGAGCTCTTCCCCGGGGTTCCGCCCGAGGACTGCGTCCTGGAGGCGGTGGCCTCGGTGGACCTCATGAAGCAATGATTCCCTTTAAATCGGCATAAACGGTAAGGATATCCGGGAAGGGATGCCGCAGATGGGCATAGGCAAGATACTGGACAGCACCAAGAAGGCCTTCGACAAGGCGGTCGGCAAGGCAGTGGACGGAGTCGACGCCGTCTACAACGCGGTCGTGGACGCCGTCTCCCCCGATAACGGGAAGGGGGAGACCGCCGGGAAGGTCTCGAGAGCCTCGCACTACATGGAGACCGGGGACGACTGCTGGTACGGCCGCGGGAGGGCCGAGGACCGCTCGAAGGCGGCGGAATGGTACATCGATGCCTGCGCGCTGATCGACATGGACCGCAGGGGGCTCGCTGCCTCCGAGAGCAGTACCGGGTTCAAGGAGAGGATCGGGAGCCCCGCCTTCGTCAAGAAGGCAGGCGATATGTTCGCAGAGGGCGACGGGGTGAGGAAGGACCCCGAGGTCGCCATGGTCCTCTATGCGAAAGCGTACAGCTCGGGATGTGCGGAGGCAGGCGAGGCCGCCAGGGACCTCAAGGCGAGCATGGGCTGGGAGCAGCAGGATGCCGGCCGGGCCCCGAGCCGGCCCTAAACTAGATGGATTAATTATCCATTTGTGTTAGAACAAACAAAAATACGAACATATTCGCGATTAAAGCGAATAATTTAAATAATATCGCTCTAGTTTAGTATTGGCTTTCTTCTAAGCCATTACCACTCTGCCTCTCCTTGCCGGGAGAGGCCACACACTTGTTTGCTGTTTTATGTTCATTGCCGCGAACGCCCGTTCCGCGCATGCGCCCCTGCGCATATCCTGAAGAATAACGCATCCGCAGACCGTCCGCCGAGGGCCGTCCGGGCCGATGCCGGCAGCATCGCCCTATCGCAAGAGACAGAGAAAAGTCTTGCATCGGATGGCACAAGATTATAGGGGAAAACCCGGGACCGGGGCCCCGGTAAGATGTTTCAGTCGGAAGTTCACTCCTTCGCAGGCACGAACTTGTAGCCGTAGTGGATGATGCCGGCGGCGCCGTCCTCGTTGAGTTTCCTCATGACGGCGCGGACGCGCATGCCGATCTTGATATCGGCGGGGTCCACGTCGACCAGCTGGGCCTCGATGAACACCCCGTCGTCGTTCTTCACCATCGCGACGGCGTAAGGCATCTGCCTCTCGTTGAACCCGGACGCCTCGTGGACGATGGAGAAGGAATAGACCTCCCCGGTCCTCTTGAGGGCGAAGGGCTGCATCTGCCCGGCGGACGCGCGCCTGCAGTAGGGGCAGAACGCCCTGGCCGGGAAGTAGATCCTCCCGCACTTGCCGCACTTGGTCCCGATCAGGTTGTACCTTCCCGGAATCTCGCGCCATTCCTTGGCGGAAACCATTGCCATCAGATCGCCTCCAGTATGGAAACGGCGACAGCGGAGCCGGTCCCTCCGGCGGACTGCGCCAGCCCGTACTTCGCATCTCTGACCTGCCTCTTGTCCGCAGTGCCGGTGAGCTGCTGGTACAGCTCGGCGATCTGCGAGACGCCGGCGGCGCCGATCGGGTATCCCTTGGCCTTGAGGCCGCCGGAGGTGTTGACCGCGGTCTTCCCGGAATCGAAGCGGGTGGACCCGTCGAGGAAGGCCTCTCCGCCGTTCTTGTAGAGCCCGAGGTCCTGCAGGGCCATCACGCCGGCGACGGTGAAGTCATCGTGCACCTCGGCGACATCGATGTCCGCCGCGGTTATCCCCGCAGTCCTGTAAGCATCTGCCGCCGCCACCTTGGTGGCCGCGAACGAGGTGAAAGACTGCCTCTGGGTCATCGCGAGGGTGTCGCTGGCCTGGGAGACGGCTGCCACCTTCACGTACTTGTCCGTGTACTTCTTGGCGTCCTCGAGGGGGCAGAGGATGACGGCCGATGCCCCGTCCGAGATGGGCGCACCGTCGAAGACGGTGAGCGGGTCGCAGGTCGGGCCCGATTTCAGGACGCTCTCCAGCTTGATGGCCTTGCGGAACTGCGCATCCGGGTTGAACTCTCCGTGGAAGTGGGAGTTCACGGCGCAGGCGGCGATGCCCTCGCGGGTCGCGATGCCCTCGTGGATCATCCTGCGGGCGATCATGGCGTAGATCGATGCCAGGGGGACCCCCATTCCGGCCTCCCATTCCGCGTCGGTCGTCGAGTTCATGACCATGTTGATGGAGTCGTCGTCCATGTCGGTCATCTTCTCGGCGCCTCCGACGATGACCACGTCCTGCATCCCCGAGGCGACGGCCATGACGGCCTGCCTGAAGGCGACGGCGCCGCTGGCGCCTCCCGCCTCGGTCCTGACCGCAGGGACGTTCCTCGTGGCCATGCCGGTGTAGTCGGCGACGAGCGCGTCGGTGTGCGTCTGGTTGATGAAACGGGACGCGCTCATGTTCCCGAAGTAGATCCCGTCGATCTCGCTTCCGGACAGCCCGGCGTCGGCCATGGCCTTGGCGCCGGCCTCGATCCCTATGCTCCTGAACGATTTGCCCCAGAGCTCGCCGAAGACGGTCGAGCCCGCGCCGATCACTGCAACTTCCCTCATGCTC
>Ga0256406_1006280_pt1 | contig 12020 bp, 6 predicted proteins | sample RumenRJG_03DNA_FD_185986 | JGI IMG/M metagenome (GOLD analysis project Ga0256406, IMG submission 185986) | Bovine rumen microbial communities from Lethbridge, Alberta, Canada - RJG_03 | ecosystem: Host-associated > Mammals > Digestive system > Stomach > Rumen | place: Canada: Alberta | collected...
GCGTGACCGTCACCAACACCGGTGACGTTGCCGGCAAGGACGTGGTGGAGGTCTACGCGCAGAGCCCCTACACCGACTACGACCGCGCGAACGGCGTCGAGAAGGCGTCAGTCCAGCTGGTGGGCTTTGCAAAGACCAAGCTCCTCTCTCCGGGCGAGAGCCAGACGGTCGACGTGGACTTTGACCGCTCCCAGCTCGCCGCGTATGACTCGCAGGGCGCCGGAACGTACATCTTTGATGCCGGGACCTACTACGTGACCGCTGGGCGCAACGCGCATGACGCCGTGAACAACGTGCTGGCCGCCAAGGGCGCCAACGTCAGCGGCAATGCCGCCATGGCAGCGTCCTATGTGCCCGAGAACACCGAGGTCGACACCACGACCTACGCGACGGACTCGCTTACCGGCAAGAGCGTTACCAACAGGTTCGACGACGCCCGCGGCGACGTGACCTACCTCACCCGTGCGGACTGGACGGGCACCTTCCCCAAGCACGACGGCACCCCCTACCAGGGCGACATCTCCGATTGGGGCGGCGAGATCAACGCTACGGACGAGAATGGCAACCCCGTGCCCTACACCTGGTCCAAGGTCGCCTCGGATGACCTTCTCGCCAAGCTCGACTCGACCGATTCCGGTAACCCGGACGTGAGTGGCACCTTTACCGACACGCCCACCTACGGTGCCAAGAACGGCCTGACGCTTGCGGACATGCGTGGGCTCGATTACAACAACCCCACGTGGGACTCCCTGCTTGACCAGCTGACCGTTGAGGACTACGACGTCTCCATCAACCGCGGCGGCTACGGCACCATGCCGCTGGACTCTGTCGAGAAGCCCTTCAACGTTGATGCGGACACGGCAAGCTACCTCATCTACGGCGGCACTGGCCACGTCTTCGAGGGGCCCTCGACCCTTGCGCAGACCTGGAACCAGGAGCTCTACACCGCATTTGGCAACATGATCGGCAACGAGTCCCTGATTGGCGGGGCAGCGGGCTGGTATGCCCCCTCGATGAACATCCACCGCACGCCCTTCTCCGGGCGCAATGGCGAGTACTACTCGGAGGACGGCTTCCTGTCCGGCGAGGTTGCGTCTTGCTCCGTCAAGGCTGCCGCCGAGAAGGGCCTCTACGCCATGATCAAGCACTTCGTCCTCAACGACCAGGAGAACCACCGTGGCGACCGCGCCGGGCAGTACTCCATCGCAACGTGGGCAAACGAGCAGGCAATCCGCGAGATCTACCTCAAGCCCTTCGAGATGGTAATGAGGGCCGGCAACGTGGAGGAGAGCTACGTCGAGAAGGGCGCGGACGGCGCACTTGTCGCGAAGACCCGTGAGATTCCCGTCGCACAGGCCATCATGACCGGCTTCAACCGCATTGGCGCCACGTGGGTCGGCGGAGACTACGACCTGCTCACGGGCGTGGTCCGCGGCGAGTGGGGCTTCAACGGCTGGATCATCACCGACAACGCCAACACGGGCACGTTCATGGATGCCAAGCAGATGATCGAGGCGGGCGGAGACACCAAGCTCACCTACCAGAGCAACGCCGGCAACGTCTGGACGTTCGAGAAGGACAACCCCGAGGCGTACCACTACGCCCGCGAGGCCATGCATCACCTGCTGTACGTGACGGCCAACAGCCACGTGATGAACGGTGCGGCGCCGGGCGCTACCATCAACTACGGTCTGCAGGCGGTGGACAAGGTGCGCATCGGCGTGACCGTTGGCGGTGCCGCCGGAATCGCGCTGGTGTTCTGGACCGGCTGGCGCAACCACAAGAAGCGCGCTGCCGAGAGGGCTGCCGCGGCTGCGGGTGCTGCTGCGGGCGACGGCGACAAGGCGTAGCGGCCGAACGGTGAACGCGTAGCCGCGCTGGTGCGTTTGACTTGGCGGGCCTGCCCTTTTGGGTGGGCCCGCTTTCCTCGGCACGGGCACGGTTTCGTGCGTGCTTGCTGCGCAGATGTGCCCCCCGGCGAGGAATTGACGCCGGAGGCAGGGTTCCGTACGCTGCTGCTGTGCAGATGCGCCCTCCGGCGAGGAATTGACGCCGAAGCGGCGGTCTCCGACGGGATTCCGTACGAGATGCGTCCTCCGGCGTCGAGATGACGCCGGAGGGAAGACTTCGTACGCTGCTGCTGTGCAGATGCGCCCTCCGGCGAGAAAACGACGCCGGAGGGCCCGCTTCAGACGGAATTCCGTACGAAACACCTGCTTCGGCGCCCGTTTCTCGCCGGAGGCGCGTTTTTCTCCGCCGCGACCACGCCGCGACCACGCCGTGACGTCCCACCGCTCGCGTGCCGGTAAGCGGCGCGTCCCGCGCAATCCACGGCACCGGCATCGCAGCCTGTGACAGCTGGGGCAAAGCGGCCCCCTCGACCCTCTTAATGGACTCTGAAATCACCCCATGCGGGGCAAGGAAGGGAAGTCCAAACAGGAGGGAACCATGGAGGAGAGAAGCGTAACGAGAAGGAACTTCCTCGCGGGATCCGCGGCTGCCGCCGCGCTCGCGGGGCTGGCGGGCTGCTCGGCCGGCACGGCCGGCGGCGACGCGGGCACGAGTGCCGCTGCGTCCGCGCCCAGCGCCGACAAGTACCCCATCGACCCGGACGGCTCGGACGTCCAGGCAAAGTGGACGAGCGAGGAGACCAGGGACGGCTGGACGCGCGTCACCAACCCGGACGGCGGGGCCGAGCTGGGCGTGATGGACACTTCCAAGATCATCCAGGTGGACGGCCTGGCCTTCAAGGACCTCAACGGCAACGGCAAGCTCGACCTCTACGAGGACTGGCGCCAGAGTGGAGCAGATCGCGCGGCCGCGCTGGCAGATCAGCTCTCCGCCGAGGAGATCCTGCCCCTCATGTTCCACGATGGCATGATGAGCGCCACCGCTCCGCTTGACGACGACTCCGCCGAGAAGCTCAACGAGGGCATGCGCGCAGGCGTCTCTCGCGCAAACTCGAACCTCGACTCCTTCGCTTCGGACGTCAAGTGGATCAACGCCGTCCAGGAGTACTGCGAGAAGAACGGTGACTGGGGCATCCCGTACATGAACTCGACCGACCCCTACCAGCTCTATGACATCCCCGACAACCACTGCCTCACCGCCGCGATGGACCCGGAGCTCTGGAAGAAGGCCGGCATGTACACCGGCAGGGCTTGGCGTGCGACCGGTGCTCGCGTCAACCTTGGCCCCCAGGTGGACATCGGCACGAACGTGGTGTGGACCCGTCTCGGCGGCTCCATGTGCGAGGATCCCGCGGTGAACCGCGACATGACCAAGGCCTTCGTTGGCGCCATGCAGTCGACCACCGATGACAACGGCAACGACCTGGGCTGGGGCACCGACTCCGTCGCCTGCATGCTCAAGCACTACTGCGGTCCCGGTGCAACCGAGGGCGGCCGCAACGACCACAACGACGCCGGCAAGTACGACGTCTTCCCCGGCGACAACTACGATGCCCACCTCATCCCGTTCATCGACGGTGGCATGCACCTCGACGGCGAGACCGGCGAGATGGCTGCGGTCATGCCCAACTACGGCATCGCCTACAGCGACGACGAGGAGTACGGAGAGATCGTCGGTGGCGCCTACAACAAGAAGGCCCTCGACATCCTGCGAGAGACCGCTGGCTGGGACGGCATGATCACCACCGACTGGCAGATTCTTCGCGCGACCGACTTTGGCAACCGCTGCTTTGGCACGGTGGCAGACCTCACCGAGCCGGAGCGCTTCGAGAAGATTCTCGACGCCGGGGTTGACCAGATCGGCGGTGACTGGGCTCCCGACGTTGCCGCAGACGGCTACGCGCTGTACGCCAAGGACAACGGCGAAGACGCCGCCCTGGCCCGCGTGCGCACCTCTGCCCGCCATATCTTCACGGTCATGAATGACGTCCAGCTCTTCGACAACCCCTACAACGACTCGAGCAAGGCCAAGAAGGTCCTTGAGGACTCCGATGCTGCGGCGTTTGGCCAGGAGGCCTCCAACAAGGCCATCGTCATGCTCAAGAACAAGGGCAACGTCATCTCCAAGCAGGGCATCACCGGCAAGCCCAAGTGCTACATCCCCCAGAAGCTCTCCGGCGGCGGCATGTTCGGCGGCGGCAGCGCGAGCTTCTCGCTCGCCATCGATGAGGACGCGGCGAACGAGCTCTTTGACGTCGTGACCGACACGGTGGGCGAGCCTACGGGCGAGCCGCAGGCCTTTGGCCCCATGGCCGCTCAGGTCGACACGAGCCAGAAGGTCTACCAGGAGTCCGACTGCGTTCGTGCCACTGCGGAGGATCTTGCCGACTGCAAGTACGCGGTTCTCGTCATCGCCAGCCCCGACACCGGTGCCGGCGAGGGCGGCGGCGGGATGTTCTCGAGCGAGCCCGTTCCCGAGGACCAGAAGTACCTGCCCATCTCGCTGCAGTACCGCCCCTACACCGCCGACGGTCCCAACGTGCGTCGCGTTTCTCTCGCCGGCGACACGCTCGAGGACGGGACGAAGGAGAACCGCTCCTACTACGGCAAGTCGGTCACCGCGTCCAACGAGAGCGACCTCGACATGGTGCTCAACACCCGTGCCGCGCTTCCCGCCGACGCCAAGCTCATCGTGATCGTCGAGGGCACCAACAACGCCCAGTGCTTCCACGAGTTCGAGCAGGCTGCGGACGTCATCCTCTGGTCATGGGCCTCTTCCGGCCGCAACTTTGGCAAGGCTTACGGCAGGATCCTCAAGGGCGAGGTCGAGCCCTCCGGCCTGCTCCCGTGCCAGATGCCCAAGGACATGGACACCGTCGAGGCCTCCCTCGAGGACGTGCCCCGCGACCTCGATCCCTACGTGGACTCCGAGGGCAACGCGTACGACTTCTGCTTCGGTCTCAACTGGTCCGGCGTCATCGACGACGACCGCACCAAGACCTACAAGGTCGCGCCGCTGACCAAGCCCGAGACAATCACGCGCTAGCAGTCGCACTACCGCACGCCCGGCATCATGCGCATGCCGGGCGTGCCTTGCTTTCAGGTGAAATACACTCAAGAGGAAGGAGCTTTTGGGGGAGCGATGGAGGGCGCCATGTTCAAGGTACTCATTGTCGAGGACAGGGCGTCCGATGCCCAAGCGCTCAGGCACATGCTGGCCCACTATGGACAAGAGCACTCCGAGGAGTTCCAGGTCACGACCGTCTCCACCGCCATGGAACTCCCCGAGGACCACAACCCCTACGACCTCATCTTCATGGACATTGGCCTTCCCGGCATCAACGGCATGGAGGCGGCGCAGCTCCTGCGCAGCTACGATACCCAGACGCCGCTGATCTTCGTGACCGACCTCGCGCAGTACGCCGTGAAGGGCTACCAGGTCGACGCCTTGGACTTCATCGTCAAGCCGGTCGAGTACTACGACTTCGCCCTTAGGCTCGACCGGGCACTTCGCATAGCGCGGCGGGGGAGGGCCGACAAGGTCACCATCGTCACCCGCGACGGAATGCGCATCTTCCCCATATCTGACCTTGTGTTCGTTGACATTCTCGGCCATGACCTGAGCTACCACCTCGCAAGCGGAGAGATCGTCTCGCTGCGCGGAAGCCTTACCAAGGCCACCGAGCAGCTCCCCGAGGAGAGCTTTGTGCGCATCTCGAACAGCTGCCTGGTCAACATGGGGCATATCTGCGCCGTGCAGCGTGACTGCGTTCGCGTGACCACGGGGGAGAATCTCTTCTTCAGCCGGCCCAAGCACAAGGCGGCCCTTGCGACAATCACCGACTACCTGGGAGGCAGCTTCTGATGGGGTTTCTCAGCTCTAACGTCCCCTACCTTGCCAGCCCCATCCTCACGACCGTGCAGATCGCCGTCGCCATGTGGCTGTTCGCCCGCAGCTTGCCGAGGAGGGAGGACTTCGCCTGGCGCGCGGTCGTTGCGACGTGCGTCACGGTTGCGTTTGTCGCGGTGATGACGGCCCTGGGCTCGTCGCTCGAGTCCCTTCCGTTCGTGCCAGCGGACCTTTCGTGGCCGGCATTAATCGACGTCCTGTTTGTGGCCCAGCTCATCACCTTCTCGCTTGTGATCCTTCTCTGCTATGTGCTGGTCCTTCTCCTCTTTGACGCTCCGCCGCAGGCGGCGCTCTTCTGCGTCTCGGCGGCCTACATCATGCAGAACATTGCCAGTGGCCTCGATGGTCTCGTGCGCACCATCCTGGTCCCCATGGGGGTGCCGGTCGACACCTGGGGCTTCACCCTCCTGGGAATGGTCGGCCTGTGCGCCGTGGTGTATGCGGTGTGCCACCAGACGATTCTTCGCAAGGTCGAGCAGTATGGCTTCTCGCCCGTCCATGGGGGCTCCGCGCTTCTCGTCGTGATGATGGTCCTGCTCGTCTGCCTGGCCTTCGACCTTGCCAACAAGTGCTACCTGCTGGGCTTTGGCGTGCCCATGCACGTGGTGGTGTTGTACAGGGGCGTCCACTTTGCCACCTGCGCATTCGTGCTCTGGATGGAGTTCGAGCTGCTCTACAACAAGCACCTTGAGCAGGACATTGCCGTGATGCAGCGCGTTCGCTCCGACGAAGAGCGCCAGTACCAGCTCTCCAAGGACACGATTGACGCCATCAACATCAAGTGCCATGACATCCGCCACCAGATTCGTCATCTCGAGCAGGGTGGGGTGGCGGTCGAGAAGGGCGCCCTCGAGGACCTTGCGCAGGAGGTTCGCATCTACGACTCCAAGGTGAAGACCGGAAACGAGGCGCTTGACACCATCCTCAGCGAGAAGCGCTTGCTGTGCGAGCGAGAAGGGATTCGCCTCACCTGCATTGCCGACGGTGCGGTGCTCCTGGGCCTCTCGCCTGCGGATCTGTACTCGCTCTTTGGCAACCTCCTGGACAACGCCATCGAGGCGGCGCGCCGGCTGGACGGTGCGGAGAGAAAGACGATCAGCCTCGTCGTCTCTCGGCGCGGCGACATGGCGGTGATCCATGAGGAGAACTACTTCGACGGAAAGGCTCGCTTCGAGGACGGGCTGCCGGTTTCTACCAAGGGAGACCCGTTTAACCACGGGTTCGGCACGCGCTCCATGCGCCAGATCGTTGAGCGCTACGGTGGTTCGATGACCATGCGAGCGCAGGGGGACCGCTTTGCCGTCACTATCGTGCTTCCGGCGAGAAAATGACGCCGCAGCGGCAGTCTCGTACGCACTTGCTGCGAAAGCCCGCCCTCCGGCGAGGAATTGACGCCGAAGCGGCGGTCTCCGACGGGATTCCGTACGAGAAGCGCCCTCCGGCGCCGAAATGACGCCGAAGGGAAGGTTCCGTACGCCACCGCTGCGCAGATGCGCCCTCCGGCGAGAAAACGACGCCGGAAGGAAGGTCCCGTACGCACCCGCTGCGAGAACCCGCCCTCCGGCGAGAAAACGACGCCGGAAGGCCCGCTTCAGACGGAATTCCGTACGAAACACCTGCTTCGGCGCCCGTTTCTAGCCGGAGGCGCGTTTTTCTCCGCCGTGGCACGCCGCCGCGACCACACCGCGACACTCCGCCGCAGCACCGCGAGGGGTATGGCACCGCGCGCGACAACCGCCGCCCCCCGCCGTTCAAGGTGACGCCGTGGAGCGCGGCCCATCGCCAATGCCCGCGGGTATACTGGGAATCTCAGGCAAGAGGCGCGGAGGTCCCATGGAATCGCTCTACACGAAGTACCGCCCAAAGACGTTCGAAGAGGTCGTCGGCCAGGAACACGTGGTCGAGACCTTCAAGCGCGCGGTTCTCGAGGGCAAGGTGAGCCATGCGTACCTCTTCTGCGGACCGCGCGGAACCGGCAAGACCACCATGGCGCGCATCCTGGCGAAAGCCCTCATGTGCCAACGCGGCGCAGGTCACTTGCCCGATGGCACCTGCGAGGAGTGTCAGCTCATCGCAGCCGGCGAGCATCCGGACGTGCTGGAGCTCGACGCCGCCTCCCGCACGGGCGTCGACAACGTTCGCGAGGAGATCATAAGCCGCGTCAACTACGCCCCCGTGCGTGGCAGCTACAAGGTCTACATCATCGACGAGGTCCACATGCTCACGCCGGCGGCGTTCAACGCGCTGCTCAAGACGCTCGAGGAGCCCCCGAGCCACGTGGTCTTCATCATGTGCACCACCGACCCGCAAAAGATCCTGGCCACGATCCTCTCGCGCGTCCAGCGCTTTGACTTCCACGCCATTGGCCCCAACGAGATGCAGGCCCACCTGGCATACGTGTGCTCGCAGGAGGGCTTCACCTACGAGGACGCTGCGCTTGAGCTTATCGTGCGCCATGCGCGTGGAGGCATGCGAGACGCGCTTACCTCGCTCGAGCAGGTCTCGGTCTTTGGCGATGGAGCAATCACGCTCTCTGCCACCCAGGACCTCTTTGGCGAGGCCAACGGCGCCGTTCTGGGCAATGTCACAAAGGCAATTGCCGAGAGGGACGTGGCGTCGCTCTTCGAGGAGGTCTCCAAACTTGCTGCCGAGGGGCGCGACCTGCTGCAGTTTACCCGCGAGCTTGCTTCTCGCATGCGCGACGTATACGTGACTGCGGTGGTGGGGGACCCGTCTAAGGTGATCGCCGCGTCGCCCGAGGAGCTCGCAAGTCTCTCGGGCGAGGCCGCCACGTTTGGCTCGGCCGACCGCATCGCGCGCGTGCTCTCCATCCTGGGCGAGGCCTCAAGCGAGATGCGCACCGCTACCAACCAGCGCCTCGTTCTTGAGATTGCGCTTACGAGAATCGCCCGGCCCGAGTCGGACCTCACGCTGGAGTCGTTGGCCGAGAGGATCGAGGGCCTCGAGCGACAGGTTGCCGCGCTTTCGGTGCCCGGCCGCGTGGCGGCGCCGGCTCCCGCGCCGGCTGTGCCAGCACCAGCTCCCGCGTCCGCCCCGGTCGTCGCGCCCGCTCCGGCGCCAGCCCCGGCTCCGCAGCCGGTGGCCCCCACGCCACGCCCAGCGCCTGCGCCAAGGCCGACCCCCGCTCCGGCGCCGCGGCCAGCCCCGGCGCCGCGGCCAGCCCCGGCGCCCCAGCCCGCTCCTGCCCCGCGTACTTCGGCTGCGCCGACAGCTAGCGCTCCCGTCACGGACGGCGCCACGCTGCAGCGCAACTGGAAGCGCGTCACCGAGGGACTCATGTCCAAGTCTGCGTCCAGGGGCTCACTGCTTCTCAACTCCAGCATCGTCTCTGACGACGGCGCCAAGCTCACCGTTTCCCTGCCAACGGGCTCGCACTTCGCGGCCCGCATGCTCGAGCGCGCCGACGTCCGCGAGCTCTACCTGCCCATCGTCGCGAGCGTCTTTGGCCCGCGCGAGGTCATCTTCGTGGAGTCGAGTCTCTCCAGCCAGGCGATAGCCCAGTCCGACCGCGCTGCAACGGCGCCCCACCCGATGACGCCCGCGCCGCAACCGGCTCCAGTCCCACAGCCTGCTCCCGCCCCGCAGCAGACGCCTTCGCCCTACCCCATGCCATGGGATCCCGTTGAGCCCGCAACGAGCCAGCCCGCGCCGGCTCCCGAGCCGCCCGTAGTCGAGCAGGTGCCCTACAGCGATGCAGACGCGTCTGCCTACGAGGAGGACGCGGGCTTTGACGCGCCTGCGTCGGCTCCCGCCCCGCAGTCAGCGCCTGCCCCCCGGCCGGCCCCGCAGCCAGCTCCGGCCCCCAAGCCTGCGCCAAAGCCGGCCCCACCCGACACACCCCCGGCCGACGATGCCCCGGTCCTCACGGAGGAGTTCGCGAACATCGCCGCGATGCTCGAGGACGCCTTCGGCGGCTCCGTGGTCGTGAAGCCAGACGAGCCCGATGCTCCTTCCGCCTCGGACGGCGAGGGCACGGACTAGCCAACGCGGCTCGCCGGCAATATCATCAGCAAGCACATCTACCAACAACCAGGAGGAACGTATGTCCAAGGGACCCAGAGGCGGCTACAACATGGGCGGCATGAACCGCAACCAGATGATGGCCCAGGCCCGCAAGATGCAGGAGCAGCTCGCCGCCGCGCAGCAGCAGGCGGCGGCCACCGAGGTGTCTGCCTCGGCCGGCGGCGGCACGGTCAAGGTCACGGCCACGGGCGACCTGCGCATCACCTCGATCGCCATCGACCCGCAGGCCCTTGACCCCGAGGACGTCGACATGCTGCAGGACATGATACTTGCCGCCGTGAACGACGCCCTCGAGCAGGCGGAGTCTGCAACCGAGAAGGCCATGAGCGCCGTCACCGGCGGCTTCAACATCCCGGGGCTCTTCTAGGGATGAACCAGCTCAACGACGGGCACGCGCTGCAGCGCCTCCTCGACGAGCTGGGCAGGCTCCCGGGCATTGGCCCAAAGTCCGCCCAGCGCATCGCGTACTACCTCCTCGAGGCCGACGCGGAGGAGGCGCGCAGGCTTGCAACTGCCATTCTCGAGGTAAAGGAGCAGGTCCACTTCTGCCCGATCTGCTTTAGCTACGCCACGCGCGACACCTGCGACGTGTGCTCGGACTCCTCGCGCGACCGCACGACCATCTGCGTGGTCTCCGAGCCGCGCGACGTCTCTGCCATCGAGCGGACGGGCAGCTACCACGGCCTCTACCACGTGCTCGGGGGCGTCATCTCGCCCATGGACAAGATCGGTCCGGAGCAGCTCCACGTGAAGGAGCTGCTTGCGCGTCTTGCTTCGGGCGAGGTCCAGGAGGTCATTCTCGCCACCAACCCGGACGTCGAGGGCGAGACAACGGCCACGTACCTCTCGCGGATTATCCGACCCTTGGGCGTGCGCGTGTCCCGCCTTGCAAGCGGACTGCCGGTTGGCGGGGACCTCGAGTATGCCGACGAGGTGACGCTTGGCCGCGCCATCGAAGCGCGTCGCGAGGTGTAGCCGCCCGGTGGGCTAGGATGAGAGCGGGCGAAAACCGCAGGGGAGACGAGATGAGCTACGCATCCAATGACGAGAAGTACAGGCGTTCCGCGCATGTCACGGGCAGGCATGCCGCCGGTGGCGTCTCCAGGACCGGCGCGCACGCGGTCCCCGAGGACGTCGACGATGGCTCCGCCCCTCGCCAAAGTGCCGTACCCGCGGGCTCCCTCAAGACCCTCTCAGCAGGCCAGGGAGCCCGCGTGACCACACGCGACAACGCGTCCGAGGCTGCCGACATCGCGCGCGACCGCGCCGCCGAGCGTTCTCGCAGCCGTCGTCTTCGCGGACGCAACCGGCCGAGGTACGGAAAGGAGCCGGAACGCAAGCCCGTCAACCCTAAGTTCGTCCTGCTCGTCATTGCCGGCGTGGTGGGTCTCTTCGTTATTCTCGCCATTGTGGCGGTTGTCACCTTCCTTGCCGCGCAGGACAACCCCCAGCCGCAGGAGCCTGCAGCTGGCGTGGAGGAGCCGCAGCAGGTCCAGACCACCGCAGACGGGTCCGTTACCTATCAGGGGGTCTCGTACTCCCTCGAGGCCACCGGGGACGGGACGTATGCGGTTATCGCCTCGGACTCCAAGGGCAACAAGACCCAGGAGTTCACCGTGAGCGGGACGCCCGTCTCGCTCATCCTCTACAACTCGGTCATCGTCGTGCCCGAGAACAAGTCGGACGGCACCTGGGACGTGGTGGCCTACACGATTGGCGGTGACTCCGCGCCCATGGCGGTTGCCGATTCCTCGGGCAATGCCATCACGGGCACGGGGACCATCTCCACGGCCACGCTTGACGGCTCGGTGGTCCACGTGACGGATTCGACGGGTGCCACCACGGACATCGCTCTTGAGTAGGTAGCCGCGCCGATAGAAGTGCTCGCGGATTCCGGACGGTTAACCCCACTCAAACGTCCAAATCCCGCGTCTAGCGGCGTCCCGCGTCAGGCCGCGCCAAGGTGGCCGTTTGCAGGAAGGGCTGCGCCCCATCAGGGTGGGGCCCGGGTCGGCGTCCCCGGCTTCGTGTGCCCAGCCAGCCCCACAAAACTTCCTCAAATTCTTGCTAGACAGATACCGCGTCCTCTGCGTATAATAGCTCCCGCACAACGCTCGTGGGGTATTAGCTCAGCTGGTTAGAGCGCCGGCCTGTCA
>Ga0256406_1006281_pt1 | contig 12019 bp, 10 predicted proteins | sample RumenRJG_03DNA_FD_185986 | JGI IMG/M metagenome (GOLD analysis project Ga0256406, IMG submission 185986) | Bovine rumen microbial communities from Lethbridge, Alberta, Canada - RJG_03 | ecosystem: Host-associated > Mammals > Digestive system > Stomach > Rumen | place: Canada: Alberta | collected...
TGACCTCTGCTGACTTCTTGCTATTCGTTGTTACTATGGTTTCCCACTAGCAAGACCTCACGGGATAAGCATTGCTTCTTTCCTCGTCTACCTTCAAGGTTTACGCTATGAGTTTACGTTTGTCTTTTGGACTTCGTTGCATTTGGCCAACTTATCCGCTCATAACGCCTGATACCTTGTTTCTGTTCGTAAGGCTACGATTTCGCTATTGCTTCTTCTCTCCCATCTATCACTAGATGAAACTTGCAAGTTGCTATAGGGTTGCTCGACAACTAGCCCCCAAAGGAATTTCACCTTAGAAACAATACATGCCCGTCATACCGAAAAGGCCGGTTCCCGAGGGGATGGGAACCGGCTGTATCGGAGACTGTTCAGGAAAGGCTAAACAGTTTCCTTCCGAGGTGTTAAGAAGCAGGACACGACGTTCAGGAGTACGGAAGCAAGGAGCAGCGCTCCGTATCCGTAGATGGCCGGTACCTGCGAAGAATCTCCCCACATGACAATGTTGTAAATCTTGTCGATGATCGAGAGAACCGAACCCGTTGCGAAATAAGCCAAGGCCAGACTCGTGAAGAGCACGGACAGAATCTTCAGGTATTCTCCGTGCGGGACAGAATAGAACACGAAGATCAAAGAGGCGAACTCGACGATGAATCCGATGATTAAGAACAGCCTCGCCGAAGAATACTCCTCGGGGACCTTATCCATCGGAGAACCGACGTTGGCGATGTAGAACACCGGAATCAAGGAAAGAATCAGGGCGGCTAACTGCAGATAGAACCCGATTCTCTGAGTTTTAAATCTTTGAATAAAGCTCATCATCCGTTCCTCCTACTTCCCCGCCTGGGCTTTCTTCTTTTTCGAGAAGATGAACTCGTCCAGAGCAAGCCAGGTCGCGCTTCCGAGAGAGATGAAGGCGAAGACTCCGATCAGCACGTACTCGGCGACCTGCCACCAGGTCGTCGAAGTCGTGAGGACCGTGTTCGGAGAAATCCCGTTCATTCCGTTCCCGTTGACAATCGCGTAATGCAGGTGATGCACCGCTTCCTTCAATTTCAGATAGAGGGCCCCGTCGTCGTTCTCGTTGATGTACTTCACGACGGCTTTTCCTCCCCTGCCGGTCGAATCGGTCGAGAACAGATCCGTTCCCGAGGCGAGCTCGGTCACGTAATGGATCGAGTAATGCTGCGCCGCGTCCGTCTGGAAGAAGCCGTGGTATCCCCACTCTTCCCTGGTCAGATTCTTGATTTCGGAGCAGTTGTTGTCCGAGACGCAGCCGATGCGGTTGAACGACATCATCGAGCCGAACGTGTTGTCCGTGCTGTTCAGCGAGGATTCGAACGCGCGCAGGGCGATCTCCCGCATGCCCTGTTCCTCAAAGAAGACCGAGACGCCCTGGCGGTAGAATTCCTGATCGTTCAGGACGAAATGCTTCACGGCGCTCGAGACTCCTTTGGACGTGATGCCTCTGTTCTCGACATCCGCGGCCAGATAGGTCAAAATCGGATCTTCTGAGAAATAAATGCAGGAACGCCCGTTGAACGGCGTGCGGTGCAGATTGAGCCCCGGGCCGTTCACGACATGCATCCCGCCGAACAGCCCCTGCTCTCCCATCAGTTCCCCGCGTCTTTGGATCAGGGATTTATTCATCGTCGCGGCCAGGACCGGCATGCACGGGAACGTCGTGCAGTTCACGTTCCCGAACGGAAGCTTCCCGCATAAGCCCATCGGCCCGTCGATGAAACGGAGATGGGGCACCAGATACTTTCCAATCGGCTTCGTCCCGGAGGATTCCGCCGTAATCTGTCCCAGTTCGTCGAGGCTGTACTGGGACAGATAGCTGTCCCAGAGTCCGTCGTCGTACGCTTTCCCTTTTAGCGAAAGGAGAGAGACGTTCCGATTCACCCCGATCTGATACTTGCTTAAGGACGGGGAATCCGATGGTTTCTCATAGAGATTCCCGATCAGAAGATCAATCATCTCCTGAGTCGCCGCGACCCTCGTCTGCATAGTCGGATACGTCTTGTCCCAGTCACTTCTGGAGAGATACGTCACGACGTCGTGATCGTAGAAATGATTCAGGTCGCAGTCATCGAAACCGTTCGTAACGGTATTCCCGGTATAGCGGGAGACCGAATACGTCTTGTCGTCGAAAGATTCGCTCCACTTATAGACCAGGGAGGAATCTCCTGAGATGGTATTTCCGTCCTCGTCTATCAAGCTTGCCGTACTCTTGCGGGCCAGGATATTGTTTAAAGCATCGTGCGCGTCGTTTCCCACGGATAAGAAGTAATCCCCTTCCGAAAGGATGTACGTCTTCGCCTTATGCGCGTCGTACGAAGCGAGGAGATATTTGTCCACCTTCAGATCGAGCGTCTGGCTTTCTCCGGGTTCGAGCAAGTCGGTCTTGGCGAACTGCACGAGCTGGATCGCGCTCTTCTCCACCCCGTTCTCTTTCTCGTATTCGCCGTACGGCGTCTGGGCATAGAGCTGGACCGCCTTTTTTCCGGCGACGTCCCTCGTGTTCTTCACGGTTACCTGTACGTCCATGTTCCCTTTTCCGTCATCACTCACTGAATTCAGCGTTTCCGCAAAATCCGTGTACGACAGCCCGTGTCCGTACGGATAAACAATCTCGTCCGCGTAGTTCCAGGCCGAACCGGTGCTCGAGCCTTTCACGGACGAGGCGTTCCCTTTACCTAAAATTTCGTCCTCGTACCGCGTCTCGTAATAGCGGTAACCGACGTAGATTCCCTCCACTTCCGTCGACATATACGAGTAGGCGCTGTCCGAATCCCGGTCTCTCTGCCCGATTTCGTCCAAGTTCGTATAGGTCGGCGTGTTCGTTCCCGAATTGACGCACGCCGGGGCGGATAACGAATTGGTTGCCCACGTGTCCGGCAAAGACCCGGAGGGATCAACTTCTCCGGTCAGCAGGTCCGGAATTGCTTCCGCTCCCCACTGCCCGACCGAACCGACCCACAGGCAGGCGTCGATTCCATACGTATCGAGATCCCCGAGCTCCAGCTGATTCGTCGTATTGACGATTACGACCGTCTTCTTAAAGACGCCGCTCTCCGTTACGAGCTTCAGCATGTCCTCCTCGTTCCGGGTCAAGGCGAGCTTGCTCTTCCCGTCCTTATCGCTCATCCACATGTCCGCCCCTTCTCCCGATTCCCTCGAGAGGACGATGACCGCCGCGTCCGCGTAGTTCCCGAACGAAGCTTTTATCTCCGGCGTATAGAACGAAAGCGGGACTTCCCCGATGTCTTCTGTCGTCTTATCGACCCCGTCGTAATGGCGGCTCACTCCCGAATTCGTATAGGCGTCCCATAACGTCGGATTGACCGAGAATCCCTTTTTGACGAAGGCGTCATAAAACGTCGTCATATTTCCGCTCTGGACCCCGTTTCCTTCTCCGCCTCCGGAAGGCAGATAGACGAAATTCGTCGCGTTGTTTCCGAAAACCGTGATTTTCCGTTCCGAGGACGTTAAAGGCAGGACCCCGTTCTTATTCCGCATCAGGACCGCCCCTTCGGCGACCTCGTTGTAGCACTGCTTCTTCGACGCGTCCAGAAGCAGCTGCTGGTTCTTGGCCGAGATGCTCCCGTCCCCGAACTCGCTCTTGAAATACGCCGTGTCCGATGTGTCGTTCTCCGGCTTTTTCACAATCACGTTGTCAATCCCGAGCGTCTCGTTGATCTTCCCTTCCCATTTCATGGAAAATCCTGTTCCGACGCTCGTCAGGGCCAAAAGCATGCATCCGATTGATGCCACTCCGGTCAGAATTGATTTCTTCATGTTTCCTTCTCTCCCTATAAAACCTTTCTTCGAAAGAAAGCCGTACCCGTCCTTGAAAGATTTGTCTAGGACGGGTGCGGCTGCATCTTTACCGGATGATTAATCGATTCCCGGATACGCAATGTTGTACTCGATTGTCAGTTCCGGAGCGTCGAACGAACCTGAAGCGAACTCAATCTTGTTCCAGTCCTCTTCGTTCCCCTCGTACCAGATCGTCGTATACGATGTATCGAGGAAGACCGACGCCTGGATCGTTTTCACCGTTTTCGGCAGCCACAGGGTCGTAGAAGCCCCTTTCTTGCCGTGGAAGAACGCCATCGTCGCGATGAACACGGTCTGCTGCGAAGCCACGTAGACGTTCTCCTTGGTCGCCGTAATCGAACCATCGCCGTAGCAGCGGATCCCGTTCGCGTGGATATATTCGTAGGACGTGTCCCAGTTGCGGAACGCGAGGCTTCCGGTCGCCTGAACCGAATTCGGAAGGGTGATTCCCTTCAGGTTCGGGCTGTTCTTGCTCGTAAAAGCCTGATCTCCGACCGCCTTGACCGGCACGCCGTTATAGGTCGAAGGGACCACAACGTACTGGTCCGTGCACGTCCCGATTCCTGTCACGACGTAGTAGTCTTCGTCCCCGGTCACGTAATCCGCGAAGGAGAACCCTCCTTCGATTTTTGAGGCCAACGTGTACTCAAGCCCGGCGGAAGGAGTCATTCCTTCCGTGTAGTCCTTATACGAAGTCTCCGAGTCAGAAGAGCACCCGGCTGCTCCGAACAGCATTCCCGCGCACAGCAGAAGAGAAAAAACGCCTGTCTTTTTCATGGTCCATTTCCTTTCCGGCTTCCTCTTTACGAACGAAGCCTTTTGACGCTTTTACAATAGTCAAAGGATGAACCTTCTCGTTTCAGAACAGCATGAAAGGGCTTTCCTGCGTCACGAACGGCAAAAGGAAAGACAGCGTTCCGGATTTACTGTTTCTGCATCAGAGGCAAAGTCGCGCAGAGCGTAAAAAGCGAATCCGACGTATCGATCGAGACCGAACCGCGGTACTTCTCCGCGATGTAGCGGATGGCCTTCAACCCGTATCCGTGGCGTTCCTTGTCGTCTTTAGTCGTCTCAAAATTCTTCTGATCCGAAGAGAGGAGCGAACTGTTGTTCTGCATCTCGAAATAGACGAATCCGCCCTTCGAGAACAGCCTCATCGAGATGAGACGCTCGCCTTCCTTCTCCTTGACGACCGCCTCGAAGGCGTTGTCGAGGGCGTTTCCGAACAGGGAGTAGATGTCCAAAGGGGACATGAACGAAATCAGCGTCCCGTCCGCCATGCAGGAGAAACGCACGCCGTTCTGCTCGAGGGCGAGGCTCTTTCTTGCCAGGACCAGATCGAGCGCTTCGTTCCCCGTCTTGACTAAGTTCCCGTAGATCCGGATGTTCTGCTTCAGGGCCTGAATGGTCTTCTTATCCTCTTCCTGCAGCCCGTTCTGATTGATGAGGTCGAGCTGCTTGGACAAATCGTGGCAGCGGATATTGATCTGGTCGATCGTTTCCTTGCTCGTGATGTAGGACCTGGCCTGATCCTGGATGACTTTCTCCAGTTCCAGCTTCTCCGCCTTCAGGTTCCACGAGCGGAACAGGGAGTACATGAAACACAAAAAGACCGACGAGAGGAGACCCGAATACGTGTAGAGCATCAGGGCCGGTACTTTCTCACGCAGTTCCGGATATTGGGTTTTGAGCTGCGCTAAGAGAGTCAAAGTGATCAGCCCGAACGTAGCGATGACAATTGTCGCCATGTTCTTCGGATGGACTTCCGCCGAGAAGGATTCGGTCCTTCGGATTAAGAAAAAGTAAAAGCACAGTTCGAACACGATTAGGAGACCGACCCGGATCAGAAGGTGCGGGACCGAACGGATCGGGAATCCGCATAACAGGGCGATGTCGGACGAAAGGCTCGAGACCGCGTTCTCCCCGAACCAGGCCATCAAAGCGAAATAGAGCGCGTCGCGGAACAGGAGACGGAAAGAAAGCAGGTAGAGGAACATCAATAATCCGAACGGCAGGACGAAATAATACGTGAAGAACCCGCCCTGCATCCAGTTCATGAACTTCGTCTCGCCCGGATAGATGAAAAGCAGTAGAACGTAAATTCCCAAAGCCGGGAAGAAACGCCATGCGAAGTTCTTCCGCTTCCGGAACTTTAATGCGAACAGCAGGCCGTTCAGGAGGAAGTTCATGGCGAATCCAGAGACGACGGTCAGGACGCCCTTCAGGAAATCCATCTCAGGAAATCCTTCCTCCGGCCAGACGGCTCAGGGCTCCGACGATGTCTTTCATCTTGCGCCGGCTGATCTGAAGCTTCTCGTCCTGGAGATAGACGAGGCTCTCCTTGACGTTCACTTCCGTGACGTACTCGAGATTGACCAGATAGAACCGGTTGATCAGCATGAAACTGTCCGAATCCAGTTCGGACAGGATCTTCTTCAGGGATCCGTAGACTTCGATGTTCCCTTTGTCCGTATGGACGATGATGTCGTGCCCGCTCACTTCGACGTAACGGATTTCCCCGTACGGCATGCGGTGGACGTTTCCTTCCTTGTCCGTAAAGAGGATCGTCTCTTTCTGTTTTCTCTGGCAGATCCGGTAAGCCTTCCCGAACTTCACCCGGAATTCGAAATAGCTTAAAGGCTTGATCAGAAAATCCAAGGCGTCCACCTCGTAGCCTTTCACGGCGAGATTCCCGAACTGCGTGATGAAGATCAGAAGGAATCTTTCGTCTTTCCTGCGGAGCTTCTTCGCGAGATCGAGCCCGTTGATCCCAGGCATCTCTATATCGAGGAAGCAGATGTCGTAACTCTCTTTCGACTCCAATAGATCGTACCCGTTCGTAAAACGGGAGATGTGGAAAGACACCCCGTTTTCGCGGGCGTACTGTTCCAGATAGGACGACAGGGTATCTAAAAACGAAGGATCGTCGTCGGTCAGCGCTATCGATAACAGGGCCATAGTCACTCCGCCTTCAGTTTAGCGCAACTTATCGGTAAATCAACGAGGCGAAAAATAGAATTTACATTTTTTATTTCAAGACAAAATGCCTGTTCCTTCTTAAAAGAAGGAACGCGTATTTCCTTGGTTATTAGACGAATTTTCCCATCTGATAATTTTAAAGCCCTCAGTTAGCGATAGGCTTTGAAAAAGGAGCCCTGCGCCAGAATAGTGATTACTTATTGAAAGATGCAGCTATGAACTTTCGTTACAAACAAGGTAATAAATATCGATGTCCTTTTCTTTTAGGAAAATTTTTTGCTGTATTTACTTGCGGTTAACCCTTTTTGGATTAGAATACTAGTGAAAGAGCCCACCACGCATAAGGCGGAAACGTACTGCGGACCATGGTTGGGACTTTTTTAAAAAGAAAATCAAGGCCGAAGAACTTCCGCATCCTTTAAAACCGGCGCTTTTCTCCCTATAGTGAAAGGTAGGGATGCTTTGTTGTAATTCCAACAAAGGAAGGAGAGCTTCATGGATACCGCATTCTTGAAAAAGACGGCCTTATTCAAAGGAATCGATGAGAAGGAACTATCCGTCCTTCTCATCTGCCTTCACGCCCGGGAGAAGGAATATAAGAAAGACGAAGTGATCTTCGAAGCCGGGAAATGCATTTCGGACATCGGCCTTATCGAATCCGGGAGCGTGAACATCGTCGTGAACTTCTACTGGGGAGACAGCCACATCTTCGGACATTTCGAAAAAGGCCAGGTTTTCGGAGAGAACTACGCTTCCGCTCCGGATAAGGAACTGATCTGCGACGTCGTCGCCGCCGAAGACAGCAGGATTGTCTTTTTCGATATGAAGTCCGCTTTGACCATATGCCATAAGGCCTGCCTGTTCCATAACACGCTGATTCAGAACCTGTTATCGATCTCCGCCCGGAAGAATCTGAATCTCTCTTCGAGGATGATGCATACCGCCTCCAAATCGATCAGGGGGCGTCTGTTGTCTTATCTTTCCGAACAGGCTTCGGTCCACGGCAGTCCGCATTTTACGATTCCGTTCGATCGGCAGCAGTTAGCGGATTATCTCGCCGTGGACCGGAGCGCCTTATCGAACGAATTATCCAAGATGAGAAAGGACGGCTTATTGACCTGTCATAAGAACGAATTCACATTGCTGAAGGAGATGGACAAAAATGAATGAACTGAAAATCAAAAGGGCTTATGAAGCCTGTGATGAGCAGGACGGATATCGGATCTTGGTCGACCGCTTATGGCCGAGAGGGATCAAGAAGGAGAACGCCCGCCTCGATCTCTGGGCGAAAGAAATCGCCCCTATGAACGAATTACGGAAGTGGTTCGGTCATGACCTGGATAAATTCGAGGAGTTCTCCAAGAGATACATCGCCGAACTCGAGGCGAATCCTCAAAAAGACGAATTTCTAAATCTCGTCAAAGAGAAGCTTCAAAGCGGACACGTCACGCTCGTCTACGGGGCGAAAGACCAAGAGCACAATAACGCCGTTATTCTCAAAAAGTGGATTCTCGGACAAATCTAAAAGTCGCTTGGAAAATTGAATCCGAGCGACTTTTAACGGATTAATCAGAGACATTCGCCTTGAGAAAGTGTTCTTTGGCGAACTCCATGTCCTGGACGAACTCCGCCGTGCCGACGTACTTTCCGTTCCGGTCCCTTACGGCCGTATAGCGGACGAGATACGTCCTTCCGTTCTTTTCCATCCAGATGGAGATCTCGTTTCTTTTGTTGTTCTTGAAATCCGAGATAATCTGACGGACCATCGGTTCGATCTTCGGAGGGTGGCAGGTATAGACTTCCCTGTCCAGAGCGGCCATAGGGCGTTTAAAGACCTTATGCCCCTCGTTGAAGAAACGGTTGATGTCCTTGTCGTCGACGAACGAGATTTCGAGCGGGACCGTATTCAAGAGAGCCGTGACCTGCTCGACGCTCATATGCCCTCCCGGCATCATGACTTCCCCATTGTTCAAGGACGGATCCGCTTTACCGCTGGAGGCTTTCTCGGCTTCCTCCCAGATTTCGTTCTCCACTCCGAAGCACGGGGCGTAATCCTTTGAATCCCGATAGACGCCGTACCAGTCCTCGTCCGAGAAATTCACCGCGCAGATCGGGAACAAGATGTTCTGTTCCTTGTAGACCATCTCCTCGGCCCTGGTCAGGACTTTCTCCAGACGGGCTTTCCAGATCTCGTCGCGATTCTCGATCTTGGACAGCTTATTCAGTTCGTCCCGGATCTCGTCGTCCACCGTCCACATGACTTCCGAAGGCCCGCTGATGCCGTATTTCACTTTTAGTAACGGATACAGCAGATCCCCTTTCTTCGCGTAGTGGATCGAAATCTCACGGATGGAAGATAACAGAGAACCGTCTTGCGATTCCTTATAGGCGCTCAAGAGATTCTCGAACTGTTTGTTCTCCTCCGTGAACGTGTAGAGAGGATGCCCCACGATACCTTCGAGTTCCTGAGCCTTCAAATCCTTATCGGAGTACTTCTCCGAACTTTGAAGCTTCTCCATCTCTTCCTGCTCCCGCTTCCTATAGACCGACGCCATCACTTCCTTCTCCGTGTTGGCAATCCGCTCTTCCTTGGTCGCCCCGTGGAACAGGGCCGAATGCAGGTCGCAGAGCTTCTGGACCTCGCTTAAAGGCGTCCCTTCCTCCATCAGTTCCTGCTCGGCCTGCATGATTTCCGAAGCTTCGACATCCACGAATTCCTGCACGAAATCCTTCTGGACATCCTCGAGATCCTCGCCTTCTCCGAGCCTTCTTAAATACGCCTTCAGCTTCTCGATGCGGGCTTCCTTGGAATTCTTCTTTTCAACCGGGGCTTCTTTCGGCTCTGCCTCTAAGGTGAACGAGTCGTTCTGAGGCATCTTCCCGGTCAACGTGAACCCTTCGTTCATCAGAGTCACGACCACTTTCGCCATCGGGATATCCTTCGCCTTCGCTCCCTTCGGAATCGTCATGATCTTTCCGACAGTGATCAGACGGCCTTTTTTTGTGATTTCGTTGAATCCCAGCTTCTCCAGGATTCCAATCAGTTCCGGATACTGTTTCGTCAAAGCATATACCGATTTACTTAAATCCAGCTCTTTCGCCATGGTTCTGTCTCTCCTTGCTTACAGGATCAGTTTAATTAAACTAACTTCATCTGTATGTTGTTGAAACAACGGATGAAAAAAGATTTTCCTGAACCCGAGAAAATCTTTCTGAATCATTCTTCCGACTCGGCCTTATAGAAGGATTAAGCCTGTTTCCTTTGAATCTCCTCGTGGAGATCAGTCAGCACGTCGCTCAGTTTGTGCTTCTCCATGCTCGCCTCAAAATCCTTCTGGACGTCCTCGAGCTTCCCGTAGAGGGCGGAACGGATATTCCCTCCGACCGGGCAGAGCGGATTCGGATTCTCGTGGAAACGGAACAGATCCCCGTCCGAATTGCTCTCCACGGCTTTATAGATATCTAAGAACGAGATCTCTTCCGGCTTCCTCGTCATCGTGATTCCGCCCGGTCCCCTCTTCGTCTCGATGAGTCCGGCGTTCTTTAGTTCCGACATGATGTTCCGGATGATCACCGGATTCGTCCCGATGCTCGAAGACAGGAAATCGCTCGTGATCTTCTGATTCTTCCCGAAGTAATCGACCGCGGCCAGGATATGGATCGCGATCGTGAATTTCGTTGAAATCTGCATACTCTCTAATCATCTCCTTCTCCCGATTTATAAACTTTTCATCGAAATCGCACGAACCGGACAGACCGGGACGCAGTTGCCGCAGTGCAGGCAGCAGTTCTGATTAATGACGCAAGGCGTCTTCGTGACATCGATGCACTTCTGTGGACAGACGTTCAGGCACTTTCCGCATCCGATGCAGGCAGGATTGATGACATACCCCGTAGGGCGTTCCTCCGCCTTACCGAGAGCAAACGTCTCCCTTTTCACGTGCTTCGGATCCGAGATGTCGAAGAAATTTCCTTCCGCCTCATAGATTTGGAACACTTCCAAAGCCGAACGCGTCTCTCCCGGATAGAGATCCTGCATATAGGGATTCTTTACGAAGATTTCATCGAGTTTCTCTTTCCCGATGTTCTTTACTTTCCCTGAGAGGGAGATGCAGCGCTTGTCCTTGATTCCGGACAGGCTGACGTACTTCTGACTCATCAGCTGCCCGTAGAACTGTTTTCCTTTCGCCGTTAAGAAATACACGCCTTTTTCGTCGTACAGCATCATGTCGATGCAGCGCGTGACCGGGCGTCCTTTTTCATTCAGGGTCGCCACGACCGTCGAGTGGATGCCCTCCACCAAGATTTTTAAGTAATCTACCGTCTCCATGCCGAATCTCCTTCCGAAGTCCTGTATTATTTTACTATATTTGTAACTATAGCAATTACAATTAAATTGTAACGTTCGTTTCTGTAACGGAACGGAATACGAAAAACTCCGTCCGGAACGTTCCGGACGGAGAGAACATAGTCTATCGGACTGGGAAAGTTCTTTTTAAGTATATCAGAAGGGAGAATGAGGGGCGGGATCGTCAATGCAGCGGAATATCGGATGGATGACCGGCGGGACGGAATATCTGCCGCCCGGTAAAAAAAGATTTAAAAAGTTCCGAATTTTATGTGCGATTATGCCATATAGATTATTTATGCATATGTCTTATGGGACGCCATAAAGGGAGACGGAAGTACGCTTTTAGACATGACGGAAGATAAACGGAATACCGTATGCTCAAAAAAATTTTTTAAAAAATCTGAATTTTGTCAGTTATAAGTCCATATAGTTTATTTATGCCTTTTTCGCTTTACGCTGCTTGGAAAAACCGTTCCATCGGATTGCCGAAAGATAGCCGGGTTCTCCCTACTCTGAAAAAATTCACGTAAATATTTCTGAATTTTATAAGCTATTTGCCCATATAGATTTCTATGCGCGAATTTTCACGGACTCTAAAGAGGAAGGATTAAAAGATGATCTGCCGAATTTGGCGAAGGATAAGAGGACTTTTCCTTCTCCGGAAAAATATGTTCAAAAATATTTCTGAATTTTGCTTCCTTTCTTTCCATATAACTTATCGTTAATTCCCGAATAATTCTATCTACATCGATTTCATAAATTCCCAAAACATTCGTGCTTATGGGAATTTTTGATTGCCTTTTTCCATCGGCAAGAGTATAATGTAGATATACATAATGGTATATC
>Ga0256406_1006283_pt1 | contig 12016 bp, 8 predicted proteins | sample RumenRJG_03DNA_FD_185986 | JGI IMG/M metagenome (GOLD analysis project Ga0256406, IMG submission 185986) | Bovine rumen microbial communities from Lethbridge, Alberta, Canada - RJG_03 | ecosystem: Host-associated > Mammals > Digestive system > Stomach > Rumen | place: Canada: Alberta | collected...
CATTTTTTCTATTTTGCATTTTTTATAAAATCATCAAATAATATTTATAAATATTTATGTGTTTATTCAATCAAAGTTTTTATACATTTGCATCTCTTTATAAAATCATCAAATAGTATTAATTAAATATTTATGTGTTCATTCAATCAAAGTTTTTATACTTTTGCATCTCTTTATAAAATCATCAAATAGTATTTATATATCTCTTCTATCAAATTGTTTTAGAAATCTAATATCATTTTCATATAACAATCTGATATCAGTTATTCCATATTTGAACATTGCAAGTCTGTCAAGACCTGTTCCAAATGCAAATCCACTATATTTTTCAGGATCATATCCATTCATTTTAAGAACATTTGGATGAACCATTCCTGCTCCTAAAAGTTCTATCCATCCTGTGTGTTTGCAAAGATTACATCCTTTTCCTCCACATTTAAAGCAACTAACATCTACCTCATATGATGGTTCTGTAAATGGGAAATAACTTGGTCTAAATCTTAACTTTGTATTTTCGCCTAATATATGTTTCATAAATATTTCAAGTGTTGCTTTTAAATTTGCAAATGAAATGTTTTCATCTACAACCAAGGCTTCGACCTGATTAAATTGATGTGAATGTGTTGCATCATCTTCTCTTCTATATGTTTTACCAGGAACAATTTCACGAATTGGAGTTTTGTCTGTATTACCCATTAAAGTACGTGCTTGTACAGCTGATGTTTGTGTTCTTAATAAATATTCAGTTGTAATATAGAAGCTGTCTTGCATGTCTCTTGCAGGATGACCCTTAGGTAAATTTAATCTTTCAAAACAATATTCATCTGTTTCAAGCTCTGGACCTGATGCAACATCATATCCCATTGAGACAAATAAATCTTCTATTTCCTCAATTACTCTATTTAGTGGGTGCTTACTTCCTCTGATAATTTTTTTAGATGGAAGTGTTACATCTATCCTTTCTGATTCTAATTTTTTATTTAATTCTTCTTGTTTAAATTTTGTTTGAGCTTCATTTATCTTTTTAGAAATCTCATCCTTAACATTGTTTACAAGACTTCCCATTTTGGGCCTTTCTTCTGGTGACAAACTACCCATCATTTTTAAAACCGCAGTTAATTCACCTTTTTTGCCTAAAACTTTAACACGTATATCTTCTATTTCCTGTAAATTCTTTGCTTGCTCAATTTTTTTTAAAGTTTCATTTTTTATTTGGTTTACTTTTTCTTCCATCAAATTGCTCCTTTAACCATTATATTCATCCTAGTTGTTTATTATAAACATGATTTATTATTTACTTCATTAACCTTAAAAATCTATTTTGCGTTAATCTCAGCTTTTGTTGTATAAATTAATGTTGTTAGAGCATATAAGCTCATTGCAATTGGCATTGTTAACTCTGAAAATCTTACTCTGCAAATTGCAAATAAAGCATAATATATAATTCCAACACCCAAAATAGCCTTAATATAACCTGCCATCTCTTTTGAACCTTTAAATCTAATTGCATAATAAACTAAAATTAAAATTATTGAAATTCCAACTGGAATTACATATGGTTCTACAACAGTTCTAATTTTTACATTAGCTTCGTAATTAACACTTAAATTATCTGTTGTTAAAGAACATGAATATTTTTCATTTAATTTTGTGCATAATTCATTAAGCTCTTCATCACTTGCACTTTTAACTTTTATTAATGCACTATCATTAAAAAATTCAACTTTCTTTACCATGTATTCATCACCAAACACTTCTTTTGCTATTGATTTAATGTCATTAATATCAAATGTTGTATTAGAAATTTGGAACCTAATAACTTGGCCATCCCCATAATAAAGATTAGTTTTTATTCCAAAAATTCCTGTAAAAATAATATCCAAAGCAAAAATCACTACAAAAACAATTAATGCTATCTTTTTTCTTTTTTCCATTTTAAATTACTTTCCTTCCTTGCTTCAATTAAAGTCACCATTAATAATTATCATTTTTCTTCTATATTTGTTCTTATCAAAAACTTGCTAAGCAATATATTGTATATAATACTTATTATAATTCCCCAGAACATAATCATTCCAAAACTATATAATGACGTCCATTTTGTTAAGCAATATATAATAGTTATAATTAAAATTGGAATAAGTACTAAGCAATATTTTTGTGAAATTTTTTTCAATAATTTTGAAATTTCCTTTTTAGATAAATCCTTTTTCCCATATATATTTTTTAATAACATGTATCCATATATATAGCTTGTAATATAACTTACAAGTACAGCACAAATTCCTGCTGTTGTAATACTTACATTTGCTAATCTAATAACAATTAATAAAATTGCTATATATCCAATTGAAATTATTGTTTGCATCAATCCTTGAATTCTAAACTTTATAATCATATATAAAGCTAAAATTAAAGCAATAGCTCCTTCTATGCAAATCATTGCCTTTATTTGGTTTGCATCCATTTCTGGTGCAACATATGAATTTTCTTCAACCTTATATTCTACTGGTAAAGAATCGTTTTCTATGATTGCACATAGATTTTTTGCACTATTTTTTTGTTCATCAGTCATACTTGATGAATATCCCATTGTTAATGATAGTTGTCCATTATCAACTATTTCAGAAAAAGTAGTACTTAACAATTCTGAATCATCAATTGAAATTTTGACTTTTTTATTACTTGAACTTTCATTATCTGATGAAGAATTTTCATCATTAGAAGAGTTTTCATTTGAACTTTCTGAAACATTGTTTTGATATTTTTCAGTAATATTTTTAAATTTATTTGCACCCTTTGTTGTAAAATTGATATTTAAAACCTCATAGCTTGAAGAAGATGATGTTTGTTCTGTAAGTGATGCACTTCTAACATCGCTATTATCAATCAAAACATCCCCTGTGTCTGAATCAGTAATTTTAAATTTACCAGTTTCTACAATATCAGATAAAATAACATCTGTTCTATCATCTTCTGGTAAATTCATTTCAATTTTACCAGTATTTTTGTTGCAAGAAACAGTATAATTTTCAATTCCTAGAGCTTTTAATCTAGCTCTAATGATTTCAGCTGACTTTGCATAATTGCTTGTATTATCTACACTCTCAGTATTTTCATTAGCATCATTTGTATTTTCTGTATTGTTTGAATCAAATGTATTAGCTGTTTCATTTGTTGTATCATTTTCATCTTGTGTTGATGAATCATTAGTAGTTTCTGGATTTAAAATAACTCTTCTATATCCAGTTAAATCTGCTCCTAATATATAATTTGGTAATTTGTTACTATAAGCATTTTTATTCTTATAATAAATTCCTCCAAATGAAATTAAAGATACTAGCACTACCATTAGTATTGTCAATACTATATTTAACTTTTTTTGTATTTTCATTTTTTATTCCTTCCTGCGGCTATTTGTCTTTGTGCAAATTAACTCCGATTATTCCGCCTATCATTCCTGCAATAATTGATGTTACTATCATTATTAATGATTTTATGCCTAAATTAAATCCAGATACTGTAATACTTGATAATATATAGATTGTTAAAATATAAATAATTCCAACACATGCTCCATTTACTAATCCTTTGTTATTAATATATGAAGTACTAACTATACTTCCAATCAAAATACTTATAATTGAAATTACAATTATCATAACTGGTATAACAGTCTCTGGTATATTTGAAAACGTTAAAACAGCTGATGCAATCACAATCAAAACAATTGTAATAATTATCGAAACTAAACTTCCTTTTAATATTTTAAAAAAATTGTTTTTCATACCTTCCTCACTTTCACTTTAAATTTATGAGAAAGATTAATAATTATTACTTTTATTTGTTAAACCCCATTCATAACATTTTCACTTGCTGAATTTTCTATTTCGTTTTCATTGTTATTTGATGAATTTGTTCCCGCATTTTTTTGTTCATACCAAAAACTAACTATGTCAATTTCTTGGTTTTGAACACTTATATAATAGGTTGTTTTTCCTTCCAATGTTGTAGAATATACAGAATCCGCAACATAATTAACCATTTTTGCACCTGTCGAACTTACAATTCCATATTTTTTAATTTTTGTATTATTTTCGTTTGTATCTTTTTCAACAACAATTCCATTTATGTCAGGAATCAAGGTTACACCAACAGAATTATTTATTTTAGTTCCTAATTTGCAACCAATTCCATCATATTCTAATGGTAAAATTGTATTTCCATTTATATCTACAAGTCCCCATTTTGAATCTCTCATAACAGGTATACAATTTCCATATAATAAATATTTGTTTGTTATATTTGTGTCTTCATTATCTTTTAATCCAATTTGATCATAATCTTGATAAACAATAAATTTTCCATTTTGGTTTATAACACCTTGCTTGTTATTACTTGTTACAAGATATAATCCCTCATCTTTATCAATTTCAGCAATTTGACTATACTCTGGCTTAACTTTTGTTATTCCATTATTTCCTATAATTCCATATTTATTATCTTCAGTTTGAACTATAAAATCATTTATTCCTTCAATAAATTCTATTTTCTTATATCTTGGTGTAATTGCTTCTGTTAAATTTCCATTATTATATATACTCATTCCAAACAACTTGCTATTTTCATCTTCAATAATAACATAACCATATAAAAGCGCTTTTTGATCATTAAATAATACTGCTTGATCTTGTATATCATCTAATCCACAATTACTTATGTTTTGTTGGTAGGCATTTGCTAAATAAGGTAAAGTATAAATATCAATTTGATTTGTAGACGAATTATATTCAAGTTGTACATTAAATGCTTTTTCAAGTCCATCTTCACAAACGTATAATTTGCTACCTCTCATCATAACTTGCTCTGAAATATCAAAGTTTTGAGATTCTGCGTCTTCCAATTGAGGATATTTTCTAATTGAATTATGCCCTGAGGCAAATGTAACAAGTTCCTTTGTATTAGTTATATAACATTGTGTTGTATCCTCAGAATATTGATTGTATTCACCATTATAATATGTATATCCAAGTGCAGAACATATGTCTTTTACTGATGTATAAACTTTTCCATTTTCAATTATAAACTCATTGTCTGCGTTTGCTGATAAAGTTGATTTTTTTGTCCCATCAATCAAGACTTTAAATAAATTGCTCTTTGCTTTATTCATGTAGAAATATAATACAATTGCAATAATTATTAAAGCAAAAATAAATACTGAAACAATAATTAAATTTGTTTTCATTTTTTTTGATTTATTTTCCTGTTTGTTTAAATCATCTTGCAATAAATCCATATTTATTCCTCCTCTTTTGAGTATCCATATTTTTTATAAAATTCTTTAGAAAATTCCTTCAAATTGTCATTTTCGATTTCAATTCTAACTCTATCCATCAAATTAGTCAAGAATTTAATATTATGAATTGATAGTAATCTGAACCCTAAAATTTCATTGCATTTTATTAAATGTCTAATATATGCTCTTGTATAGTTTTTACATGCATAGCAATCACATTCACTATCAATTGGAGTAAAATCACGTTCATAGGTTTTATTTCTAATTACTAATTTTCCATTAGATGTTAATGCTGTTCCATGACGTGCTATTCTTGTTGGTAAAACACAATCGCACATATCAATTCCAGCAAGAGCTGCTTCAATTAAATAATCAGGTGTTCCAACTCCCATCAAATATCTTGGTTTATCCTCAGGCATTAATGGTGCTGTAAATCTTAAAATTTTTAAGAATGTTTCCTTTGGCTCTCCTACACTTATTCCACCGATTGCATAACCCGGAAAATCAAGTTCTCTTAAATCATTTGCAGATTTTACTCTTAAATCTTCGTAAAATCCACCTTGTATGATTCCAAATAATGCTTGGTCAGTTTTGTGTGCCTCCTTACATCTTTTGGCCCATCTTGTTGTTCTTTCCATGGAATTTTTTGTATATTCATAAGTTGAAGGATATGGACAACATTCGTCAAATGCCATCATAATATCAGCTCCCAAATCCTCTTCAATTTGCATATCACTTTCAGGTGAAATAAAATGTTTGCTTCCATCAAGTTCAGATCTAAATTCAACACCTTCTTCTGAAATAGTTCTTAATTTACTTAAACTAAAAACTTGAAATCCACCACTATCTGTAAGAATTGGTCTATCCCAATTCATAAATTTGTGAAGACCTCCCGCTTCTTTAACAAGCTTTTCACCAGGTCTAAAATGCAAGTGATATGTGTTTGCTAAAATTATTTGTGCATTATCATCTTTTAATTCCTCAGGTGTCATCGCTTTTACAGTAGCCTGTGTACCAACAGGCATAAATATTGGAGTTTGAATATCACCATGTGGTGTATGAATGACGCCTCTCCTAGCTCCTGAGTTTTTATCTACATGTAATAATTCATATGTTATCATTTAATTTTGTGTGAAACATTTACACTCTCCTTATATATTTGGGTTTTTAATAACAGTAAATACCTGTTATATAAAATTTTTTTATAATAATATTTTTTATCTATTTTTATGAGCTACCCATAAACTCAATTTATAAACATTGCATCTCCAAAACTGAAAAATCTATATTTTTCCTCAACTGCGTGTTTATATGCTTTCATAATATAGTCTTTTCCAGCAAAAGCTGACACAAGCATTATCAATGTCGATTTTGGCAAATGAAAATTTGTTATTAATCCATCTAGGCATTTAAATTTATAACCTGGATAAATATAAATTCCTGTATCTCCCTCGCATGCTTTAACATATCCATTCTCATCAGCAACTGTTTCAAGAGTTCTACATGATGTAGTGCCAATTGCAATTACTCTATGTCCCTCTCTTTTTGCTTTGTTTATTTTTTCTGCATCTTCTTCCTTAATGTAATAATGTTCAACATGCATTTTATGATCTTCAATTTTTTCCTCTTTAACTGGTCTAAAAGTTCCTATTCCAACGTGAAGTGTAACATTTGCAATATCAACTCCCTTTTCTTGAATCTTATCAAGAAGTTCATTTGTAAAATGCAATCCTGCTGTTGGAGCAGCTGCTGAACCATTATATTTTGCATACACTGTCTGATATCTGTCATTATCTTTTAAACTTTCATGTATATATGGAGGAAGTGGCATTAATCCAATCTTATCAAGAATTTCATTAAAAATACCTTTATAAGAAAATTCAACTATTCTTGTTCCATCATCTGTAATATCAAGAACATTGGCTGTTAACAAATGTTCTTGATCACCCTTCAAATTGATATTAGAATTATTATTTTTATTGACCTGAGCACTCAAATTTTCTGCTTCATCTTTTCTTTTATTTTCAAATTCAGGTTCATCTCCGGAAAATTTTTCTCCATCAAAATAAATTTTAGTTCCAATGTGAATTTTATTTCCAGGTCTGCACATTACTTCCCATTTGTTACCCTCAATATTTTTTAGAAGAACAAATTCAACATTTGCTCCAGTATCCTTTTTTCCATATAATCTTGCAGGAATAACTTTTGTATTGTTTCTAACTAAACAATCTCCTGGTTCTAAATAATCAATAATATCTCTAAAAATTTTGTCTTCAATTGTTTGATTTTTTCTATTTAAAACCATTAATCTTGATTCATCTCTATTTTTTATTGGAACTTGTGCAATTAATTCTTCTGGTAAATAATAATCAAATTCCTCTAATTCCATAATAATTCCTTTCTATTTTTACACCAATAATATTTAGCAACCCATGCATGTTATTTCAACATGCATATTATTTCAAGTAGCACCTTTTGATGCAACAAAACAAAAATTATGAATATTTTTTTGCTTGCATCAAGCAAGGGACATTCAAAAGTTTTGTCCTTTGCTTGAGTTTCAGTTAATTGCCAAAGTTATATCTTACTCGTCTGTTAAATATTATTGGTTATTAATAATCTTAAAGCATCTTGGACATAATCCATCTTTTAATTCAGTTGAATATTGCCAACATCTCTCACATTTTTTGCCTTTTGCATGTTCAACTTTTATTTCTAATTCTTTTCCTTCTTCTAATTCTAATTGTGAAACAATTAATACATCTTTTATTAATTCTTTATTTTCCATTAAAAAGCTGTATTCATCTTTTGGTGCTTTAATTGTTACTAATGCATCTAGTGCATTTCCTATAACTTTTTCAGCTCTTGAAAGTTCAAGTTCTTTTGCAACTTTGTTTTTAAGTTCTATTATTTTTTCCCATTTTTCTGCAATTTCATCATTATCCCATTCTTTATTTGCAACAGGATATTTTGTAAGCATTGGACTTTCAACATCTTCTGATTTTATATGTTTCATTTGTCTCCAAATCTCTTCTGCTGTAAAAGATGTCATTGGAGTTAATATTTTAACTAATGAATTAAGTATATAATACATAACAGTTTGTGCTGATTTACGTTTTAATGAATCAGCTTTTTCTGTATATAGTCTGTCTTTTATTATGTCTAAATAAAAACTACTCATATCTACAACGCAAAATTGATTAATATCATGATAGCAATTTGAGAAATCATACTTGTCATAGCTTTCTCTTGCATCTCTAATTAATTTGTTAAGTCTTATTAATGCCCATTTATCAATCTCTTCTAGTTTAGCATATTCAACTGGTTTTTCTGGATCATAGTCATATAAATTTCCTAGTAAATATCTAACTGTATTTCTAATTTTTCTGTATACATCAGAAATACCTTTTAATATCTCATCAGATAAATTGATATCCATTTCATAGTCAGATGATAAAACCCAAAGTCTTAAAATATCAGCTCCATATTTGTTACATACATCAATTGGTGAAACTCCATTTCCTAAGCTCTTCGACATTTTTTTACCTTGTCCATCAACTACCATACCACAGCATAATACTTCTTTATAAGGTGCAACGCCTTTGGTTGCAACTGATGTAAGTAAAGATGACTGGAACCATCCTCTATATTGATCATTTCCTTCAAGATATAAATCAGCTGGGAATTTTAAGCCTCTTTGCTCTACAACACTTGTATGAGTTGAACCAGAATCAAACCAAACATCCATAATGTCAGTTTCTTTTTTGAACTCTTGGCAACCACATTTTTTACATGTTGCGTTATCAGGCATAAGATCTTTTTCCGTCTTAGCCCACCAAGCATTTGTTCCTTCTTTAAGTACAATATCCTTAATTTTTTCAATCGAGTCTTCTGTAACATAAGGCTCTCCACAATTCTTGCAATAGAAAATTGGTAATGGAACTCCCCATGTACGTTGTCTTGAAATACACCAATCATTTCTATTTTTAATCATGTCATTCATTCTCTCTTCGCCCCAATCTGGATGCCATTTAACAGTTTTAACCGCTTCTAATGTTTTATCTCTAAATCCATCAATTGAAGCAAACCATTGATCAGTTGCTCTGAATATAACTGGATTTTTACATCTCCAGCAATGAGGATATGAGTGAGTAATTTTAACAGATTTTAATAAATATCCATTTTCATCAAGCCAAGCTAAAATCGTTTTATTAGATTTTGCGTAGAATTGACCTTTGAATTGTCCTGCTCCTTCACCTTGGATTCCTTTTTCATTTACAGTTACAATAATATCAAGGTCGTCCTTCAATCCTTGTAAATAATCTTCTTTACCATATGATGGAGCTGTATGAACGCAACCTGTACCTTCAACTAAATCAACATTTACTGTTGTTTCAGAACCAATTACAACTTTTGAAAGTCTTTCAAGGAATGGATGATGACACATTGTTCCTTCAAGCTCATTTCCTTTAAATGTTTTTATTGTCCTATAGTCTTCAATTCCAGCTATTTTCATAACTTTATCAACAAGTTCAGTAGCCATTATTAATTTTTCAGTTGGCTCTTTAACAAATGAGTTCATATTTTCTGGTCTTGTAATTTTAACTAAACTATAATCAAAATCACCACCAATTGTAATTCCCGTATTTCCTGGTAATGTCCATGGCGTTGTTGTCCAAATAACAAATGAAGTATTTTTAGCTTCAAATAATCCATGGCAATCAACAACAGGGAATTTTATATATGCTGTATCAGAAGTTACATCTTTATATTCAATTTCAGCTTCTGCCAATGCTGTTTCACAATCAGTACACCAATAAACAGGCTTTAATCCTTTATATATGTAGCCTTTTTTGTACATATCTCCAAATACACCAATTTGTGCAGCTTCAATTTTGTGATCATATGTAACATAAGGATGGTCCCAATCTCCAAGAACACCAATTCTCTTAAATCCTTCTGTTTGAATATCCTTATAATCACTGGTAAATTGTTTACATGTATCTCTAAATTTTGTAACAGGAATTTTATCTCTATCAAGTCCTAATTTTTCAATTGCTTTCTTTTCAGTAGGCATTCCGTGAGTATCAAAACCAGGTATATATGGTGCATAGTAGCCATTCATTGCCTTATATCTAACAATTGTATCCTTTAAAATTTTGTTAAGTGCATGTCCTGCATGAATTTCTCCATTTGCATAAGGAGGACCATCATGTAAAACAAATTCCTCATGTCCTTCATTATTTTTAAGTATTTTTTCATATAAACCATTTTCAAAAACGTCTTTTAAAATTTGTGGTTCTTTTTGTGGTAAACCACCTCTCATAGGAAAATCAGTTTTTGGTAAATTTAATGTTGAACTATAATCTTTTTTCTCTTCACTCATATTTATTTCCTCTCTTCTATATTAAAGTATAATTTTATTTAATTCCCTGTCATAAAAAATCATATTATATAATTAATTACTTTATAAAACTATTACTTTTAAATTTTTATTATTATATTAACTTATTTAGAATGCAATTTTTTCATTAATATATTCTGTAATTTTATCAATTGGCATTCTAACTTGTTCCATTGTATCTCTATCTCTAATTGTTATTTAGTTATCTCCAAATTATTATCAACAGTTATTTAAAAAACAATCTTTTCATTAATATATTCTGTAATTTTATCAATTGGCATTCTAACTTGTTCCATTGTATCTCTGTCTCTAATTGTTACTTGGTTATCCTCTAATGTATCAAAGTCAATTGTTACACAATATGGAGTACCTATTTCGTCTTCTCTTCTATATCTTTTTCCAATCGAACCTGATTCATCATAATCAGTTGCAAAACTTTTAGCCAATATATTATAAACCTCATTGGCTTTGTCACTTAGTTTTTTTGATAATGGTAATACAGCTACTTTATAAGGAGCAAGTACTGGGCTTAAATGTAAAACAACTCTTGAATCTCCTCCATCTAATTGTTCATTTTCATATGCATTACATAAAAATGCAAGTGTAACTCTATCAGCACCAAGTGAAGGTTCAATAACATATGGAATATATTTTTCATTTGTTTCTGGGTCTGTATATGATAAATCTTGTTTAGAATGTTCTTGATGTTTGCTTAAATCATAATCAGTTCTATCAGCAATTCCCCATAATTCTCCCCATCCAAATGGAAATGCAAATTCAATATCAGTTGTAGCTTTGCTATAAAATACAAGCTCTTCCTTTGAGTGATCTCTAAGTCTAATATTTTCTTCCTTCATACCCAAATTAAGTAACCAATTTTTACAAAATTCTTTCCAATATTTAAACCAATCTAAATCAGTTCCAGGTTTGCAGAAAAATTCAAGTTCCATTTGTTCAAACTCTCTTGTTCTAAATGTAAAATTTCCAGGCGTAATTTCATTTCTGAATGCTTTACCAATTTGAGCAATGCCCATTGGCATTCTCTTACGAGTAGTTCTTAAAACATTTTTAAAATCAACAAATATTCCTTGTGCAGTTTCAGGTCTTAAATAAACTGTTGATGTGCTATCCTCTGTTACACCTTGAAATGTTTTAAACATTAAATTAAATTTACGAATATTTGTAAAATTCGTTTTACCACAATTAGGGCAAGGAATTTTATTATCATTTATATAATTAACTAATTGTTCATCAGTCCATCCGTCAGCTATGACATCTTGTCCTTTTGAATGAGCCCACTCCTCAATTAATTTGTC
>Ga0256406_1006284_pt1 | contig 12013 bp, 7 predicted proteins | sample RumenRJG_03DNA_FD_185986 | JGI IMG/M metagenome (GOLD analysis project Ga0256406, IMG submission 185986) | Bovine rumen microbial communities from Lethbridge, Alberta, Canada - RJG_03 | ecosystem: Host-associated > Mammals > Digestive system > Stomach > Rumen | place: Canada: Alberta | collected...
CTACATGATAAACATTTTATAACAAATTCTGACGCACATTCATTACCAAGAATTGCAAGAGAATATAACAAAATGCTAGTTGAAGATATTAACTATGAAGAAATCATTAAGGCAATAAAAATGGAAGATGGTAGAACTATACTTGCAAATTATGGTCTTGATCCTAAACTAGGAAAATATAATAGAAGCTTTTGCGAAGATTGTAATAAGTCAATCGAGACTCCTCCACCAGCTTTAAAATGTGATAAATGTGGTGGAACAAATATTACAATGGGTGTTTATGATAGGATTGAAATTATAAAAGACCAAGAGACAAAAAGTCCAAAAGATAGACCTAAATATATTTATCAAACTCCATTACAATTTATACCAGGTGTAGGGCAAAAAATGATAGATAAATTATTAAATGCATTTGGAACAGAAATGAATGTTTTGAACAAAGCTACAGTTGATGATATAGAAGCTGTTGTCGGAGAGAAAGAAGCTAATATTATTGATGAAGCACGTAAAGGTGAATTACAAATAAGAGCCGGTGGTGGCGGAGTTTATGGAAAAGTTTTGACTAAATAAATTGCATTACTAATAAAACTTTATGATTTTAATTAGATTATAATAAGTGAAAATAAATCTATTATTTCTATACGATTTAAGATATTAATTTAAAATTTAGATTTTAAATAATGTTCTATAATCCAAAATTATTGAATAGATATTATGTATCAATAGTTTTGGAGGACAAAATGAACAAGTATTTAAAAAAGCACATTGAAGAAAATTACAAATCCTATTTTATTTTTATAATAGTTTTTGTCTTAGGTATGATCATAGGAATAATAGCATTAAACAATCTAAATGAGGAACAAAAAAATTCAGTAAGTACTTACATAACAAATTTTATAGAAACATCAAAAAATTCAAATATTGATTATACAGCATTACTTAAAAGTACAATTTCAAAAAATTTTAAATTTGTATTGGTCACAATTATTATTGACTTGTCAGTATTTAGGCTGATAGCTTCAAATCTAATGATAGGATACAAAGGATTTTGCTTAGGATACTCAATTTCTAGTATAATTGCAGTAATTGGAATACAAAGAGGTTTAATATTTAATTTATCTTTGATATTTTTAAGTGAAATTTTTTATATTCCTGCAATTTTTTATTTAAATGTTTCGTCCTTAAATTTATATAAAAATTTAAGAGATGGAAATTATGATAGCAAAAAATTTGAAATTATTCGATATTGCATAAAAGTAGGCATTTCAAGCGTAATGATGATTTTATCGTCATTGGTAGAAACTTACATTAATACAAATTTGTTTCTATCATTTTTGAAATTTTTTTAGATTTTCACTTTACTTTTTACTAATAATTTGATATAACATTATAAGCAAATGATTATGTAAAGAATACATTTATAGATAGGGGAACAAAATGGATAAACAAATAAAACTTTTTTTAGAATTTTTACAAAAAGATAAAAAATTATCAGATAATACTCTACAATCATATAGCAGAGATATTAACCAATATCATAATTATTTATCAGAAAATAAAATGAATTATGCTAAAATAACAAATGATGATATAAAAAAATATTTAATAGAATTACAAAATAAAGGTAAAAAAACATCCACAATTTCTAGAAATTTAGCTACAATTAGATCTTTCTATCAATACTTGATAAGAGTTAACAAAATAAAGGAAGATCCAACAGAAAATATTCAATCTCCTAAAATAGAAAAAAGAGTACCAAGTGTGTTGTCAACAGAGGAAGTAGAGCTATTACTTGAACAACCAAAAGATATTGATTTAAAAGGAACGAGAGACAAGGCAATGCTTGAATTTGCATATGCTACAGGAATGAAAGTTACAGAGATAATTGATCTTGACATTGATGATGTTGATTTAGATAATAGCATAGTAACATGTCATTCAGGTAAGAAAGAGAGAACAATTCCGCTAGGAACACTAGCTGAAAAAGCACTAAAAGAATATATAGATCAAGCTAGACCTATATTAATTAAGAGTGATAAAAATAGATCTTTATTTGTAAATATGAATGGATCAAGATTAACAAGACAAGGATTTTGGAAAATTGTAAAATACTACAAGGAAAAAGCTCATATTAATAAAGACATTACTCCACACGTTCTAAGACATTCATTTGCAGCTCATTTATTACAAAATGGAGCTGACCTAAAATCAATACAAGCAATGCTTGGACACGCTGATATTTCATCAACACAGGTATATGCTCAATTTGAAACAAATGAATTACAAGATATTTATAAAAAAGCTCATCCAAGAGCATAATTTTTATGTTGATAAATGCCTTGACATATATGTTAAAAAATAATAAAATAGAAACGTAGAATATTTATATCGAAAAATGATTATATATTTGAACATTGAAAATTTAATAGAAAGAGGTGTGAAATTATGCAAATAATAATTTATATCACTATTTTTCTAATCTCAGCAATAGTTTTTCTATTCGTTGGATATACATTAAGAAAGAGAACAGCAGAATCTAAAATTGAGAGTGCTGAAAAAGAAGCTCAAAGAATTTTAGACAATGCTAACAAGGAAGCAGAAAATGCAAGGAAAGAAGAAATTGTAAAAGCAAAAGAGGAAATAATAAAAGCAAGAAATGAATTAGAGGATGAGATTAGGGAAAGAAGAAGTGATGTTTCTCGTCAAGAGAAAAGACTTATTCAAAAAGAAGAAAGTCTTGATAAAAAAATTTATGATCAAGAAAAAATGACAAGAAAGTTAGACGAACGTGAAGATGAAATCAATAAAGAAATGCAAGAAGTTCAAAGGCTAAAAGATAGTGAGTTAGATGAACTTGAAAAAATTGCAAGGTATTCTGTTGATGATGCTAAGAAGGAAATATTAGACAGAGTTGACCAAACCTTAACTTCTGAGAAGGCAGAGAGAATTAGAAAAAATGAAGAAGAAATAAAAGAGACATCTGAGGATAAAGCAAAAAACATTATCACCTATGCAATTCAAAAATGCGCTGCTGATCACACAGCTGAATCAACAGTATCAATTGTTGCACTTCCAAGCGATGAAATGAAAGGAAGAATAATTGGTAGAGAAGGACGAAATATAAAATCACTTGAAACTTTAACAGGTGTTGATTTTATAATTGACGATACACCAGAGTCAGTTGTTATTTCAGGATTTGACCCATTAAGAAGAGAAGTTGCAAAGATTGCTTTGGAAAATCTAATTGAAGATGGAAGAATTCATCCAACAAGAATTGAAGAAATGGTTGAAAAAGCTAAAACACAAGTTGCAAAGGAAATCAAAGAAGAAGGCGAAAGAGCCGTAATGGAGACAGGAGTCATGGGACTTAATCCAGATATTATCAATCTTCTTGGAAAACTTAAATATAGGACAAGTTATGGACAAAATGTTTTAATGCATTCAATTGAAGTTTCAAATTTAGCAAGAATGATGGCTGACGAATTGGGACTTGATACAAAACTTGCTGCAAGAGCTGGACTTTTACATGATATTGGAAAGGCACTTGATCATGATATGGAAGGAACTCATGTTCAAATTGGAGTTGATATATTAAAGAAATATAACGAAAATTCAAAGGTTGTTAATGCTGTTGAAGCTCACCATGGTGATGTTGAAGCAGAAACTCCAGAAGCATACTTAATACAAGCTGCAGATGCTATTTCAGCATCAAGGCCAGGTGCAAGAAGAGAATCATATGAAGCATACACTAAAAGACTTGAACAACTTGAAACAATTGCAGATAGTTTTGATGGTGTTGATAAATCATATGCTATTCAAGCAGGAAGAGAAATCAGAATTATTGTTAAACCTGAAAAAATTAATGATGATCAAATGACTATTTTAGCTAGAAATGTGGCTAAAAAGATTGAAGAAGAAATGGAATATCCAGGACAAATAAAAGTTAATTTAATCAGAGAAAAGAAAGTTACAGACTACGCAAAATAAAAGAGATGGCAGATAGCCATCTTTTTTTTTATATAATATAATAGGAGTTGATGGTTGTTTTCTGGTTTACAATTCGTTTCTTTAATGATATAATGTTTTAAGTTAAAAGGAAGAGAGAAGGTTATGATTGATAATATTGAAGAAATAAATAACAAAAATCAACAATATAATATTGAGGAAATAAATAATAAAAGCAAACAATATAATTTTGAAGAACTTGATATCGCTGAACAAAGAGATGAGCTTTTAAAAATTAAAAACACGATTCAGTCATTTTACTTAAATAATAAAGCAAACTACCAAATTATGGATGTAAAATATAATAGGCTATCTGACGGAAAAGTTGTTTATGAAGTTATAAATAGGAATACTCAAACTAACGAAATTGAAACTAAACTGTTCGTTGCTGATGAAAATAATAAATTAGAAGAATATAAACCAATTGATGTTGCCAAGATTGAAGCTTATGCAAGAATTAGTAATGTTGATCTTAAGGAAGATTATCAAAAAAAAGCTGAACTAGAAAAACAAGATATTAAAAATTTAGATAATAATAAAACAAAAAAATCACTAAATGAACTTCAAGAAAAAGTAAAAAAACAAGCTGAAATAAAAGATATGGCAAACAAAACTGGATTAAAGGAAGAAGATGTACAAGAATTAACAGAGGTGAATGGTAATAAAAAGTTAGATGGAAATATAAAAGGATATTCATCTTCTGAATTACAAGGAAACGAAAAAGTTTCATCAAGATTTACTTTAAACCAAATTATGGGAATGAATTATTTAAATTATAAAATATTTAAAAATGAAAATGGAAATGCTTTTATGCTTGGACAAAAAGATGATGGAACTTATGAATTTATTAGCAATGATAAATATGAGGTTATTCCTTTTGCAAAGGATATGTCACTAGCATCTGGAGATGGAAGTATACGTGATGCTCAAGTTGATGTAGGAATAAGAATAAAAGGTTTAGCGCCAGATAGTGATCAATGTATTGGAATATATCGTGATAAAAATAAATATGGAACATTCTATGCAAGAGGATATAATTCAGATGAAAAAATGTTAGGCGCTGATATTGAAAATAAACCATATATTAAGAGTCAGAGTTATGCTGATAAAGAAATTGTAGATAGGCGTGATAATAAAGATATTACAAATGAACAATTAAAAATTAAAGATGAAGAAAATGAACATAAGCAAACAACAATAAGAGATGTGTATGATGAAAAAGCTCCAGATAGAGATTATTATGAAATTGATTATGAAATAAAAGAATATAGAGAAACTTTGGATAATCCTAAAAAATTTGATAATGAATTTGCAAAACAATTAAGCTCATTTAATAAAAACAGTAATTTAACTAAAGAAGAGAAAAAGAGAAGAGCCTTTATTGTTACTAAAAGTATAATAGAACAAGATAAAGAAAATAATAAAGAAAATAATAAAGAAAATAATAAAGATATAGAAACAGAAGATGACAAAGAAGAGCACTCACATGGTACTCCATGGGGAGATCCAGAAAACCATTAATAATTAAGGAAAATTTTAATTAAAATGTAACTACTACTAATTAAGAAAAAATTTTAATTAAAATATAACCAATATTTTTAAAAGAACTAATTAAAATATAACCAATAGTTATCAAAATTTTTAATATTAAAGTTTGATTTTAATTAATAATAATTGAAGAAAGGAGCATTAGATATAGTTTAATTTATTAAACATATCGTAAAAAAATGTTTAAATTACATTCTCCATACAAGCCAACAGGTGATCAACCACAGGCTATTGAATATTTGGTAAATGGTTTGAATAATAAACAAAAATATCAAACATTACTTGGGGTTACAGGTTCTGGAAAAACTTTTACAATGGCAAATATTATTGAAAAAGTTCAAAAGCCTACGCTTGTAATAGCACATAATAAGACGCTAGCAGGGCAATTATATAGTGAATTTAAAGAATTTTTTCCGGAAAATAATGTTGAATATTTTGTATCATTTTATGATTTTTACCAACCAGAAGCATATGTGCCATCATCTGATACTTATATTGAAAAAGACGCAAGCATTAATGATGAAATTGATAAATTAAGAATGGCAGCAACTGCATCTCTTGTTGAATCAAGAGATACTATTGTAGTTGCTTCTGTTTCATGTCTTTATGGACTAGGTGACCCAGAAGACTACTTAAACATGATAATTGAATTAAAACAAGGAATGACTTATGAGAGAAATGATTTTCTTAAAAAATTAATTACAATGCAATATACAAGAAATGAAATTGATTTCAAAAGAGGAACATTTAGAGCTAAAGGGGATACTGTTGAAGTTTTTCCAGCTGATAAGGGAGATGTTGCATTAAGAATTAATTTCTGGGGAGATGAAATTGATAAAATTGAAGAGATTAATCCGTTAACAGGAAAGAAAATGTCAGACATTTTAAGTGTATTAATAGTTCCTAATTCACAATATGTTACAACAGCAGATAAGATGGAAAGAGCTATTGGTACAATAGAAGAAGAACTTGAAGAACAAATAAAATATTTTACAGATAATGGAAAATTAATTGAAGCTCAAAGAATCAAGGAACGTACAAATTTTGATTTGGAAATGATGAGAGAAACAGGTTATTGCCAAGGAATTGAAAACTATTCAAGACATATTTCAGGTAGAAAACCTGGTGAACCACCATTTACATTATTTGATTACTTCCCAGATGACTATTTGTTACTAATAGATGAATCACACGCAACATTGCCACAAGTTAGAGCAATGTACAATGGAGATCACGCAAGGAAAGAAACATTAGTTAATTATGGATTTAGATTACCTTCAGCATTTGATAATAGACCATTAAAATTTGAAGAGTTTGAGAAAAAAATAAATCAAGTTGTATTTTTTAGTGCTACACCAGGAGATTATGAAATTGAACATTCTAATGGTAGAATTGCAGAACAAATTATCAGACCAACAGGTTTATTAGATCCAAAAATAGAAGTAAAACCAGTTGAAAATCAAGTTGATGATTTAATTGCACAAATTAATGAAATTGTTAAAAAGAAAGAGAGAGTTTTAGTTACAACTTTAACTAAAAAAATGGCTGAAGATTTAACAAAATATTTAACGGAACTTGATATTAAGGTTAGATATATGCATTCTGATATAAAAGCTTTGGAAAGGATGGAAATAATTAGAGACTTACGCCTTGGAAAATTCGATGTACTAGTTGGAATTAATTTGCTAAGGGAAGGGCTTGATATACCAGAGGTTTCGTTAGTTGCGATACTTGATGCTGATAAAGAAGGATTTTTACGTTCAGAACGTTCATTAATTCAAACAATAGGAAGAGCAGCAAGAAACACTAATGGAAAAGTAATAATGTATGCAGATGAATTAACAGATTCAATGGATAAGGCAATTTCAGAAACAAATCGTAGAAGGAAAATCCAGGAGAAATACAATAAGGAACATGGAATTGTACCAAAGACAATCAAGAAAGAAATCAGACAATCGATTAAGGCAACATATGAGATTGATGAAACTAATAGTGAAATCAAGAAAGATGAATCAATTGAAGATGCAATAAATAGATTAACAAATGAAATGATAAATTATGCACAAAACTTAGAGTTTGAAAAGGCTGCAGCAATTAGAGATAAAATAAAAGAACTAGGCTCATAAAGTTTTTTAATCAAAATGAGAGGATTTATTAAGTAATGGAAAATAATAAAATAGTTATAAAAGGAGCAAATGAACATAATTTAAAAAATATAAGCATTGAAATTCCTAAAAACAAACTTGTTGTTATTACTGGTTTGTCTGGCTCTGGAAAATCGTCGCTTGCATTTGATACTTTGTATGCAGAAGGACAAAGAAGATATGTTGAAAGTCTGTCATCATATGCAAGACAATTTTTAGGAATGATGGACAAACCTAATGTTGAATCAATTGAGGGACTTTCACCTGCTATATCAATAGATCAAAAAACTACATCGAGGAATCCAAGATCAACAGTTGGAACAGTTACTGAAATATACGATTATTTACGTTTGTTATATGCAAGAGTTGGAACACCATATTGCCCTAATTGCGGAACAAAGATTGAAAAACAATCAGTTGATCAAATTGTTGAAGATATTTTAAAATTGGAAGATGGAACGAAAATACAAATTTTGGCTCCTGTAATTAGAAATAAAAAAGGTGAGTATAAAAAATTATTAGATGATTATCAAAAAGAAGGTTTTGTAAGAGCTAGAATTGATGGTGAAATGTATGAATTAACTGATGACATTGATATTGATAGGAAGAAAAAACATACAATCGAAATTATAGTTGATAGACTTGTTATAAAAGATGACATAAATGCTAGACTTACAGAATCTATTGAAACTGCAATGAAAATTGCCGAAAATTTGGTTGAGATTTCAATAAATGGCAAAAAAGAGGAAAAGCTATATAGTGGAAATTATTCTTGCCCAAAGTGTGGCTTTAATTTTGCAGAATTAACTCCAAGAATGTTTTCATTTAACAATCCAGAGGGAGCATGTCCGGAATGTACAGGAATTGGTTATTTATTAAAAATGGATGAAGACTTAATTTGCCCTGATAAAAATTTAACATTGTATGATGGAGTAAAACTATTTGGAGCAAGTACATTAAAAAAAGGTGACACGATTGCAAAAATGTATTTTGAATCGATTGCTAAACATTATGGAGTAAAAATTAAAGATGTTAAAATCAAAGATTTACCAAGATGGTTCATGGATAAAATTATGTATGGTACTGGTGACGAAATTATTGATTTTGAATATAAAAGCTCATTTGGGGTAAGACATAATAGTGTACCATTTGAAGGTGTTATTCCGACACTTGAAAGGCGCCACAGAGAAACTAAATCAAACATGATGATTCAGTGGTACGAAATGTATATGAGTGAACAAGATTGCCCAGTATGTCATGGTGCAAGATTAAAACCAGAAGTTTTGGCAGTAAAAGTTGGCACATTAAATATTAAGGAATTAACAGATTTATCAATTGTTCAAATGAAAGAATATCTTGAAAAACTTGAATTTTCTGGACAGAAAAAAATGATTGCAGACCAAATTTTGCAAGAAATTGAAGGAAGATTACAATTTTTAATAGATGTTGGTCTTGATTATTTAACATTATCAAGAAGTGCTGGAACTTTGTCAGGAGGTGAATCTCAAAGAATAAGACTTGCTACTCAAATTGGTTCAGGATTAACAGGAGTTATGTATGTTTTAGATGAACCAAGCATAGGATTACACCAAAGAGATAATGATAAATTAATTGCAACTTTAAAAAAACTAAGGGATTTGGGAAACTCTGTAATTGTTGTTGAACACGATACTGATACAATGTATGCAGCTGATCAGGTTATTGATATTGGACCAGGAGCAGGAGTTCATGGTGGAAATGTAATGGCACAAGGAACTGCTGATGAAATTGCAAAAGTAAAAGATTCAATAACTGGACAGTATTTGTCTGGAAGAAAACAAATTTTAGTTCCTAAACATAGAAGAAAGTTAACAGGAAAATATATTGAAGTAGTTAAAGCATCTGAACATAATTTAAAAAATATAAGTGTGAAAATACCATTAGGACAATTTGTTTGTGTAACAGGAGTATCAGGTTCAGGGAAAAGTACATTAGTAAATGATGTTTTGTTTAAAAATGTATATAAAACATTAAACAAATCGAATATGAAAACTGGAAAATGTAAAGAAATAAAAGGACTTGAAAATATTGATAAAGTAATTAACATTGACCAATCACCAATAGGAAGAAGTCCAAGATCAAACCCTGCAACATATACGGGAGTTTTTGATTTCATAAGAGATATTTTTGCAACTACAAATGAAGCTAAAATGAGAGGATATAAAAAAGGAAGATTTAGTTTTAATGTTGCAGGAGGAAGATGTGAAGCTTGCTCAGGGGATGGAATTATTAAAATTGAAATGAATTTTTTATCTGACGTTTATGTTCCATGTGATGTATGCAAAGGAAAACGTTATAATAAAGAAACTCTAGAAGTAAAATATAAGGGAAAGTCTATTGCTGATGTACTTGACATGACAGTTGAAGAAGCATTAAAATTTTTTGAAAATGTCCCAAGAATTTATAATAAAATAAAAACATTATATGATGTAGGTCTTGGCTATATCACATTAGGGCAATCATCAACAACATTATCAGGAGGAGAGGCACAAAGAGTTAAGTTAGCGACGGAACTTTCAAAATCTTCAACAGGTAAAACATTATATATTCTTGATGAACCCACAACAGGACTTCACATAGATGATGTTAATAGATTAGTTAACATTTTGCAAAAATTAGTGGACAAGGGAAATACTGTGTTAGTAATAGAACATAATCTTGATTTAATAAAAACCTGTGATTATATTATTGATTTAGGACCTGAAGGAGGAGAAAGAGGCGGAGAAATAGTAGCTGTTGGAACTCCTGAAAAAATTTGTAAAAATCTTAATAGTTATACAGGTAAATTCTTAGAGAAGTATTTAAACTAAATTGCATACAAAAAACTTCAAATGAAACAAACTTGAAAACGTGCACGATTTTTTGTATACATCAAGATTATAATGATCGCTAAATTTTGTTTAATTAATAATAGAAAAATTTATTTAAAATAAAAAACGAAAGGCAAAAAATGGATAATATAGTAATAGGTGTTGAAGGACAAGTATCAGCTGGAAAGACATCAGCATGTAAAGAATTAATTAAATTAATAGATAATTGCATTTTTATTGATGGAGGTTCAATAGCAAGAGCTATAGTTTTAGCAATTGCAAATTCAAATTATGATTTTCAAAAAAATGGTGATGTATCAAATATTGATCCATTTGAATTAATGAAAAAGCTTAATGTAAAATTTGAAATAGAAAATTCAATGACAGTAATTTATATTAATAATAGAAAAATTACCGAGGATGAAATTGAAACAACTCAAAATGCAATGAATGTTTCAAAATTAATTAGTCAAGGTGATAGTAAAGCATTTTATGAATATGCTGGAAAAATTATTGATTATTATAGAAAACAATATAATGTTGTTGTTACTGCAAGAAACTTAGTTAATATTTATCCTGACATGACATATCATGTGTATGTTACAGCCGATATAAATGAAAGAGTAGAAAGAAGATACAAACAATATAACGGAAAATATTCAAAAGAAGAAATTAAGGAAATGATATTGAAAAGGGATAAAATTCATGAAAAAGCTGGATTTAATAAAAAATTTGAAAGAAGCATTGATGTTGATATTACAGAATGTAAAAACGCGAAAGAATCTGCTAAAAAAATCTTTAATAAATTGACATCTAACTAATCTTAAAGTTTTATTTATTTTTTCATATCTCTTGCATATAATTTATGTGGGAGGTATTTTTTTATGTACGATAATAACTATTTTAAAGAAGTAATGGGAAAACAATATAAAGAAGATGATTTATTTGAAAATACATATAATAAAAAAAATCGTGATTATGTTATTATAACACCTAATAATAATTTTAAAAGTACGAATAATATTATAAGCCAAAATAAAATTGCAAAACAGAATGATATTGCGAGTCAAACTAAAATTGCAAGGCAGAATGAAACAGCAGATTATGCTAATTTTGACAACAAAAATAGAGAAAATACAATTGAACAAACAGCAAATAAGGTAGAGAGAAAAATTATAGAACCAATAAAAGAGGCAGAAAACGAAATTAAAGAACCAATAAGAAATATTAAAAATACTATTGAGAAGCCAATAAAAGAGGTTGAAAGCAAAATTGAGGAACCAATAAAAAAGGCCGAAAATAGAGTAAATGAGATGGGACATGAAATTACTAAGGTTTCATCAAATATAAAAAATGATATTTATAAATTATATCCAGAAATATATAAAATAATAAATCCAATGATAGAGGTTGCAATTAACAGAAATAAGGATAAAGGAATAACAAATGAAATATTAGAAAAAATTG
>Ga0256406_1006285_pt1 | contig 12013 bp, 12 predicted proteins | sample RumenRJG_03DNA_FD_185986 | JGI IMG/M metagenome (GOLD analysis project Ga0256406, IMG submission 185986) | Bovine rumen microbial communities from Lethbridge, Alberta, Canada - RJG_03 | ecosystem: Host-associated > Mammals > Digestive system > Stomach > Rumen | place: Canada: Alberta | collected...
GTCTTCTTCGCGGACGCAAGGATAAGCTCCTCATCCAGAGGCTTGATCGTGTGAATATTGATGACCTCTGCGGATACGCCGTCCGCCGCCAGCTTTTCCGCTGCCTCCAGCGCCGACTGGACTTCCAGCCCTGTCGCGACGATGGTCAGATCCTTTCCCTCGCGGAGGGTGATGCCCTTCCCGATCTCAAACCGGTAGTCCGGCCGGTCGTTGATCACCGGAACCGCCAGACGTCCGAACCGCAGATACACCGGTCCCTTGTACGCGTATGCCGCTTCCACCGCCGCTCTCGCCTCGATGTCATCCGACGGTACAATGACGGTCATGCCGGGAATCACCCGCATCAGCGCGATATCCTCCAGGCACTGGTGAGACGCCCCGTCCTCTCCGACGGAGATACCGGCATGTGTCGCGCCGATCTTTACGTTCAGATGCGGATAGCCGATCGAGTTTCTCACCTGTTCATAAGCCCGGCCCGCCGCAAACATCGCAAAGCTGCTCGCGAAGGGAACCATCCCCGCCGCAGCCAGTCCCGCCGCGACACCCATCATATTGCCCTCGGCGATTCCGCAGTCGATGTGGCGCTCCGGAAATGCCTTCTTAAATATTCCCGTCTTGGTTGCTCCGGCAAGATCCGCATCCAGAACCACGAGGTCGTCGTGCTTTTTCCCGAGCTCTACCAGAGCGTTTCCGTAGCTTTCCCGGGTGGCGATTTTCTTTACTTCTGACATAATGCTTCACCTGCTTTCTTCAGTTCTTCCATTGCCTGTGCGTATTCTTCGTCGTTCGGCGCTTTTCCGTGCCAGCCGCAGTTGTTCTCCATGTAGGAGACGCCCTTTCCCTTCACGGTCCGGCAGATGATCGCCGTAGGCATGCCCTTGATCTCTTCCGCCTCGCGGAACGCCGCGCGGAGCTGATCGAAGTCGTTTCCATCCGCCACGGAGATCACATGGAAGCGGAATGATGCAAACTTCTTGTCGAGCGGAAGGGGTGAATTGACCTCCTCCAGCGTTCCATCGATCTGGAGGTTGTTGTAATCCACGATTACGGTGAGGTTGTCCAGCTTCTTGTCGCCCGCGAGCATCGCGGCCTCCCAGACCTCGCCCTCCTCGCACTCGCCGTCTCCGAGCAGCGTATATACATGGTAGCTCGCTTTTGTGAGCTTCGCGGCAAGCGCCATTCCGCAGGCAACGGAAACGCCCTGTCCCAGGGAACCGGTCGACATGTCCACACCGGGTGTATCGTTCATGTTCGGATGGCCCTGCAGATAGGAGCCTACGTGACGGAGCGTGACGAGATCCTCTTTCGGGAAATAACCTCTCTCTGCGAGCACAGAATAAAGGCCCGGCGCGCAATGTCCCTTGGAAAGGACGAAGCGGTCGCGGTCCGTTTTCTTCGGATCGCGCGGGTCAATGTTCTTCAGCTCCTCAAAATACAGATAAGTAAAAATATCCGCCGCTCCGAGGGATCCGCCCGGATGGCCGGATTTTGCGGAATGTACGGCGGTTACAATGTCCTTGCGGACTTCATTTGCAATTTTCTGTAATTCCAGATTTTCCATCTATTCTAATCTCCTGTTACTGTGAAATTCTGTCCGAAACTGCGCCGGTCCGTTTCTGCCGGATATCATTTTCTAACTTCATCAAAGTTCTGTCCGCCCCTCCAGTGCCCGCAGAAGCGTGACCTCATCGATATATTCTAGATCGCCCCCGACCGGAACGCCGCTGGCGATCCGGGTCGTACGGATGCCTGTCGGCTTAATCAGCTTACTGATGTACATCGCTGTCGTCTCTCCCTCCAGAGAAGAATTCGTGGCGATGATCACCTCGTCGACATCTCCCTGCAGACGCTGCATCAGTTCCTTCAGACGTATGTCCTCGGGACCGATCCCAAGCATCGGAGATATGGCACCCTGGAGCACATGATATACGCCGGTATACTTCTGCGTTTTTTCATACGCTGCGAGATCCCGGGTATTCTCCACTACCATAATCTGACGGTGATTGCGATTCGGATCCGCGCAGATCGGGCAGAGCTCCTGATCCGTCAGGTTCCCGCAGACCTTGCAGTAATGGACCTTCTCCTTGGCATTGATGATCGAGCCGGAAAGCTCCTTTACCTGATCCTCCGGCATGTTGATGATGTAAAACGCAAGCCGCTGTGCTGACTTAGGTCCGATGCCTGGGAGCCTTCCCAGCTGTTCAATCAGCTTTGAAATATTTTCGCTGTAATAAGCCATTAAAAGCCCAGCCCTCCGAGACCGCCCATGCCTCCGGTGATGCTTCCCATCTGCTCAGCCTGTGCTGCCTCTACCTGACGAAGCGCCTCGTTTGTCGCAGCTACGATCAGATCCTGCAGCATCTCCACATCCTCGGGGTCAACCGCCTCCGGATCAATCTCAACCTTTGTAACCTCCCTCTTTCCGGTGACGGTCACCTTCACCACACCACCGCCTGCAGCAGCTGTAAACTCCCTGGTTTCCATCTCCTTCGCCTGTTCCTCGAGCTTGCGCTGCATCCGCTGTGCCTGCTTCATCAGATTGTTCATATTTCCGGGCATTCCACCCTGAAATCCGCCTCTTTTACTCATAGGGACCTCCTTAATAATCCTCCGGTTCCTCACCGTCATCATCGTCTTCCTCTTCGATCGGGATACCCTGGATCTCTGCTTCCAGTATCTCCTCAACCGGGATATCTGCGAGTATCTTCTCGCCGCCCGCATCCGGCGCAACGGCTTCAATCTCGACCTCTTTGCCGGTCAGCTCACGAATCACGGCCTTCAGCTCCTCCTTGCGGGACTCATCATTTACCTGCGTACGGCTGATATCATCCTCCATGGAGAGGTACAGCACATTACTTCCGCTGGCGCTGTCATATTTGGGAACTGCCTTCTCCAGATAGGCATGCAGAGGTTCCCGTGTCATCCCTGCAATCTTTTTCCATTCCGCCCGGATCCTGCGAAGGTCCTCTGAAGCCGCCTTAACCGCTGCCGGCTGTTTCGGATTTATGCCTTCCGTTCCCGTACCGGGTGCATTTCCTGTCCTTTCTGCGGCAGAAGCCGACACAGGCGCCTGAAGAAATGCTCCGGTTTCCATTTTTTTTTCGAGCTGGCGGATGCGGTCCAGAACGCCGGACAGATCCGTATCCATCTGCGGCTTACAGAGCCGGATGAGGGCGGTTTCTGTCAGAATCTGCTTCTGTGTAGCATAGCGAAGCTGATTGCTCAGGTCTGACAATATACGAATGTACCTCATCAGGCCGTTGCTGTCAATCATCGTGCTCTCTTCTTTCAGCTGCTGCAGATTCTCTGCGGATACATCAAGCACATCCTCCAGATCATCCGAATTCTGCACCAGCATGAGATTCCGCAGATACCAGGTGAAATCCGTGACCAGCTGACCCATTTCCTTTCCGTTCCGGACCATCTCATTCAGGATCCGGATAGCTTCCGAGGCATCCCCTTCAATGACCCTTCGCAGAAGCCTGCTGAACACCTCTGTGTCGACCGTTCCGAGTACATCCAGCACCTTTTCATAGGTAAGCCTCTGCCCGAGATAAAATGCGATGCATTGATCCAGCAGACTCAGGGCGTCACGCATCGAACCGTCCGCTGCCTTTGCCACGTATCGGATCGCCTTTTCCTCCGCATCAACGCCTTCCTTCTCAAGAAGCTCCTGCAGTCTCGACGCAATGGTGTCGATCGTAATCCGGTGAAAATTATATCTCTGACATCTGGAAAGAATGGTGACCGGAATCTTATTGACCTCTGTCGTTGCCAGGATAAAAATCACATATTCCGGAGGTTCCTCCAGCGTCTTCAGCAAAGCATTGAAAGCCCCCGTCGAGAGCATATGTACCTCATCTATGATGTAGACCTTGTATCTGCCTCTGGTCGGCCGGTACTGCACCTCCTCCCGAATCTCCCGGATGTTGTCTACACCGTTATTAGACGCGGCGTCAATCTCAATGACGTTGCCGGATGTTCCGTTCAGAATCTCCCGGCAGGTTTCGCATGCGTTGCACGGGCTGCCGTCCTCCAGCGGAGATTCACAGTTCACTGCCCGCGCTAGAATTTTGGCAACGGTTGTCTTTCCTGTCCCGCGGGTTCCGCAAAACAGATAGGCGTGACCGATTCTTCCGGCTTTCAGCTGATTCTTTAAAGTTGTGACTATGTGATCCTGTCCCTTTACCTCATCAAAGGTTGTCGGCCGGAACTTTCGATAGAGAGCGGTATAGCTCATGCAAACACTCCTTAAACCATCGTTTCATTCTGGATAGCATTTGAGACAGAAACAGCTCCCGTCGGAGCGGCATCGCTGCCGGCCCGCCAGCGGGAGCATCTTCCGTCTGCTATTCTGCAAACACTCATACGATACTTTGTACCACAAGCTGTATCAGCTGCGGATTACTTCGGGCTCTTATCAGTCTCCGAAGGAAATTCCGATTCTCTTCGCGTCGCTGATCTCCTGGCAAGCCGGGTCAACAGTCTTCAGCTTTCCGGCAACATCCTCAAGCGCCACCTTCTTGATCTTTCCGTTCACAAGAGCCACCATATACCCGTACTGTTTGTCCATGATCAGCTTTGCGGCTTCCGATCCGATTCTGGTCGAAAGAATGCGGTCGTATGCACAGGGGCTGCCACCTCTCTGCATATGGCCCGGAACCGTTACGCGAATTTCCATGCCGGTCTCCTTGTAGATATCATCAGCGATCTTGTAGGAAATCGACGGGAACTGCTTTGCGATTTCCGCCATTTTTTTCTTCGCTTCCTTCTTCGGAAGAGCTGCAATCTCCTTCGGAATTGCTCCCTCGGCTACCGCCAGGATCGTAAATCCGCTTCCGCGCGCCTTCCTCTTGTTGATCGCGTCGATAATCTTGCTGATGTCGTAAGGGATCTCCGGAATCAGGATCACATCTGCTCCGCTGGCAATTCCGGCATAGAGAGTCAGCCATCCGACCTTGTGTCCCATCACTTCAACAATGAAAACTCTGTTGTGGGAAGATGCCGTCGTGTGAATGCAGTCAATCGCGTTTGTGGCAATGTCAACCGCGCTGTAAAAGCCGAAGGTCATATCGGTTCCATAGATATCGTTATCGATCGTCTTCGGAAGATGGATGATATTCAGTCCTTCTTCCCGGAGAAGGTTCGCAGTCTTCTGTGTTCCGTTTCCTCCGAGGATCACCAGGCAGTCGAGACGAAGCTTGTAATAGTTCTGCTTCATGGCTTCCACCTTGTCGAGGCCATTCTCATCCGGTTCTCTCATCAGTTTGAAGGGCTGACGGGATGTGCCGAGAATTGTGCCGCCGCGGGTAAGAATACCGGAAAAATCATGATCTGTCAGCATCCGGTAGTCGCCATAGATGAGACCCTTGTAACCATTCATAAAACCATAGACTTCCAGCTCGTCCAGATTATTCGCAAGTCCCTTGACCACGCCTCGCATTGTAGCATTCAGAGCCTGACAATCGCCTCCGCTTGTCAACATACCAATTCTCATCATACTTTCGTCCTTTCCTGAGTGCATTCGACTCTCGTCCTGCCTCACCGTTTTGCTTCCTTTATTATAAGATAAATCCCTTTCTCAAACAAGAACGAGATAAAACACGCTGCGCGAGTTTTATCTCGCTATCGCGACGCTCGCGCCTGAGGAGTTACGCAGCTCCAAAAAACAGGATAAAACTTTGTTACAGCCAGTTTGCGAATGGCAACAGGACTGTAAAATCCTTGCCGTACATAGTTGTGAGTGAACAGTAACCCGTTGACTTTTGTAAATAAAGACGTTATACTTCATTTTATCCGCGCAACCGGGGAAGCAGCGGCTCCCTGTACCTGCAATCCGCTATAGCAGGGGTGATGCTGAACAGAGGTCTAAGTCCTTTCGTGGCTGCCTTCTGTAAGTGACGATGACGTCCGGGTCTTACGCAACGGAAATCTGTGAACCGTGTCAGGGCAGGAATGCAGCAGCACTAAGCAGAACCTTTCGTGTGACGTAAGGTCGCCTGGGCCGAGTTAACTGCAGAAGTAACGCATGTGGGGGACGGATCGACGGGATGCGCGCGGTTTTTTAATATTCTCTGTTTGTTTTCTTTTTCTCCTTTTTCTTTTTCCTCTTCTGGAAGAATCTATGATCTGATCCTTATAAAACGATCCCTTCCGCTCTTTTTACGTTACGGTTCACGCGCCACCTAAAATGGCTAAGATTTTACAGTACCTTTGCCGTACATAGTTGTGAGTGAACAGTAACCTTTTTACCGCTTCCTTTGTTCTCAAACCGGAGGTTTTGTTCATAGTCCCTCCCTCACACTTGATATCTGCTGCGGATGAAGTCCCGAACTTCCAGCAAGGACCCCATTTTCCGAAAATACAGATCATCAACCTCAGACGTATCCTTCTGCAGATCCGGCACCATAATCACCGGTGTTCCCGCCGCATACCCGGCCTTCACGCCGTTGACCGAATCCTCGAGAACCAATGTCTCCTCCGGTTTCATCCCAAGCTTCTGACAGGCGAGCCGATAAATGAACGGATCCGGCTTTGCAGCTCTTACCATATCTCCGCAGATCACCGTGTGAAAGACATTCGGTGTCCGGGTGACTGCCAGATTCAGATAGGTGTGCACGCTGCTCGATCCCGTGGCAAGCACCATCGGAATTTTTTCATTGGAAAGATACTGAAGCAATTTAAAGAGCCCTTCCTGTACCGGAATTCCCTCTGTTCTTTTCTTCCGCGTCACGATATCCTTGTATTTTTTCTCAAAATCTGCGTAGGGAAAATCCTTGCCGAATTTTTTCTCAAAATATGCCACCCGCAGCGCCCGATTCATTCCCATCGTGTGAAAGATCTCATTTCCGAGCGGATATCCCACGACCTCCGGGCCTACAATATCCCACGCCTCCCGGATCATCTGCTCGGTCCGATACATCAGACCGTCCATATCAAAAATAACAGCATGCGGCCATGGCCGTCTTCGTATAATGCTGGCCTCTATCTCATTTAAGCGCAACGGATTCGCTCCCTCCCCGGCTTCTAAAAGCTACACGTCCTCGCGATTCACAAAAAACGATTCCCACACCTGGCACCGCCGCAATTGCCATCGGTTACATGCCCTGACGATTGTCAAAAATCTCCAATGTCCGGCAGATCTCATTTTCATAATCTCCGGTCACTTCCTCCATGTGCCCGGCGTGCATGAGGTTTGTCTCTGCCCCGCAGCTTCCATCGTCATTTCGGAATTCCCAAATATGGTAGGATAATCCCCGGTCTATAAAATCGATGCTTCCTACCCCGTCGTCCTCCGCATAGGTAAACGGATATTCCTTCTCCTTCAAAAGCTTCTGAATCTTCTCAAGCCTCATAACAATCTGTTCCTCTCCAACCCGTTAAGTCACAGAAAACCTTCCTGCCTGTCTGTATTTTCCTGAAATGGCAGACCTTTATTCTTCCTGTCTGTCTTACATCTTTCTGACGTAGTAACGTATTATGATTTTTCGTTTTTGTCTGTCACACTACCGTCTCATGCTGAAAAACCATCTGTTCTTTCAGCTCTCTCGCACAGTCCTCCCCATTCAGGATCCGGACAAGCTCGAAGGAAAAATCAAAGGCAGCACCGGGACCGTGGCCGGTGGTGATATTTTCGTCCGTAACAACCGGAACATCCTGATATTCCGCTCCCGTGAGAGTAGCCTCCATCCCCGGATATACGGTTGCCTTTCTGCTCTCCAGAAATCCCATCTTTCCGAAAATCGAAGGTGCCGCACAGATTGCCGCGATATGGCTTCCCGACATGTAGGCTCCATTCAGAATCTGCGCGAGCTCACTGTTTGACGCAAGATTCTTCGTACCCTCGCCTCCGCCCGGGAGAACATACAGATCGCCGTCCTCACATTTGACCTCCTGAAGCAGACGGTCCGCCTCCAGATAGATTTTATGAGAGCCTCTGATCCATTTTCTTCCCATAATGGAGACTGTGATCACTTCATTCCCGGCTCTTCTGAGAACGTCAACCGGTGTCATTGCCTCGACTTCCTCGAGACCGTCTGCAAGAAATACATATACCTTTGCCATCATTCTTCTCCTTTTCGTAAGCGATACATATTCTCACACTCCGCCTGCGGAGTACATCCATTATCCGTTAACCGCCGTACCACATGCCAAAGGATACTACTGTGTATCCGCCTGCGGCGCTGCAGATGCAATTATCATTGTCCGGCCTTCTCGATACAGGCCAGGGTTGCTTCCATTACCGCGCTGCGGAAACCTTTTTCTTCCAGTACGCGCACAGCCTCTATTGTTGTGCCACCCGGGGAGCATACCATATCCTTCAGTTCTCCCGGATGCTTACCTGTCTCAAGAACCATTTTCGCACTTCCCAGGAGTGTCTGCGCGGCAAATTCATATGCCTGTTTCCTCGGCATTCCGTCATGAACGGCAGCATCCGCCAGTGCCTCAATAAAGAGAAAGGCATACGCCGGAGAGCTTCCGCTGACTCCGGTGACGACATCCATCATCGTCTCCTTTACGACCTCGCAGCGCCCAAAGCTTTCAAAAATCTCTTTCACGACGCTCAGATCCTCCGCCGTGACAAATTCATTCGGACAGACTGCTGTCATACCCTCACCCACAAAAGCAGGTGTGTTCGGCATAGATCTTACGACTTTCACCTTTCTCCCGAAGGTATCCTTCAGCCACTGCAGCGTCTTTCCAGGCGCAAGCGTTACAATGATCGCGTCTTCCTTCACATGATCTGCGATTTCTCGGATTACCTCCTCCATATACACAGGTTTCACCGCTAGTACAAGAATATTTGAAAATTCCGCGACCTCGATGTTGTTCTGCGTCACAGAGATGCCAAACTGCTCAGACGCTCTCTCTACCGTCTCTCTGGTTTTCGCCGATGCCATCATGTTGTCGGAAGCCACCAGCTTCTTCTTCAGAATCCCTCCGATCATCGCTCCAGCCATATTTCCGCATCCGATAAACCCGATTCTAACGTTCATGCTTCCTCCTCTTTTCTCTTCCGCCTGCCTGTTTTCTTCCATGTTTCACACCCCTTCTCCGTCGAACGAAGGAATAAAGCTCTCCTCGGCGGTACCGCCCTCCTGTATGAACGCGTTTTCAACACCGAGTTCCAGCGCATAGTCAATGAGTGCGTCATAATCTCTGCGGGTTACCTTTCTGCTGATTTCCGGATAGCTCTCGCGGATCCTGTCAAAAGGCGTGTACTGGTTCATCAGGCTGAGCCATACCTTGTCTCCATAGGTCGACCAGATATATTTTACCACCTTCTTCGAATTTCGAACATGGCCGGGGAGAAGAAGATTTCTTACAATGACTCCCTTTTTTATCAGCCCGTCCTCTGAAAAAACAGGCTCTGGACACTGTCTGTACATCTCTGCAAGTGACCTGGCTGCCCATTCAGGATAATCCTCCGCGCCGGAATATTTCATGGCAATATCGGTTTCCATGTATTTAAAATCGGTCAGATAGACATCGACAATGCCGTCCAGAAGCTCAAGCATCTCAGGATCCTCATATCCTCCGCAGTTGCATACAAACGGAATCGTGAGCCCCATCCTCCGCGCTTTTTTCGCCGCAAGAACGATCTGCGGGATATACTGCGTCGGCGTTACCAGATTGATGTTATTGGCCTTCTTGTCCTGCAGTTCCAAAAAAATCTCGGCCAGTCTGTCAATGGTGATTCTCTTTCCGCACCTAGCGTGGGCAATCTCGTAGTTCTGGCAATAAACGCACTTCAAAGCACATCCGGAGAAAAATACCGTACCGGATCCGTTCGCGTTCCCGTTCTCCCTGCTTCCCGAGATGCACGGTTCCTCCCAGAAATGCAGTGCGGCTCTTGTCACATACAGATCGGCAGGCACGCCGCAAACTCCGGTTTTTCCTTCCTCCCGATCCGCTCCGCACCTTCTCGGACAGATCCGACAGGCCTTCATATAACGTGACAAAAAGGCTGCCTCTTCCCTTGTATTATCCTGATTCTTCATTGAACTGCTCTACCATTTCTTTATATAACTATTCAGCGTATCATCTGTTTCTGCACGATCTGCAGAAAGCAGGGATCAGAATCCCTGCTTTCTGGCTATCGCGTACTCGTCGCCGTTTCTGTAGTACGGACAGGCGGCGTGCTCGTCCTGCATCAATCTGGCGAAATCATCCTCATCCATATTGATGTCGCATAAATACTCTTCGAAATCCTCGTCATAGACAAAATATGCACACGTGTCACAGCTTCCCTTCAATGTCGACTCCCCTGTCCTTCTGACCCATTCTTCTGTCTCATTTTGTTATTGCAGACTTTTTTGTCATGTATTTCTTCACGTTCCAAATTCTGCTCTTAGAGTCCAGCTCCATTTGACCGTATCAAGTCTCTGTACCAGTATGCGGAATCTTTCAGGATACGCTCCTGCGTTTCAAAATCCACATACACGAGACCGAACCGTTCTGCATAACCCTTGTCCCACTCAAAGTTATCCATCAGAGACCACTGGAAATATCCCCGCAAATCCGTTTCATCCGCCGCCCGTTTCAGCTCATGCAGATATCTTGCCAGAAAATCAATCCGGTTCGGATCATGAACCTTCCCGTCAAGCGAGACGGTGTCATGACACGCCATCCCGTTCTCTGTGATATAGATCGGTTTGTGATATCTCTCATACAGGAACTTCGGGCCCCAGTACAAGCACTCCGGCGTCACCGGCCAGTTGGTGGCCGTCTTCGCAAAACCCGGAACCCGGGATACTTCCTCCGGCTCGCCGTCCGGGCCCATGCGAAAAGCTCTTCCGTTATAAATGTTTTGTCCGTAAACATCGATCGGCTCGGAAATAAGCCTCATATCCTCATCCGTGATGCGCGGCAGATACTTTTCATATCTGGAAAGGCCTTCCTCCGGATACTGTCCGAGCAGCACGGGATCCGACCACCATGCCACATTCCACGTCCAGTTGGAATCGTCCTCCTGCATGGAAAAATACTTCTTCCGGGCAGCTTCGATATCCTCGGGGCTCTCGCTTGCCGGATAAATGATGCCGCTTGTCGGCGCGTAACCGATGCAAAGCGGCCTTTTGCCATATTGACGAAGCATCTGAACCGCGCGTCCGTGTGCACGCAGTGCATTATGAGCCATCTCAAAGGTGTCGCGCAGCGGGCACTTCAATCCCGGCGCGTGAACGCCGGACAAAAATCCCAGCCCTACAAAACATTGCGGCTCATTCAGCGTAAAGAAATGAGTCACCCTGTCGCTGAACCTCTCCGCGATCAGACGGGCGTAATCTCCGAACCACTCCGCAATATCCCGGTTCAGCCATCCGCCCTTTTTATAAATTTCATATGGAAGCTCCCAATGAAACAATGTGATATAAGGCTCGATTCCATTTTGCAGCAGTTCATCAATCAGCTCGCTGTAGAACCGAATTCCTTCCTCGTTCACGCGGCCGGTTCCCTCAGGCAGGACACGTGACCAGTCAATCGAGAATCGATATGCCTTCAGTCCGATCTCCTTCATGATCTGAACATCCTCGCGAAAACGATGATAATGATCACAGGCAATATCTCCTGTCTGACCGCCGGCTATTCTCCCCGGCTCCTTTGAAAAGACATCCCATATATGCATGCCTTTTCCGGTTCCGCAGACACCACCCTCGATCTGATACGCGCTGGTAGCAGCGCCCCAGGCAAAGTCCTTCGAAAATCCCATATGTGAATCCTCCCAAATGAATCTGATATTCCCGCCGTTTGTGCAGGTATGCTTGATTGATATCCTTACAACCGGATGTCAACAAGATTATACCTGTCTCGATTTATTCTGTTCAAGTTTATTCTGTTTAAGCAGCAGCAGGAAAAATATAAGAAAAAAGCCCGTAAATACAACATTTACGGACTTAACAAGCTCCCCCTGGTGGACTCGAACCGCCGACATCATGATTAACAGTCATGCGCTCTACCGACTGAGCTAAGGAGGAATCTTTCTATCTTTCAGAAGGTACATACCTTCAAAACT
>Ga0256406_1006286_pt1 | contig 12012 bp, 6 predicted proteins | sample RumenRJG_03DNA_FD_185986 | JGI IMG/M metagenome (GOLD analysis project Ga0256406, IMG submission 185986) | Bovine rumen microbial communities from Lethbridge, Alberta, Canada - RJG_03 | ecosystem: Host-associated > Mammals > Digestive system > Stomach > Rumen | place: Canada: Alberta | collected...
TTCGCGTCGCTACAGGTGACCGACTTCGTCGGTCTGACGCGGCGTTCGCCTCACCGCATCACACTTCGTGTGTGCGGATGCGGCTCACTGCCCGCGCATATTCGCATTCTCGCGATGCTTCGCATCGTTCCATGCTCATACCTGTTATCGTCGCAAAGCCACAGTCGGCCTTGCGCACCCTTCGGGTGTGCAGTCCACCTCTGGCATGCGACGGACTTATATATAGATTCAAACTATATCACGGCATAGTTTTCCGGTATTTCTCAAATCCCCACCAAAGCAGTATAGTAATGACAGTTCAAGGAACAAACACCAGCGAACAGAAACAGAGAAACAGACATCAGAAATCAACACAGGAAACAGACACAGGAAACAGACAGCAGTAAGAAACACAAACGAATCCGATCATACATCGGAGCCAGAAAGAACAGAGGAGGATATTTACAATGAGCGAACTTCAGGACAGAAATTTAAAATTTGAGACACTTGCACTTCATGTAGGACAGGAAAAACCGGATCCGGTAACAGACTCCAGAGCTGTTCCGATCTACCAGACAACTTCTTATGTATTCCATAACAGTGATCACGGCGAAGCAAGATTTGCTCTGAAGGATGCGGGCAACATCTACGGACGCCTGACCAACCCGACCGAGGATGTTTTTGAAAAAAGAATCGCAGCTCTCGAGGGAGGCGTTGCAGCCCTTGCCGTAGCATCCGGCGCAGCAGCTGTTACCTACGCATTCAAAGCTGTCACCAAGGCAGGAGATCACATCGTATCTGCCAAGAACATCTACGGCGGTACCTACAACTTCCTTGAGCACACCTATGCAGAGTATGGTGTGAAGACAACTTTCGTAGATCCGTTCGATCTGGACGCCGTTGAGGCAGCCATCCAGGACAACACCAAGGTTCTCTATGCAGAGACGCTCGGCAACCCGAACGGTGAAGTACTCGACGTGGAAGCCTGGGCAAAAATCGCCCACAAGCATGGCCTTCCGCTGATCGTGGATAACACCTTCGCAACTCCGTTCAAGCTTCGTCCTATTGAATACGGCGCAGACGTTGTCGTACATTCCGCAACCAAATTCATCGGCGGCCATGGTACCACCATCGGCGGTGTGATCGTAGACGGCGGCAAATTTGATTATGCACAGTCAGATAAGTGGCCGTGGCTCTCTCAGCCGAACAAGTCCTATCACGGACTCGTCTTCGCTAAGGATACCGCACCGGCAGTCATCGCAACATATCTCCGTGCCATTATTCTCCGTGATGAGGGCGCAACCCTTTCACCGTTCCACGCATGGCTGTTCCTGCAGGGACTTGAGACACTGAGCCTTCGTGTAGAGCGTCAGGTAGAGAATACCCAGAAGGTTCTGAAATATCTCCAGAGCCGTCCGGAAGTAGAGTACATCAGCCATCCGGCAGTATCTAAGGATCCGAAGCAGCAGGAACTCTATAAGAAGTATTTCCCGAACGACGGCGGTTCGATTTTTACCTTCGATCTGAAGGGTGACGAGCGTCACGCCAAGGACTGGGTTGATCATCTGAAACTCTTCTCACTCCTGGCAAACGTGGCCGATGTGAAGTCTCTTGTCATTCATCCGGCATCAACGACTCATTCCGAGGACAGCCCGGAAGAGCTTCTTGATCAGGGTATCAAACCCAACACCATCAGACTGTCGATCGGCACAGAGCATATCGATGATATCATTGCTGACCTTGAAGAGGCATTCGAAGCAGTAAAATAATCAATACACAGACAGCCAACAAAGCAGACACATCTCCTGAATGATTTATTGAGTCTGCCATGCCATATTTGCTCCTCCACATGTTCAGGATTCCGGCGGGATTTGAAACTCTCCGGATCCGGGCTATCATAAAACGCGCCGGCCCATTCGCCGGCGCGTTTTCATGGTATACGGTATCACAGAGGCGGGATTTGTGATATTCTGTCAGGTGTGCAATCCGCTTCCGGGATGCGGCCGGACTTACGGATTTATATTCGTCTTCAGAAAAGACGAAATATATAGGAATACTTGTGTACCAGGGAGAAGAAGACCTTATGAAAAAAAGAAATTTACGGATGGCAGCAATACTGATGGCGGCGGCAGTTTCCGTCGGCACGTTGCTGCCCGCATCAGCTGTCATGGCGGACGAAGGGGCGCCGGAAGCGTCTCCTGACGGAGCGATAACGGAAGCGTCACCTGACGGAGCGGCAGCGGAAGCGTCACCTGACGGAGCGGCAGCGGAAGCGTCGACTGACGCAGCGGCAGCGGAAGCGTCTCCTGACGAAGGCGACTATATAACAACAGAAGAGGACAGCAGCACAGACGATGTGGAGCCCGAGGTATCGGACGCAGATGCAGACAGTCTGACAGGTGCTTCCTCGACAGCATCCTCGTATTTCCCTTCAGCGGGCGTCAGCGCTCTTTACAGCAGATATCCGGCGATCCGGAATCAGGGTACGGTCTCATCCGGCAACACCTGCTGGGCCTTTACCACCATAGCGCAGGCCGAGTTTTATGATATCAATAAAGGGCTGAAGGCGTCCGGCACATCGACAGACTACAGCGAGATGGCACTGGCCTACAGTACCTATCACCCGTTCAGCGATCCGCTCGGAGGTCTGAACGGAGACAGCGTAGCTGTTACAGATACGGGAAAGGACTGGATCAGTATCGGCGGATCACTTTCCTGGGCACAGCAGTCACTCGCGAGATGGACCGGCGTCCGGCAGGAGAGCCAGGTTCCGTATACCGATCAGGAAAAATCAGCCCTCGACCGGAACGGACTGACAAGTTCACAGCAGACGGATGATACGGTACGGCTCCGCAACGCCTACAGAGTCAGCATAGCCGGCGAAAACGGCAGAAAGAACGCGAAAAAGCTGATCGAATCGCTGGGCGGTCTCGGCGTTCCGCTGTATTTTTCCAATACGTCGAATTATGTGCTTGGCGCTTCCTATTACTGTGACACGAAGATCAGTCCCAATCATGCCGTCATGATCGTCGGATGGGATGACAACTACAGTGCCTCCAATTTCTGCAAAAATCCGGGACAGAACGGTGCATGGCTCGTGCGCAACAGCCACGGCTACGCCGGGACAGACCAGAGAGAAAATATCACCGGATATTTCTGGATCTCTTACTTCGACAAGTCACTGGGCACCACGGGCTACGCGGCAGAATACGAAGACGCCGCTGATTATGACAACAATTACCAGTATGACGGCAGCTGCTCCAGCACCTTTATCGGAGGTTCATCTTCATCCGTCACCGGAGCCAATGTGTTCACGGCGAGGTCTGATGAGAAACTGAAGGCAGTCAGCGTATACACGGAATCCACCAATACGACAGCTACGGTGCAGATCAGAAGAAATGTGACGGGAGACCCGTCTACAGGTACACTGATTGATGCCGCGACAAAGAAAGTAAAACTTGCCTACACCACGGACAACACAAGCTACCCTTATCAGGGATATTACAGAATTGACCTGACCGGCGGTTCGTTTGACGGCGTGGACCTGAAAAAGGGAGAGAAATTCGCAGTCATTGTCACGCTTGACAGTACCAGCAGCTCCGGTGCACGGCTCTCGCAGGAACGCACCGGTTCTGACAGCGACAACAAGGTACAGTGGACAGCGCACATTGACGCCGGAGAGAGCTATCAGAAGGTCGGCAGCAACTGGAATGATCTGAGGAACAGCAGCAGTGGCGGCAATCTCAGAATCAAGGCCTTCACAGATAATGACAGCAGTACGGATACCAGGGCCATGCACAGGATTTTCAATCCGTCGTCAGGTGAGCATCTGTACACCGCTGACGAAAATGAAGTCCTGACGCTTGTCGGACGCTATCACTGGAAGAGTGAGGGCGTAGGCTGGTACGCACCGGTCAGATCGAACACACCGGTTTACCGTGTCTTCAATCCGGCAACAGGTGAACATCTCTACACGATCGACCACAATGAATACACCACGCTTGTCAGCCAGTACCACTGGAATGACGAGGGAATCGCCTGGTATTCGGACGACAGCAAAAATCTTCCGGTATACAGGGAGTTCAAGGCCGGCAACAGTCCTGCCGGATGTCACAATTATACGGCTGACAGCCATGAGCACCGGACACTGATCAGTCAGTACGGCTGGAACAACGAGGGCATTGCATGGTACGGAATGAGCAGCTAAAAGAACAGAATTCGGCCGGAGACAGTAAGAAAATCACGGCAGGCGGCTCAGGAATGAAGTCGCCTGAGATGCGCCGCCGTATTGTGATGACAGTGATCGGTGTGAGCGTCATGGGATTCAGCATCGGCCTCTTCAGCCATTCAGGCTGCGGCTTTGATCCTTTCCAGGTTTTCTGTCATGGCGTATGGATGTATCTCAGCAGTCATGTGTTCCGCGTCAGCTTCGGCACCTTTTATTCGATCCTGAATGCGATCCTGCTGCTGATTATCTTCTTCTGGAACAGAAAGAAAATCGGTCTGGGTACGGTCATCAATATCTTTCTTGTCGGATACATCGCCGATTTTTCGGAATGGCTGATGAATCTGATGTTCCCGGATCCGGGCTGGCCGGTAAAAATCCTGCTGCTGATCCTCGGCATTGTCATTATGTGCTTTGCTTCCGCGCTGTATTTCACCGCGGATCTCGGTGTATCCACGTATGATGCTATATCCCTGACCGTTTCGGAACGGACCCGTTTCCCGTTCCGATGGGCCAGAATCACATCGGATCTGCTCGCCGTACTCATCGGATGGCTTCTCGGCGCCACCGTCGGCATCGGAACACTGATCACAGCCTTCTTCATGGGCCCGCTGATCGACTTCTTCAACAGAACAGTGGCGGAGCCGATGCGGTACGGAAAACAGAAAAAGCCGGAGAAACCATCAGAATCATCAAAGGTATAAAAAAGCATAAAAACATAGCATAAGAATATAACCGATATATCAGAAGACAGCAGATACAGCAGAATACAGCGGATATCAGAATAAAGAGGGCGTGTGAGAATGAGAAATCATTTTCACACGCCCTTTCTTTTCGCTCAGTATCTCAAAATCGCTCAGTATTTCATATCCCTTTGTCGTCGTACGTGATCGATCTGTCTCAGGCCGCCTTCACATCCACTCTCATTCATCCCGAATCGCCCCTGCACCCGTTTTCATCCGTCTTTACCCTGCATTTATACCATGCACTCATTCTGGTCAGACCGGCCGTGATCGACGCCTGCATGCATCCGGATCCGATGTCTTCTGCCTCTGTTCATCCCGGAGGTTCAAACCCGGAGGTTCAAACCCGGAGGTTCAAACCCGGAGGTTCAAACCCGGAGGTTCAAATCCGGAGATTCATTGGAGGCGTTTTTCCTGAAAATGCTTCCCAAACAGCCCTGTTCCTGACGCCATCCGGGAATTTTCGTAAGAGATGACACGGGAAAGGCCTTCACTTTATCGTCCACAAATGTTACAATGTATTACAAATAATAAACAGGTATTAAAACGGTTCATATATTGATTAATAAACGTGTAATAAAATTGAAACAAAATAGAACAGAAATCAGCATAATTTAAGGAAAATATGACCGAACGAGGCAGTGAGATGATGAAGGATAATCTGACATTTAAAAAACTTTTTCTGTATTTTGGGATTCATGAAATTTATCTGAGTCAGGATACTTTTGAACAGGAGCTGGGATTTCTGACGCCGGACGGGCAGTACAATCTGCTGGCGCATCTGCTGTCGGACGATGCCGACGTTTCCGTCAGGGCTGCGGTGATCATCGGGAAGACGAAGGCTGATCCTGTGTACTGCGTCCGTGATTTTGGTCACCAGTGTCTGCTTTTTTCGCTGGAACAGGTGCTGATGTTCGGAGATGCCATTAACGTGATGCAGGGAGAACTGATGGAGAAGCCCGTCCGCAGGCGGGAAAGGAAACTTTTTGATAATGAAGCATGGAAAGCCGCCGTCATCAATGCGTTTGTTCATAATGACTGGTCGAGCGGTCTTGAGCCCATGATTACCGTTTATTCCAATCGCATTGAGATTCTCTCTCGCGGAGCACTGCCGGAAGAACAGAGCCGGCAGGGAATGTTCAGCGGAGAACCCGTCCCTGTCAACAGGGGGCTGGCGGAGATTTTCCGTATGCTTCATATCAGTGAGGGCATTGGCTCCGGGGTCCGGAAAGTGACGGATGCCTATGGGGAGAAGGCTTATACTTTCGGCGATCATTCGGTCACGGTCACCATTCCTTTCCACTGGCTGAACCTGACGCAGATCGCACCCTCTGCGGGCGGATATCAGGCTGTTCATGGCACGACTGCCTGTGATCCGGGAAAAGAAGACAGAAGGCCGGCAGCCTCGCTTCCGCCGCTGCAGAGGCGTATTCTGTCTGCACTGCGGCGCAATCCCCATCTGACAAAGGCGAAGCTCGCAGAAAAACTGAAGGTGGGCAAGACCACAGTGGATAAAAGTATTGCCGTACTGAAGAACAACGGGCTGATCGAGAGGGTGGGCTCTAACAAAACGGGTTACTGGAACGTGATTTCATGAAGAACATGAAGAACCTGATTTTTTCAGTTGCGCTGTGACGAAAAAGTGATACAGTAAAGAATAGTCAGCGGATGAAAACTATTCTTTGAAAAAATTATGCCAGGAGATGACCGTGAAGAGGTCTTCTCCTGGTTTTGTTGTGCCGACTTTTTTGCGCACATTTCACAAATTCAGAACGGTAATACTGTACAGAATTAAAACGGAATTGGATTCCGGTAAAATTGATTTGAATTCTACGAAAATTCGGCGAAACTGGATAAAATCAACAAGTAAAAAAATGATAATTGGGTGCATTTAACATTGTTGTCAACTTGTTCAAATGGTATGATATATGAGAATAATTATCATTTGGGTAACTATAGCTTTCAGCAGGTACATAAGATCCTTCGGGATCACTGGAATATACAGTCTGACAGGACAGAAGAAGACAAAATCAGCGGCAAAACGGTAACAGAAGAAGAAATATGAGGGAAGGAAGAGTGAATATGAAAGTCAGAGAATGCATGAAGAAATGGGTATCCAGAGCATCCGCAGTCACACTGTCTGTTTTAATGTGTGCGGCTTTGGCAGCTCCGGTGTGGGCGGCTGAACCTGAGACTGTCAGCAGTTCTGCAGAGGCAGGCCAGACAGTGGACAGCCCTTCCGACAGTGAAAAGCCGTTTACGATCACCTTTAAGACAGTGGGCGGCCAGATACTTAAGTCATGGAAGGCCGGAAATGATGATACCTGGGGACCGGCGGGAACCATATCCGTACGGTCTGCTTATTATGCCGGAGGAGTGGATTACGATATCGTAAGCATCAACGGGACGCCGGCAGATGCATCATCTGCTGAACTTCAGGTGGGGGCTTCCGAGAAGTTCTCCGGTGATCTCACGGTTGTATATAAGCAGCATACGGATACCTCTTCTTCCTCAGCGAGCGGGAGCATCACCTATTACTGCATCAATGAAGAAGACGGAAGCCAGCTTTTCACTTTCACGAGTGATTCACAGTCGATTCCCGGAACCCTGAAGATCGGAAACAAAACCTATGTCAGGGATCCTGGAATGAAGAACGACAATGCCGATACTTCCAGGTACAATCTCTACTATAAATTAAAGGAAGATACCAATACTTCCTATACCGTAAAGGTTCAGTACGTGGACGAGGACGGAAACGTCATTTCAACGCGTTCCTTCTATGTAAATGGCAAGGACCACACCTTCATAGCACCGAATGAGTTTTCGGTGACGGCAGGTGATGGAACCACTACATATTATAAGGCAGCAGGAAAAACAACCATTAAGCATAAGGTCAGCGATACGACGAGGACTTACACCGTTACCTATAAGAAGTTAACGGCAGAAGACGGGGACTCCTATACCTGGTACATTCTTCTGTACAGCTCTCAGACGAATACCTGTATTGATACAAGAACGGTTGAGGTAAGCCCGAATGCGGAGGCATCATTCACTCCGGAGAAGAGCATAACCATCGACGGAAAGAAGTATACGATCAACAAGGCATTCGATAAGGAATTTACTCACGAGTACAGCAATTCGAATCACACGACTTACATTTACTATGATCCGGAAGGCTACAGCAATTCTTCCGATGTACAGACCAAGACAATCAACATCCGTTACGTGAACATCGCAGACGGCAGCGTACTTCAGAGCCACACACAGGAAGTTACCTCCGAAGGTGATACGACGATCACCTTCCCGGACAGCTTTGATCAGGACGGCGTTCATTACCTGAAGGTTCAGGGACAGGCCTCATCAATCAGCTACAACTTCTATTCACCGAAGATTACCTACACCGTTTACTACTACGATGAGAACAATACACAGTTCCGTACAGCAGTGATCACGCGGGAACAGGTTGAGGAGATCACGGTAAACGACGGCACGACAGTCTACACGGTCATCCCGGGAATCACGAGAACGGTTGTCAACTATACCGATAACGGCGTAAGTACCGTGGTGGCCACCGAGGATGCGACCGGTGAGCAGATTCCGGAAGCTTCCACCGGCAGCAACGCAAACGGAGACAACACCGTAAGCAGCACGAGCGGAACGAACGGAACCGGCACGACAGGAAATGGCGGCACCACAGCGAACGGAAACGAAGATACTCAGGATACAACGATTGACGGTGTGCAGGCTGACGATATCCAGACACCTCAGAGCAACATCTGGCTGGATTCAAAGGCTGACAACAGCAGCACAGTGAAGACGACGGCACTGCTGATCATCGGACTGGCTGCGGTGGCGGCATGCATTTTTGCAACAATCATGCTGATCAGAAGAAGAAAAAAGGGTAATCGTTAACAGCAGTCGGAAACAAAGGAGAGAGAGAAATGAAAAAGAATTTTAAAAAATGGACTGCACTTTTTCTTTCGGTGGCAATGGTGGCCGTTAGTGGTGTGACCACGAATACGAGTTTCCATGCAGCCGAGGATACGGGCGTTCAGGAATCAGCTGCTGACAGCGATACGGAGACAGGAACTGCGGCCGATGCGACAAGCGCCACGAGCCCCACGAGTGCGACAGGTGAGAATGGAACAGAGGCAACGCAGGAAGTTGCGCTGACTCAGGACGGTACAGATGAGACAGCAGGGGCCGATAATGCTGCAGCAACATCAGCTGCCAGCAGTTCTTCGATGAGCGATTCTTCAGAAACGGCATCATCAGACAGTGAAGCAACAGAAGAAGTCACCTCTTCAAGCAATTCCGATGAGAACAAAGAACAGGTGAAGTCTGAGCAGGAACAGATTGATGATGCGTTAAAGGATGCAACAAAACGTTCTTACCATTACGAAGACAGCAACATAACGGTAAATGCAGAACTGGAAGATCCGACGGCTATTCCAGATGAAGCTGAATTCAAAGTGACTCAGATCACGTCCGATACGGCCGGATACAATTATGATGCTTACATGGAAGCATTAAATGAGAAAGCTACTCCTGAGACAGATACAGATGGGGCAACTCTGATCAGTGAAGATATGGATGATTCCAGTGCAACAGGGGAGGGAAAGAAGGCCTATACTTCCGAAAATACCCTGCTTTACGATATGGCATTCATCTACAATGTTGATGTGCAAAAAGAAGACGGAACAGTTTCACAAAAGAAAATCGAACTTCAGCCAGCAGATGGTACTGTGAAGATTAGTGTAGTTTTCCATCAAAACCAGCTGACTGATAAAATTGATGCATCTGAGAATCAGGATGTCGATATTAAGCATTTGCCTCTAAATGATAATGTTAAGGCGGACACTGATACCACAAAAGGGGCCACTGGTATCACTGCATCGGATGTGAATGTCGAAGATGTAAATGATGTAGAAGTTTCGGTGAATGATCAGAAGGCAGAATTCAATACTGACTCATTCTCGGCATATGCATTTACAAATAATGGCGGTGAAGTAAGCATAACTCCTGGCAGCTCGCAAAGTGCTATAAGCGTTCTCGGTGACGCGATAAATTATGGTATTGTCGCGGATACACTGACACAGAACGTACATATGGACAGTAATTTTGCTGCCAAGGCCTATGATAATGATGGTTATAATTTTACGCTCGGCGCTTATACTAATTCAAATAATCCTGGACAGATCTTAGTCGCTACTATTACCAAAGAAATGAAAATAACCTCTCAGGGAACCGTCATTTTGCGTACACCTGAAGATAATATCAGCAAGATCACTGAAGGAAAAGATCATGCTGTTGTAGTGGATACTGCTTCCAATGAAGTAGAGTCTACCATAAAAAACATGATGAAACATGTGGAAACAGTTGGAAGTAATATGTTGAATGAAACAACATATTCTTTAAGTATAAATGATTTAAATGGTTTTAATAATAATTATAAAAGTACAATAGATTTTACAAAATATGAAAAAGGAACCTATTATTTAGACGGTGATAGCTTTTTTAATGTAAATGTAAATGATATTAATATAAAAAAGAACGATGATCAGATCATCGTATTTAATTTTAGTGAAACGAGCCCTACATTTAAGAAATTCAAAGTAAATGGCATCGAATCAACTACTAGTAGTCAGGATGCAGAAAAATATGCCAAAACAATCATTTTCAATATGCCAAATGCTACGTCTGTTTCTTGGCAGGGAGGAATTTTTGGAATTGTTCTTGCGCCTAATGCAACTATAAATGGATTTGGTGGAACATCGACGGGCTGGTTAGTAGCGAAAACAGTCACAGTTTCAAACGGTGAATGGCATTGCGTTTATCAGAACATGCCGGAATATGATGTAACAACTAATTATTCCTTTAGTGCAACAAAGTTAGTCGACAATCAAAACCCGGGCACGAAGAAGTTTACCTTTACCTTAGAGAGAAAAAAGGGAGATAACTGGGAGACAGTTGAAACAGTAGAAAATGGTGGTGGTGATGGTAAAACTATAGCTTTTAATGAGTTAACAGCTGCTTATGATAATAACCGCGAAGGAACTGAAAACGTTATTTACAGAATTTCAGAACCTGAAACGCAGACAGTTGACAATATTACATATTCGCCCAGCGATGGAACAAATGAATATTTTGCTAAGGTTGCCATTGAAAATACAGTCCACTATGAAAATAATTCAAAGATTACGGGTGCGGACGTTAAAATACTTGGCTATTACAAAGATGAGGCATGCACTAAGAAGATAGAAGGTACTCCTGTATTTAATAATACAAAGCAAGATGAAGATAAAACTGATATTAAAGTAACGAAGAAGTGGGAAGACAATGATAACCAGGACGGCAAGAGACCGAACTCTGTCAAGGTGCAGCTGCTTGCAGATGGTAAGGCACAAGGCGACTCCATTACTCTGAATTCAGGCAACAACTGGACGTATACATGGACTGAACTTGCAAAGTACAAGGCTGGAAACGAGATCGTTTACAGTGTTCAGGAGACGTCAAAACTTCCGGACGGATATGCATCTGAGGTAAGCGGATCGGCAGCAGAAGGCTTTACGATCACGAACAGTTATACACCTGAGACGACGGGCGTCAGTGGAACGAAGACCTGGAACGACAATAATAATCAGGATGGCAAGCGTCCGAAGAGCATCACAGTGAACCTGCTGGCTAATGGCAATAAGGTTGAAAGCAAGACGGTAACAGCTGATGCTGACGGTAAGTGGGCTTACAGCTTCACCGGGCTGCCAAAGTATGCGGATGGAAATCTGATAGTATATACGGTAACGGAGGGTCAGGTAGATAATTATTCGACGACGATCAATAATTACGACATCACCAACAGCTACACACCGGAGAAAACGAGCATTACGGTCACAAAGAGCTGGGATGACAGCAATAATCAGGATGGCAAGAGACCGAATTCTGTCAAGGTGCAGCTGCTTGCAGATGGTAAGGCACAAGGCGACTCCATTACTCTGAATTCAGGCAACAACTGGACGTATACATGGACTGAACTTGCAAAGTACAAGGCTGGAAACGAGATCGTTT
>Ga0256406_1006287_pt1 | contig 12011 bp, 13 predicted proteins | sample RumenRJG_03DNA_FD_185986 | JGI IMG/M metagenome (GOLD analysis project Ga0256406, IMG submission 185986) | Bovine rumen microbial communities from Lethbridge, Alberta, Canada - RJG_03 | ecosystem: Host-associated > Mammals > Digestive system > Stomach > Rumen | place: Canada: Alberta | collected...
GGCTTACTGAAATCGGATGTTCGAAATCAACTGCATCTGATTGCTGAAGAACAAGCCGCTCTTCTGGCAGCATAGTTATCAACAGTTATACCTGAAGGCAATTTACACACAAATATGGACTTGACTTGATTTTTGTGAAAAACTCATCAAAGAACATACTGGCTATAAAAGTGGTGATTCTCGGCGCGGTAGGTTTAAGCATACTTCTGTTTCTCGCGATTATCGCGCAGTACATTGATTCCTGTACAGGCTTTAGTTCTGGAACCGGTTATCATACCAATTACCTGGATTATATTTTTTGCGGGCCTCTTGCCTGGTTCGGAGGCGTTCTATGCGTTCAATAAAGAAAGAAGAACTTCGCAGGGCTTTCGGCGGAATGGGCTTTAAGCTTGCTGTGCTTACGGGACTGGCGATTGCCATTTCTCATATTGTGCTTGTGCAGATACCGCTTGCGAGGGAGAACCATATGGCAAAGCTGGGACTCTTGCTGTACCCGCTGGTGGAACCGTATTATGCTTCCTTTTACAATATCATGATGGATATTATGAATCCTGAAGGATACGTGTATTATCTGCTGCTTCCCGTGATCGCCACCATGCCGTTCAGCGCTTCTTTTTACCTGGATCGGAGAAGCGGATACAAGATGCAGATCTGTCAGAGGACCTCGCAGAGTCAGTATCTCAACGCGAAATATCTGGCCTGTTTCCTGTCGGGAGGTGCGGCGGTGGCGTTTCCTCTCCTGGTGAATTACCTGTTTGCCCTGATGATTCTTCCCAATATTATGCCTTCGGCGGCGATGGGGACAAACGCGTTATCTGCGCAGATTCTGTTTTCCAATGTGTATTTCATTCGGCCGGAACTCTATCTGTTGCTTTATCTGGCGATTGACTTTCTGATGGGCGGCCTTTACGCATGCTTCGGTCTGTTTCTCAGTTTCTTCATCCGGAACGTTTTCGTGATCTGGAGCGCGGGATTCTTGATTCAGCTTCTGATAAACGCAGCAAGTGACAGCTCGCAAAATACCATGTATTATTCAGCAGTGCATTGGATGCGTCCGGGAATGGGAATTGCATATCCGGTCGTGACCTTGCTGTGGATTGTGGTTCTCGGGGCTGTTCCGGGTGTGCTTTACCGATTGTGCGCCAAAAAGAAGGAATTTCTATGATGCGACGACTGATAAGTGTGACTCTGATCGCAGCCGTCTGTGCCGTGAATGTGGTATTTCTGGCCGTGGATATTGACTTTTTCTATGTACAGAACGGACTGCATGTGTGCATGAGTGATTATCTGATGATATCTACGGCACCGGCATATGCAGATCTTCGTGTGTTCATACCGTTTCTGATCATTCTGGTCGTTGAGGAGAAAAACAGGCAGACATATGTTTTTGTATACCGGTATTCTTCGAGAAAGCGGCTTGCTGGGCATATTTTGAGACGAAGTCTGGGCAGAGCCGTATTTTGTTCCGTGGCGTGGACGGCTGCGGCTGGGATTGGCGGAGCACTCCGGAATCTTCCGGTCATGAACTGGTCGGAGAGTGGAAGCGCGTATGCCGGTCTGGTCCGGAGTACACTGTCATCCGGAGGAATCGTGCCGGTTGTTGCTCTTCTGTGCGTGTGGAACGGAGTGAGTAAGCTTCTGTTGTATGAGCTTTTCTACGAAATTCTTTTCCGTGTAACCCGGTATACAGCGCTCGTGTGGGTCCCGGCAGGAGTAAACGCGGGAATAGGCTACATGATGTATCTCGCGAAGCGTCACTGGTTTTACATTCTGTATGAGAAATCTTTCTGGGTGCCGACCTTCTGGCAGTATCTGTTTTTGTCGGCAGTGTGTGCTGCCTTATATGGGATTTTGTACGTGGTAATCTGCAAGGGGGATGTGTGCAAATGAGAGGAGGCCGTATCGGACGTTTTTCCGGATTGGCAAATAATGAAAATCTGTACGCGGCTTTTCTGTTCCTGGCCGGAACACTGTGTGATACTGCGGCGGTCGCGTTTTCAGAGAATGCTCTTTACCGGGAGTACGGGCTCCTTCACGGGAAAGAGTGCAGGATTTCCGCAGTTTCGCTGCTGGTGTCTCTTTTCCGGGGAACGCAGCCTGTGATCAGCACAGTATCTAAAGAGACGACAGAGCCTTTCAGGATCCCTGCCTTGTGGGCACTCTGCATGATCTGTTTCTTTCTCATGATCGGTCTGACGGTAGAAGAAATGCGTGGCGCTGCGTATCAGCGGATCCTTCGCGAGGGAAGCCGTGCGAAATGGGCGGGACGAATATGCTGCAAAATTTCGGCAAGAGTGCTGCTGTGGTATGCCTGCCTTTTGGGATCTGCTGTGGTTCTTGCGTTCTGTCTCGGCGGAACGTGGGTGCCCGGAGACAGAGGGGCTTTTCTATTGATGAGCGGTGTTCCGGAAGAGCTTTTGTCTCCTGTTTATCTGTGCGCGGCACTTGGGCTGAGTGTCCTCGCAATGCTGGCAATGGCTTTTTTTCAGGCGGTAATCTGTCTTCTGGTATCGTCGATGATGGGAATTGTATGTTCTGTGGCAGCACTGGCCGCCTCGGTGTTCTGGCCTGCGCCGTTCCTTCCGGGCGAGTATCTGCAGTTTGTGAGAATGAAGCCGGAGGGGCTGCTGCCGGGAGTCTGTACAATGAGTCTGATCCTGGCAGGCAGCGTTTTTCTGATATTTGTCCGTATGCGCAAAATGGATTTCCGGACGCTATTTCTTATATGAATCTTTCTGAGGGTGGGTTAGTCATAGATAGCATACATTATAATGGGAAAGCGGGGATATCATGTATCTGGAAGTGAATCATGCGGTAAAAAAGATCGGACCCGATGAGGTTCTGAAGGATATTACATTTTCACTGGAAAGGGGAACGGTGTGCTCGCTGATGGGCGGGAATGGCGCGGGAAAATCCATGCTGATGAAGGCAATTTGCGGGCTGATTTTTCTGACGGAGGGAACGGTTTCCGTAGACGGAAAGATAATAGGAAAGGAAATTTCCTTTCCGCCGGATCTGGGCGCAATGATTGAACACCCGGGTCTGATCCCACAGGATACCGGCTGGCAGAACCTGCGTGAGCTGGCGTCAATACGCAAGCGTATCGGAGATCCGGAAATTGAAGAGGCCATGAAACGGACGGGGATCTACGAGGCGGCGGGTAAGAAGTTCCGGAAGTATTCGATGGGAATGAAGCAGCGGCTCGGGATTGCAGCAGCCATCATGGAAAAACCGTCTCTTCTCATTCTGGATGAACCGTGTAATGCGCTGGATGAAGAGGGAAGAAACATGGTATTCCAGATTATCCGGGAGGAAAAAGAAAGAGGAGCGCTGGTCATTCTGGCAGGGCATGAGGCGGAGGATCTGGAAAATGTATCCGACATAATGCTGATCATGAAGAACGGGCAGATTACAGAGCGGAGGGATTTATCGGATCAGAGAGAATCATGATGAGGTGTGGACATTTCGGACAATGGAAAGACAGGTCTGATTAATGAAAAGACGGGAGGTGGCAAGCCGGTGAAGAAGAGCAGGAAAATGAAAAAGTGGATCGCGTTGCTCTGCTGTGCGGTGCTCATCGGTGTGTTCGGCTGGAGATATTGGAAAGTGAATACAGAGTGGCCACAGGAAAAAGCAGAGATTATTCCCATGGGCGATACGTATTGCATAGACGGCCTCGAAGTGACGGTGGAAGACGCGTCCATGATGTCCCAGGAGGATTCTGAGAAGAAGGTAAAGGCGGAACATATGGGAATCGTGACCGATGAGATACACTGCCGTCTCGTGAACATTTCTCTACACGTGAAAAACACAGGGACGACGCCTCAGTCATCCGAGGCTCTTCTGGGCTATCTTGTGACGGGCGCATATCACAACGGATTTATACTTTCACAAGAGGAGTTTCAGAAATTCCCTCTCGACCCCGGCAAGGAAGTTACGGTGACGGGAAACTGCCTGCTCAGTTCTACCGGCTTCAGCAAGAACCAGTGGAAACATCTGGAAAGCCGGAAATATGCGTTGTCCTTATCGGTATATCCAAAGGCTGTGAAGATGAAGATTGCTATATAAGCTCTGCGAAAACGCGGAAAGGCTCATCGCACGTGAAGCGCGGTAAAGTGCCTTTCCGCGTTTTTGCGGGCATCAGGTATGAGTGTTTTCGTAACGTGTAAGCCTTGTGCAATCCTGATAAATCGTTTACAATCGTATTCTGTTGAGTAAACACCATGCCCGGCATACAGAGATCATCGCCGGGAATTATCACAGATACGGACAAAGAAGAGTAATCAGATGAACGAATTCAAAAAGGCTTTGCCGACAACGGTTCCCGTCATGGCGGGTTATATTTTTCTGGGAATCACATATGGCATTCTGATGGCGGCAAACGGCTTTCCAATCTGGCTTCCGGTATTGACTGCTGCCGTGATCTACACCGGATCGATGGAATTTCTCATGGTAGAAATCTTATCCTCATCTTTTCATCCCCTTTCTGCCTTCCTTACCGCAGTGATGGTCGGTGCAAGGCATCTCTTCTATGGTCTGTCCATGCTGAAGAAATACAGTGGAACCGGACCGGTGAAATTCTATCTGATTTATACCTGCAGCGATGAAACCTTTGCACTGAATTATCACGCTGATCTGACAGGGCTGAACAAAACCCGGTATTACACGTTCGTATCGCTTCTGGATCAGCTGTACTGGATCTGCGGAGCTTTCATCGGAAGTATATCCGGTTCCCTGATTACGTTTCATACGGAGGGACTTGATTTTGTGATGACGGCTATGTTTCTTTCGATTTTTGCGGATCAGTGGCTCAAGGACCAGGATGCGGTTCGCAACCGGAAGGCGGAGCCGGATCGAAGACTCTGGCTGAGAAAACATCTGCCGGAGCTGATCGGTCTTCTGGCTTCCCTCGTCTGTCTGCTGGTTTTTGGGGCGGATCGGTTCCTTGTGCCTTCCATGATTCTCATGCTGGCAATGTTAATCGCTTCTCGTGCCTTTTTGGAAGGGGGAGAAAACCATGTCAGATAAAGAGATGATCATCACCTTTCTCGTAATCTGGCTTGGGACGGTTATGACCCGTTTTCTTCCCTATCTTATTTTTCCGGAGGGGAGAAAAGTACCGGAATTTGTTCACTATCTCGGAAAGGTGCTCGGACCTGCGGTTTTCGGCCTGCTGGTGGTTTACTGCCTTAGAAATACAGATTTTTCTACTCCGTTCGCGAATGGAGGAAATCACGGCATTCCGGAGCTTTCCGCCTCCGCAGTGACGCTTCTTACCTATCGATGGAAGAAGCAGATGATCCTGTCAATGGCTGCCGGAACCATTCTTTATATGATCCTGGTTCAGGTCGTTTTTGTATAGATTGGTGTAAATGATACGAAAATGAAATGGCGAATTTCGTCGGCGGCATGGCCGATGCAGCATCCGTGAGGAAAATTCAGCCTCCCGTTCTGATCAGTTGCAAAAACAACGGAAATACTGAGGAAAGCGTGCTATACTGCCAGACGAATGAAAACACAGCATGTCAGACGAATAAATGCATTGCTCGTCAGATCGATGAAACCATTGCATGTCAGATGAGTGCTGCATTGTCCGGGTAATGAAAAGCGGAAAGAGGATGAAACATGGAGAAAAACAGCTCAGCAATCAATCGTTTCTATAAGGATTTTGATGCATTTGAGAACGCCTCTCATAAATATGAAAAGGGTGAAATCGACGCCGGAGAGTACACGGGTATCTCCAAGGGGTTTGGCGATTATCTGCAGAGAGATAATCATCAGATGCTTCGAATCCGCGTGCCGGGCGGCCGGATGACTGCCGACATGGCGTCGGCGATCCTGGATGCCTGCACCTACTATGGTGTGGATACGTTGAAGATCAGTACCGGACAGGCACTGCAGCTGCATGATCTGAATCCACATGCTGGCCGCAGGCTGGTGCTGCGACTTCTGGACAAGGGAATTGTGACCAGGGGAAGCGGCGGCGACAACCCGAACAATATCACGGCCACTCCGCTGTCCGGTCTGGCAACAGAAGAGTACTTTGACGTTCAGCCCTACGCGAAAGCGGCAGATGATTATCTCCTGCGCTATATCGGCGTGCGTCCGCTCCCGAGAAAGTTCAAGATCGGATTTGCTTCTTTTCCTTCCGGGGAGATGCATATCACGATGAAGGACATCGGGTTCCTGGCAAATCCGGATCACACCTTCGATGTATTTGCCGCCGGCGGACTCGGAATCAAGCCGAGAGTGGGCGTGCTGGTCGGCTCGCATGTGGATCCGTCTGAGATTCTCTATTACCTTAGGACCATGCTGGATGTCTACATGGAAAATGGCAATTACAACAACCGGAATAAGGCCCGCAGCCGGTTCCTTCAGGAGACGATGGGCGTCGACGGGTTCAAAAGCGCCTTTGCTTTTCATCTGCAGGAGGTGAAGGGGGAAGGAAACCTGGATCTGTCCGTAACGGAGCATAAGGTGGCGAAGGTAGGAGAGGAGCCCCTGCCGGTGGATCCGAGAATTGTTCCGCAGAAGCAGAAGGGGCTCTGCGCGGTCGCCTATCATCCGCAGGGAGGATATCTCTCATTAGAAAGACTTCGGGAGATCATGGATCGAATCAGCAGCTGGGAGGAGGTGGAACTCCGGCTGACGACGACGGGAGGGCTCTACATCGTCAACTGTACCGGAGACGAAGCCCGGCGCATGCTGGAGCTTACAAAGGACGGCTGTTCCAGTGATTTTGAGCAGTCCATCTCCTGTGTGGGACACGCGAGGTGCGACATCGGACCCGCGGATTCTCAGAAGCTTTTGGAAAATTGCCTGGAGGCAGTCAAAAAAGAGCACTTCTCCCCGCAGACGTTGCCGCGGATGCGGATCTCCGGCTGCATTTCTTCCTGTGCCGCGCAGCAGATCGGACTGATCGGCTGGAGAGGGGCCATCCGCAAGGATCAGGAAGGGAACCGCGTGGACGCGTACTTTTTCTCCTGCGGAGGCAGCAGTGTTCCGGGAAAGGAAAAGCTGGCCGAGAGCAAAATCGTCCTGCTGGCAAAGGACATTCCGGATTTCCTGGTCGCGCTGGGAAGGATCGTTGAACAGGAACATATCCCATTTGCAGAGTGGCTGAAAGACAATGAGGAAACCCTCCTTGAGCTGGTAAAGCAGTACGCTGTTTGATGTGCGAAAAAAGAAAATAAAAAATTAAAAACAGGGGTTGACATTCATGAATGAATTTAGTATGATAAGACTCGCTGATTGATCAACGCATCAATCGAAAGGCTGTCGAGGTTTGGCTCAGTTTGGTAGAGCGCTACGTTCGGGACGTAGAGGCCGCTGGTTCGAATCCAGTAACCTCGATAATCGTTTTGGAGATGCCGCAAACCCTTAAAGAATGGGGGTTTGCGGTATCTTTTTGTTTTCACGGGTTTTCACCTTTTTATCCGGAAATCTGCATGAATCTTCGTGATATAACAAAAAATATAACAAAACCGATTATGCGAATAAAGTTCTCACAGGTGCGCTCAGATCTTCAATGATACCGGAGTCCGTGTTGGACTGATGCTTCATATAATGTGTGTAAATACGGAGTGTGGTGTCTGGATCCTCATGTCCCAGCCAGTACTGTACTTTCTTGATATTCCAGTTCTTGTCCAGCAGCAGGGAAGCGCAGGTGTGACGGAGCTTATGAAGCGTGATCTCCGGACGTCCGAAGCGCTGCATATCGGTCTTGAAGCGCCGTGATACCCAGTTTGGATCATAACTGTGCCCATCAGGCCAGCAGAAGACATAGCCGTCTTTGTTCTGGTATTCGTCCTTGAAGAACTTTTTATCCAGGATCTGTTGTGCAAGAATCTTTTTCAGGCAGATTTCTGCAGTGGGAAAGAGATGCAGGTCTCTTCTGCTCTCCAGAGATTTGGTCTGATCTTCGGCATAGACCGTCCTCTCCCGCACTACTGTGTGCCGGATGTGTACGATCTTATGGTCCCAGTCAATGGCTGACCATTTCAGACCGAGGATTTCTGATCTGCGCAGACCCATGTAGACACCCATAAAGGCAATGGGAAGAAGCGGGGCATCGTTTTTGGAGAGGTATTCCAACATGTCCTGGATCTCATCCTCCTTGAGGAAGAGATAGTCTTCAGAGAATTTTTTGTTGGACTTATTACTTACCTTCAACCCTGCAGTTGGATCATACTTTATCAAGCCATCGATTCTGGCACAGGTAAATGCCTCAACCAGAAGAGCCTTGTACTCTCTGACTGTGCGGACAGAGAGGGGTTCACGTTCGCCGGTTTTCTGGTTTATTTTTCCGGTGAGTCTTGCCGTTTCAAGAAAGGCCTTCACCTGCGGTGTGGTAATGGACCTGACGGGCTTTCTGGAGATCTCAAAGTCTCTTTTAAGCCGGTTGATCTGGTAGGTATACTTGTCGTAGGTTGAAGTACGGATATCGTTCTTTTTGCGTTGCAGAAGGACATCCAGGTAAGCTCCGAGAGTGATCATGGGATCAAGACCGGCTGACAGCTCTGATATGTCTTCTTCCAGATAGGCGTAGTCATTATAAGCCTTGGCCATCAGCTTGTCTGCGTTGACCGGGCGGGGATGTGCCTTTTTCTTTTTAGCTTCCGTTACTTGGATATGTGTGCTGACAAGCTTCCCTCGCCACAATCCTGTTTTGGGGTCCTTGTAGCGCAGTGCGATATAGTAATAGGTTCTTCCTGATGAATGTGTTTTTGTAGTAAATGTGCCAGTCAATTTTTTACCTCCTTATGTGACCGGCAGACTGAGAATCGTTATTTATAACAGTATATCATTTTCTCTGCGTCTGCTTGTAGTTTTTTCTTTTTCTGTCTGTGTGATATCTTCTGTATTTTCTTTATTCCCCACTGTTTCTTTATTTTCCCCGTTTCCCTCAAAGAAACGGATGAGAGATGACTTGCTGATCCTGTAGGCTCTGCCTACCATGCGTGCGTCCAGCTTGTGGCTGCGGATCAGAGAGGATGCGGTGGGCTTGCTGATCCGCATGATTTTACAGACGTCTTCCAGTGTGAGAATTTCGGGGTAGTTTTCAAGCATGTTATGATTCCTCCTGAGAAATGTATGGAATACTTTTGTTTACGGAATGGTTCACCGGGCCAGTCATTTGTGGCGTTGATCAGGCCCGGCTCTGTCGATGATGTCCGGATGTGTGCTGCGTTTGTGCGGGGGATGTTTTTAAAAGCACCCTTCAAGGCGGAGCGTCACTAAATGTAGTCACTCATCCGGGAAACTTCTCCATCCTTTACACATCTACTGTCTTTCTTAATATTTATTTTTTTTTACGCCGATTGTAAAATGAAGTTGGACACTTGAGTCACCTCCCGGGCTCTGCCCGGACCCGCCCCTCGCCGGGTAGGCAGGGAAGCAGTTTTCCTGCTTCCTGCGGATAAAGGGTACTCCGTGTCATTCCGTCAAGGGCTTTCGCGGCATAAATCCTCGCACCAGAAAACGGTGCTTCGGTTTATTCCACGATCCCCTGACTCCATTCCCGCTCCCAAGGCGGTGTGGCAGCAATAAAAATGTCCATAGCGGGCATTCTCTGGTAGAATGGTAGTTCTCACACAATCATTCAAAGGAGGAATGTCTGGTGTCAGGTTCCGATTAAATTTACATAAACGACTTTATATTCTTTTTTTAATCCGTTCCTGACACCTTTACTCAGAGATAAACTAAAACAAAAAGCAAGTGCAAATATTGAAACTTGCGCTTTTGAAAAATTATATGGTGCGGGTTTCACGGATTCAGGTTATATGAGAAGATTAAGCGTCATAAGGATCACATCCTTAACACGATCCGGCTTGGATTGAGCAATGCCAGGATTGAGGCAACCAACAATAAAATCAAATTGATTATCCGCAAAGCTTATGGGTTTCGCAATATACAGAATATAATGGATATCGTATATCTTGTATGCTCTGATATCGCCGTTCCACTTCAAAATCGAAAACCTACTATAGTGTCGGAAGCAGTGTAATTACTGGATAAAATGGCATTTCTCACCCACAGGGATGCCCGAAGAGCCTTTTTTTGCTATTGAAATAATGTAATTGATATGCTATGATAATATCAGTTAATATCAATTAATTGTTATATTTTTATGACAAAACGAGGTGGTTCCATTGTATTGACAATCTTTTCTTTAAATTTTTCTCTCTAATTTATCATAGTACATCTTTGATCAGTGAACGGATATATAAAAGAATGTTATAGCACCACCTATTAACCATAATATCCGATTGTATTATCATCGCCTTGTCGGTTTATGACATTAAGAAAAACCAGTAATAAAAGATATTACTGAAGCTAATAATCATTAATGTCGGGCGTAATTGGTAAATACGGCGAATTTTTTAAGATCGGGGGGGCTCTTATGAAGAAATTTTTAGCAATTGTTACATCAGCTGTTCTAGGACTAGTTATGGCCATCACACCTGTATATGCTGGTACTAATAACAACAAAGATAGAGCTTTCTCAGATACGGTACAAGGTCAATTGATAAGTGATAATGGTGACATCATATATATTACAGGGTATAAGGATACTAAACTTCGTTCGTTGGCAAATAATGATAATGAGCAAACTGTAACTTATAAATATTTGGTTCCAATGTCAACTTTCTCTCATAATCATAGTGTATCAGGAAGCGATTCGACGGGTTATATATCAGCAACAGTAACTATTTATTATACAGAGAACAATGCATATGCTCCTTCAGAATATTTATTGACTCGTGTATCAGGGATCTGGAGGGATCCAAATCCTAATGATGGAACTTCTGTAAGCAATACTGCACATATAAAAGCCAATTGCTCTGGCGCTGGACATACAAATCAATGGAAAACGCAAATAAAAGAAGGCGATATAAAAAGTGGGACTTCTCTATATACTGGATTTAATAATTCTATATACTCAACAAATGGATCTTTAGGTGCCTACTTTTCTTTGAGATTATCACAGGGATCAAGTCGAAGCTGGACCTTAAATCTTCAATGCTTCGCTTTTTAACTCGTATGATTTATGCACAAAGGAGACATCTTCATGGATAAAAATAAAAAGGCCTCTCGCCATATCTCCATTTTGGGATTCACTCTATTGGCACAGGGAATGGTACTAATAGATCTGTTTTGTAGGGAGCCCCTTAATTTTTTAATAAGGTCAAATCCCACCTCAATTCTGCCGTTTCTTTTGTTGCTGTATACCGTTTTTCCGGGGCTTTTGACAGGTGTGTTTCTGTTTCTTGCAACAAGAAATAGAGGCGAGGATACAATGAAAAGAGAGTTCATGAGTGGTATTTTGGTGATCTCCATCAATATCATGATTTTAGGTGTGGGATATTGTACATTTAGTCTAGTGGAAATATATGTCCACCCTCTTATTTTTGTGATGCTTGGCTACGGAATAATTACTTTAATTTACGCAGGCAGACGGAGGCATCTAAACAGAACGGATGAACAGAATGGATTTAGGAGGTAGCAATTACATCTTAGTTTATTTTGCAAAAAAATGAACAGCATTGAAAGATTTTGAATGAATGTGAACTTCTCAAAAAATTTCCACTAAAAGTTATCCAAGCTGGGCTGACACCCTGTTACTGTTCAGACGTATGCCTGCACCACCAGGCCCCATAGCTTAGACTGATACCAGTCGTAGGCTATCGGGCCTTATCTTTTTATCCAAATGCTTCGGATACTCTGCTGAATACATTCGATCCGTCTTCCTGGCGCATCAATGCAAGCATGCTCATGCATTCACAGAGATACTCGATTGTCTCATTACTCCGGAACGATACAGCCTGTACCTGCTTCCTCTTGTACTTTCGCAATGCTCTTTCTACGTAAGTGGTAAATAGTCGGTACCTTGACAAAGTTAAGGCCGCTCCTTTCGGAACGACCTCATGAACAAACATTGATCATTTTTTCGATGGCTTTGACTTCGGCGGATCGCTTTTCCGTATGTAATCCGGAAGCTTCTCGGACCA
>Ga0256406_1006288_pt1 | contig 12009 bp, 16 predicted proteins | sample RumenRJG_03DNA_FD_185986 | JGI IMG/M metagenome (GOLD analysis project Ga0256406, IMG submission 185986) | Bovine rumen microbial communities from Lethbridge, Alberta, Canada - RJG_03 | ecosystem: Host-associated > Mammals > Digestive system > Stomach > Rumen | place: Canada: Alberta | collected...
CGGATAGTTTTCCTACGAGTTCGGTAGCCTGTTCTTGGGTTTCAACCTGTAAGCTGAGCGCAGCTGCCAACTGCTGTAACCCGTCTTCTCGCACGCCCGGAAACGTCTGTTTCAGTAGTGCTAAAATCTGCTGTAATAAATCCATAAAACTATTTTTTGTTACGTTAAAACAATGCAAAGGTAGCGTATTAAAGTAATACAAAGTAAAAAAGTTAGGTAAAACACTTCGTTAAAACTTCGTCTTAGTGGTAACGAATGGCTGCAAATGCCTACAAAATACTACGCTTTCGGGGTGTTCCGCTTGCCTTTGGTGTCAGGTGTTCCGCTTCCTGTTTTGGCTATCCGGGAAAAAGTGCGTACCTTTGTAGCCGTTAAAACGTGCTTTTTATGAACGAACGTATAGAAGAACTAATAGAAGAATTAGACGCGCTGGCTGTCGAGTACAAGCGTAACGAGGTGCTTAGACTGCAAAGCAAAGTACAACTTTGGGCGATACGCTACAATAAGCTTCCGCGTGTCTTCCGTCCCCTGTGCCTTCACTACTTCAAGAAGTGGGCGAGCCGCTATAACGACGTTGTGCGCTTTCTCTATCCGCCCGTAGAAGGTGCGCCGCTTCCTGTTGAAGAATTAAATAGCGATGTAATATGAAAACCCCAAACGTACAAACGACAAAGGGCGTTAAGCCTTTAACCGCCCTTCCTAACGAAGCCTTAGTAGAAGGTTTCCTTTACAACTCTGACGAAGACGAAGAAGTTAGCTTAGTTCGCCTTCTCTCGATCGTAGAACCTTCGCCAAAGAAGGCAGGGGCAATCCTGCGCGAATGTCTCACTAAGGGGCGTTCTTTGGTCGCCGTCTATCCGGGTAAGAATGAAACGCCGCCAGCTAAAGCTACTTACTTGGGTTCTATTGCTGACGGCGCGTTATACCTCGTTTAGTAGGGTAGGCTCTTAATTAAGTCTATCATTTCCTTGTATTCCGTAGGCATGAAGTGTTCAAAGGCTCTGTTTCCTAAGTAGGTGTTTTCAAAGCAATGTGCCAAATACTCATGCCTTCTCATGCTTAAGCTGTTAAAATAGCTTGTGCTGTGCCCCCAGCCTACGCCGCTACTATTAACTAAGCTTTTTAATGTGTCCTGTAGGCTTCCTATCTGCTCCAAAGCGTCGCGTTTGGTTATTCCCCTACGTGTAAATACGTCGTCGCCAAACTTATTCAGACGCTCATAAACTGCGTCTATTCTTGCCGAAAGCTGCTTAGCGTACATTATGGAAGTTTGGCGCGTAGTGGTTTTGTACGTTCCTGTTCCGAAGTCGTACTTATGTTCCGTTACGGTTGTCTTCACTTTCTTACGAAGCCTTGCTATCTGCTTTTCCCTCAAATCCTGCAAAGGTTTGTAGCCGTGTATGATGTCGCGCTGGTCGCCGATGGCGTGTCCGAACTCATGGTAAACTACGGCTTTCTTCTCCCACGGAGAATTTTTGGCGCGTGTATCGTTGTCTAATACTACTTCCCTGCCTAACTTACATTCGTAGCTTCCCTTATTCGTGTGCGGTATCTTCAAAGTAGGCATATACTTCAACTTGTCGAAAAACTCCTTACTGAATACGTACTTTTCGCCCAACAAGTAAGGCTGTCCGTCCTTAAGCTCTTCGGGCATATTGCTGGAGTATTCCTTCTTCGCTTCCTCTGCTATAGCCTTCTTTAATTCCGCTTCCGCCTGTATCTTTGCTTCCTTAAGGTTCTTAATACAATCCGCGTAATACTTTCCTGCTTCGCATCTGTTCGCTCCGCAAATAGCCGTATATTTGTCCGCTATAGTCTTGTTAAGCTTGCTTATTTGGTTTCGTACCTGTTGAAGCTCTGCTATTGCCAGCAGCCATTCTTCCTGTCGCTTGTCTGCCAAAGCTTGCAAGCTCTCCACTTCCGCGCGTAGTGCTTCCCTGTTTCCTGCCAAACGTAAGCCGTCCAGCTTGGAAACGTCCAAACCGAAAGCGTAAGCCCATCGTTTCAAAGTGTCTATTTCTGTGTCGTATTCCGTGCAGGGCTTGGAATTGTTCTTTATCGGCTTGCTGGTTTGGCTTGCTCCCTTCATCGTTTCCGCTATTCCTGCCTTTAGTCCGCCCTCGATCGTGCCGCCGTTGAAGTTGTCGCGTATATAGTAGGGCTGGCTCTTCCAGCCTTTGGCTCGTTCGCGTATTCCCTCTATATACTGCGTGAAGTTTTCGGGCATGGCTGTTACCTGTCTGCGTGAAGGCATAGACTTGTAAGCCTGTCCGCGAACAATAGCCTTAAGCCTGTTGCCCCGGTCTTTGTTATATTCGTCGTAGTCTGCAAGAATAGGCGTAACTTGGCATCGACATTGTGGATGCCAGCCAACAAAACGGAAGGGCTTAGGGTAGTCGCCTTTTAGCTCGTCGCAAATATCTACTAACGGCTGGGGTCTGCCCTTGCTGTCTAATACGGTGTGGTTGTTACTTAGCATTATCCGTATGCCTACAACAAAATCCAACTGCTGCCAGCGTAGGTATTCCGCTTGTCTGTAAGCCATGTTTACTTCCGTCCGTGCCAAACGCTGGGCGTTCCTTGCTGAACTTCTGTAAACGCCCTGCCCAGGATGGTATAGTTTCGCCGCCTTGCTTAGTTGAAGGTTGCCGTACTTGTCGCGCACTCTCCTAAAAAGTCGGTCGGGCTGCTGTAGACATTGCCGTAAATCCCTGCTTAGTTGCTGTGCGCTTCTGCCTTCGCCTAATCCTACGTCTATACCGAGTTCTATCGTGTCCTTTATGTCGCCTACATACTTCCATACTCGCTGGGAAAGCCCTAACCCTTCTACTTTCCGCTGTTGGAATGACTGCAACGCTTCGAGGTTTCGCGCTTGGTATTGCGCCGCTTCTTCGGGCGTTAGCCGTGAGGTGCGTAGTATGGACTTTATAAAAGCATCGTTCTTGTCGCAAGCGGCTTGCCACTCTGCCGATGTGCCGCGAATAACAACGCCTTCAATCTGTCGCGCCAAATCCTGCGCAACGTGAGCCGCCGCCTTCTTCGTCTGTGGGTAGTCGTCGAAACTGAACGGCTTGCTTAAATCGGGTTGGAACAAAGTACCAGCCAACGCCGCGTATTCGCTGGCTGCGGAAGTGCAAAGCCTGTCAATCTGACGGGCATAGCCTTCCGTTCTCCTGTAGTGTGCTGCGTCGAACCCTTTAAGTTGCAATATAAGTTTTTTTCTGTTGCCCGACATAGTTATTTTCTTGAAATTTTCGATTTAAGCGCGTTTCGCTCGTTGGGTGGGCAGTTGTTCCAGCCGACAAACGAAACGCGCCCTACGGCGTTCTATCGTATTAAGATAAGACGAAATGAAGCGTTAAATAGTCGGTTCGCCCTGCAAGAAGGCGTTTTCTTGGTTATCTTCCGCTTCTATTGCGTCTATCTCCGCGTCGGTGTCGTCCGCCCAGCCTAACCGCTGTACGGTCGTGCGTCGGCTGGCAATAGACTTGCCGCCGTTTGCGGCTGTAAGTATATTAACCTTGCTCTGCTCGTCCTCGATGATGTACGGCGTAATAATCGGCTCTACTATCAACTTGTCGGCTGCTTCCTTCCATTCGTTGTGTGCCACTCCTAAGAACGCCTTTAGAATGTTGATGCGCCGCTGTAGGTACTCGTTGAATATCTCGCACTTGTCTTGTACCTTCAAATGCGCGTCCATGAAAAGCAACTTTAGGGCGATGCCGCTAACGCTGCCTATACCCTTCACGGTGTCAAACGAAATGTCGGGCGTTTGGGTAATGGTGTAAATCATCTTCAGGAGCGTTTCTATTTCAAGTTTCACGCTTTCGGGTGCGCTCTGCCAACTCAAATAAGAAGCCTTCGCGCCTTCCTCTCCCTCAATGATGCCGCCTGCTTCGCCTTTCCGGGCAAAGCCTATAATCTTGCCTTCTACAAATATCTTGGGGCTGGCGTGGTAGTCGTTGGTGTCGGCAAAGTTGGAAAGCAACTTTTCCAACCGCTCTATAAGGCTTTGCACGTCTTCCCATTCTACCTTCGGCTGACAGCCGTACACAATCGGAATTTTGCCAATAGCAAGTTTTTTCGGGTAGCCTTCCACTAACTCCCATTGTCCGTTAGCCTGTCCGTCCTGCTTGTTCTCGCAACTCCAAAGGTAGTGATAATCCTTCGTGTACGTCTCGAAATAGGTACGGTTCTTTAGGTCTGCGCCCTTCCGCGTAAACTCACGGCTAAACGCTATCATGTCGCGGTTCTCGTCGAAGTACGGGTAAAGCGTATCGCCGAAGGCTGGGCTAAACAGGGCTACCTTGAACTTCTTTTTTGTCTTGAAGCCGTAAAGTTCGTGTTCCTCGCCTTCCACTTGATACCACAATTCGGCTACTTCCGTAGTGCCGTAGATGTTACGCGCTGCCCGTCTGTTTACGGTGCTAATCTTCACGTCGTAGAAGATGCGCTTAATAGCCTGTAGTATGCTGGCTTCGGTGTCGTCGGCTGGTGTGCAGTTGTACGTTACGGGGTTGCCGAAAGTGAAACTAACGGCGCGGTCTCTGATAAGCCGCTGTATTGCCAACGCTATACGCGCTACGGGTTCAATCCTCGCGCCCTCTCGCTGTAGTTCCACGTTGGGGTTTACGTTCTTAACCTCGCCGTAGTCTTCCGCGTTCTTATCGACTACTACTAACTTGTCGGGGCGTTTTTTAACGTCCATAACGTCGTGCTGCTTCGGGTCTATCTGCATCGCGTACTCTACCGTATTAGGCTGTTCCGTGATGCGCCCGTTGCGAAGTTCCGCTACTACGCCTTGAAGGTCTGCGCCTTCCTGTAAACTCGCTTTCAGAATGTCGTCCAGCGTTAGTGTCTTCTGTTCGTCGTCCATTGTCTTAAAAGTTTTATGTTTAACCGAAAATCCTTGTTAAGTTCTGCGCCTGTCTGTTGCGTTTCTCCACCGTACCCGTAAGCGCGTCGGGTGCGTCGTCGTGGCTGTTGCCGCCTTCCTTCTTGTACTGCGTAATTGCCTTGTAGAATTGCGGAAATAATACGTTCCAGCGTTCCGGGAAAAAGCAAAGGTTCTGCACCTCGTTAGAATGGTTGAAGATGCGAACGTCCTTATTCTCTGTTTGCGTGAAGTAGGTAAAGCTTGTCTTCCTGTTGCCTAAGATGCGGCAGTTCTCGCAAACCTTACGCTCGAACCCTCTACCGCCGTTATTGCTTTCTACTACGCATTCTTCCACTTCAAAGCGCGTTAGCCTTCGGGCTGTCTCGCTCTCTGTCGTTTCCATTGGGGCTTGGGTGTAATAAACGTCTAATATGAAGTTGCCTATTTCCGTTTCAACGTAAATAATGCAGCATAAGAAGTCCTTACCCGTGTCGGCTGTGTCTATATACGCCTTTACCTTCCGCTTCCTTGTTATCGGTACTGCTTCGTAGGTAGTGAAGCCGCGTTCGTACATAAGCCCCTCAATCGGGCGCGGGTTCTGCATGTACTGCGTATCGAAAACAAAGCTATTCTTTTCGCGTAAGTCCTGTAGCTCTTCCAAAGTATGCTTAAACGGCCAAAGGGCTACTTCGTTACCCTCTTCGTCTGTCTGAATAACGGGAAGGCTCAATACTTCCCACTCTTCCGGCTCCAGCTTTTGAAGGTAGCCGCAAAGGTCTTGTTCGTCCAGACGCTGCATAATGATAATAATAGGCGTGTTTCGGCTGTTTACGCGGTTTCTGATGGTGGTTTCAAACTTTTGGTTTACCTTATCGCGTACCGTGTCGCTACGGGCATCGTCCGGCTTAATAGGGTCGTCTATGACTATCGCGCCGCCAAAAGTACCGTCGCTAACGCTGGCCAGCTCTTCAACTTCTGCGCTTAGCTCTTCCTCTTCGTCCTTATCCACTATACCAGCACCAAAGCCCGTTACCTGTCCGGCTGAACTGACGGCATACAAGCCGCCGCCTTCTGACGTGAACCATTTACGGGTGTTTACGCTGGTGGGTTTCGTACCGGGGAACAGTCGCCTATAGCTGTCTTCGCGTAGTATTTCCTGTACTCCCCGGCTGTTGTCGCGTGCCAAATCGTCGGAATAAGACAGGTGTATAAACTTCGCCTTCGGGTTTATTGCCAAACCCATAGCTATGAAGTTCTTAACGGCTAACTCTGTCTTTCCGTATCGGGGGGCAATGTTTATAATAAGACGTTTGCACTCTCCGGCTAATACGCGGTCTAAGGCTTTGGCTATCTGTACATGGTGCTGGCCTACGACAAACTTACGCTTAAACTTCTGCTTAAAGAAGTAGCGCGTAAAGTTTAGAACGCTGTGTAGCGTCCACGTCTTCAAGAGGTCTATATCCCTGTATTGCTCCATGCCTTAATAGTCCTTTTCCAAATCGGCAAAAAACTCTTTCGCTTCCTCTCTCGTTAGTGTGCGTGGTGCTATTACGTCGCTGCCGTCCGCTCCCGTCAGTTCGATGCGCTGGATAGCCTTCCCGTGTAACTTCGCCGTAAGTTTGTCTATTGTCTTGGTCTTCCCTGCGTTCATATCGAATATAATTGCCCGTGCGTAAGTCCGTGCAAGTGCCGGGGCTGCGTCGTCCTGCGCCAATAGTTTCAAGTCGGGCAAATCCATTGTTATAAGTGCTTCGTACCACTCCGTAACCTCAACGGCGGAAATGCCGTAATACTTCTTCGCCTTCGTCTTACCCATTATCTTTACCCGAAATTCGGAAACGCGAGAACGCGGTCGCCCTTTCGGGTTTCCGCTCTCTCCTTTCTTCCACGCTGGGCGTAAATTCTGCTCGTTTGCCATATTCGGTGTTTCGTTGGTAATTCTTCGGTGTTATTCTGTTTTCTTCAAGAAGTTGCCTAAATACTCGGCTTTCTCGCCTGTCAGTTCCTCGTAACGCTTGCAAATAACGTCAATATAGGCAGGGTCTAACTCTACCATATAACAAGCGCGTCCTAACTGCTCCGCCGCCATCATTGTGCTGCCACTTCCCCCGAACGGGTCTAATACTACTTCGCCGGGGCGTGTGCTGTTCTTAATAAGTCTTCCCATAAGCTTCAGCGGCTTCATGGTTGGGTGGTCTGCGCTTCTTAGCGGCTTGTCTTCGTGTATGTCGGTAGTAGGTAGGCTAAGAACTTTTGTAAGCAAGTCCTTAAGCTCCTGCTTCGTTAGCGCGTTTAGATCGAGGGCTTCGTCTTCCGTTATCGTAATCAGGTCGCGCCGTGCTACAAAGTAATGCGACGCGCCGGGCTTCCAACCGTATAGGCAGGGTTCGTGTTTCCATTGGTAGTCCTGCCTTCCTAATACTATATTGTTCTTTACCCAAATAAGAATTTGCTTTAGCTCCCAGCCTACCCGCTGAACTGCAAGCTTGAAGTTCAAGCCTTCCGTTCCTGCATGCCAAATGTAGAACGCGCCGCCGGGCTTAAGGTACGTGTTCGCGTTGTTGAAGGCTGCAAACAGGAAATCTTGGAAAGCTGAACCTTCCATTTTGTCGTTAGCTATATCCTTCTGAACTCTGTTACCTTTGTCGGCTGCGTTTAGTGCTTCGTTCTTACTGCTGTAGTCCACGTTATAGGGTGGGTCGGTTAGCAGAAGGTCGGCTTTTTGGTCGCCCATGAGTATCTGCAAAACTTCGGGTTCTGTGCTGTCGCCGCAAATTAGGCGATGTCTTCCCAATCGGTAAATATCGCCTTCCTGTGCCTTCGGCTTTCCCGTGACGCTGGCAGGGTTAAAGTTGTCTTCCTCTGCTTCGTCTTCCTTAACGTCGCCGTCCATCGGTGGCAATTCCACGCCCCAGCGGTCTAACTCTTCCGCGTTCCAAAGGTTCGCCAAAGCTTCAAAATCCCAATCGCCGAAGTTATTATTATCCTTGATAGCTACGGCTCTAAGCTGTTCTGCTGTCGCTGTCTGCGGAATGACTTTGCAAACGGCTTCCTTATAGCCTACTTCCTTTAACGCCCTGTAGCGCATGTTTCCGCCAATAATAACGTACTTGTCGCCGTGCTGGTAAACCAACACTTCGCGCAAAGATAGCATTTCGGGGTTTTCCACGATCGACGCTTTCAACTTCTTGAACTTTGCCACGTCAATACTTCGGGGGTTCGCTGGTACTCCCGGAATTTGCCCCTTGTTTGGCTCAATCTGCGACAAAGGTATAATTACGCTTTGCTGCAGCTGCTTGGGGTCTATTGTCTTCGTGCCTTTCTTCTCTGCTGCCATGCCTTGCCCGTGTTAAAATGGTAAATCGTCGTTGAAAAAATCCCAGCCGCCGTTGTCGCCGCCGCTGTTGCTTCCGCCGTCTCCGTCTGCCTTCATAACGATGCCGCCTAAGAAGGTGGCTTTTGCCAAAGCTGCTACCGAAATAACTACGGTAGCTACTGCTGCCAATAAACTAAGTGCTTCCATTGTCCTGCCTATTTAATCGTTAAACTTCTGTTTTGTTATGACATCCCAAAGTTCGTGATGTCGTATATCCTTGTTAATCGTTCCGAAACGCTCCATAACCTTGCTAAAGCAATCATCGTAGAAGTAAGTCGTAAAGCTGTGGGTTCTCTTCTATCGTGAACTGCTCCACGTTTCCGCTGCTGCGAAGGTTTGCCGAGCCGTGTATTACTATCTTCTTCCCGTCGTGCGTCTCAAACTGAACTATTTTAGTGTGTATTCCTGCTATTGCAAGCTGGAAGCGGTTGTTTACGTCCAGCTTCTTTCGCAAATAGGGTATAAGCTGGTACTTCTCGTTTGCGTAGAAGTAAATGCTTAGTAGCATGTCTATCCTGTCTATATACCCTTTATCCATTAAACGGGCAAAGGCTTCGATATTCTTTTGGTTTAGCGAAAGCGTACTTACTAACATCCTATTAACCCTTATTTTATGTTCCCAAATGTACGCCGCTATAAAGTCGCCAAACACGAAATCGCCGCTAACAATAGCGTTATACCTTTGCCCGTAATCTACCTTTAGTTCCTTTGCCAGCTTTGCCTCGTTCTTATATAGTGCTGGTATTCCCGTAATAGGTGGCTGGGGTGCAATATAGCGCGTAGGCATAGCGCGGTCGGTCTGTTCCTCTGCGTCCACGCCAACAGCCGGGGTTTTCTTCAACTTCGGAAGGTTGAAGCCCGTTAAGTCGAGCTGCGGAAGGTCTATACTTCCGAAGTCCACTTTTTGCGCTTTCTTTTCTTGTTTCTTTTTCATTTCTTCTTTTTTCTGCCACTTTCTGAAAGAAAAAGGGCGGTTGCTTTCGCTGCCGCCCTTTCCGCTTCGGGTGGTTTCCCGTCGCTCAGCTATATGGTAAATTGGTGATGGTGGTACTAAGTACCGAAAACGCAATAGTAAAGACTTGAAAGAACTACGGAAGCGATAACGGCTGCGGCTGCTCCAGCTATCGTAGCTACAAAATCCAACACTTCGGGCGTTCCCGTTCCCGTAACCTTGTCGTAAAGCTCCTTTCCTGCTGCTGCAATAACGGCTACTATAACGCCGATAATGTAGCCAAAGAAAAGGCTTACTATTGCGGTAATAGCGAACCCTGCTACAAAGTGCTTTTTCTTGTCCTGTGGTATCTTCATAACTGCGTTTTGTTTAATCACGCTGCAAAATTAGCGAACTTTCGCATTACTTTAATACGAAAATCCGCTAAAATACTTCGTCAAAACTTCACGAAACGAGCTTTTTGCGCCTTCTTTGTTCTTATTTTAACGCTCTAAAATCCTGTAACACAGCGTTTTGAGTGTCGTTATTCAAATAAGGCGGTTAGAACCTGCTTATTTTGACGTTGGGGGCTTTTCAGTTGTTAAGTATTCCTTAACTACTGCCATAAACTCTTCAAGCGTTCGGCAAACGACGTACTTGTTACCTGCGCCTTCCGCAGCCTGTTGCCATACCTTTTGGCTCTCCCGTTGCTCGCTGCCCTTCTCTGTCGTCTTCATCTCAATACAAAGGGAAGCGTAGCCGTTGGAAGGCGTTAGCAGAATAAGGTCGGCTACTCCTGCGGTAACGCCTTCCTTCTTCATCTGTTTGGCTTCGGGGCTGTAGGTAATGACGCGCCCGGCTCTTACTATTGTTCGGTGCGTCCGCTTTCCGCCGTTCGGTACGGCAAAAAGAAGTAGCGCGAGCTTCGGGTATTGAAGCCTAAACCACGTTACGCATCTTTCCTGTAGGCGGCTTTCTTCGTGTCGCTGGGGCTTGCGTTGTTTAGTCGCGCTTGCTTCCTTTTGCGCTTTGTTCCAGATGTCTTCGTAGCTCATTCCGCTTTTGCTTCCTCTTCTGCTACTTTGGCGTTCGCCTTTTCCTCGATCCGCTGGGCGCGTTCCGCCTGTTTAAGAAGTACGGTTCGCTTTGCCGCGTTGAAGACTATAGAGCCTATTACTTCGCGCTGGCTGCTGGGAAGGCTGCTTTTCTTTGCTACTATATTCGGAAATTCCGATTTTATATAGTCCGCGTTAAGCTTGCCTTCGTTCATAAGCGTCAGTAACGCGCTGCTCTTAAGCTTACGCCCGTGTTCCTTCGCCTTTGCTTCGGCTTGATTCTTCTCGTTCTCAAACTCGGCAATAATGCCGTTTAGCTGAATGTCAAACGCAGGGTCTTTCGTTATCTCTGCGTCAAATTTTACGTTTACCATTGTCTTTGTTGTTTAAGTTACTGAATGTTTCTTCTAAAATCTCTTTCACGCCGTGAAGGTTTCGGGCTGCTGGCAGGTCTGCCGTCCTTACCGCTTCGTAAAGTGCGCGTAGCTCTTCAAGCGTTAAGCCCTTCAAGCCCCAGCTATTACTTCCGTATTCCTTCGTAATCTCTAACTTCTTACTCATGGCTATACTTTGTTTAGTAAATCTTCGTCAAAGCCCGGAAGTGTCGGGTTCTGCTTTTTGTATTCCTCACGCGCTAAGATGTCGCGTACTCGCTTAATCTCTTTGTCTAACTCGGCTTCGAGACGCTTGGAAAGCTCTAAGTATTCCTGCTTCTGCCTGTACGCTTGCGAAGGTGTCTTAAAGTAGTTCTTCTGCGCGTCTCGCATCTGTGCCGTCAGGTTGAAAAATGCTTTTGCGTCCATAAGCCTGTTAGTATCTGAACGTCGTAAATTGAATAACTGCAAACTTTAGCGTAATCTCTGACGGCTCTAATACCTTGCCGTCTTTGGAAAGCTGCACCTTCTTAGCGTAGTCGTCGAAGACGGGGTTAAACCACGCCTTAAAGTCTTCCAGCGTTAAGCCGTCGTTCTGTGCTATAAGCTCTACGGGGTAGGGTGTGCCGTCTATACTTGCTTCGTAGTCGTAAACAGCTGTTTCTGCGTAAGGCTTCGGGCTTTGCTCCGTGTAAATCTTCACTTCTTCCTTACTGCGCGTCATAATAAGCTCCTGTACTTCCACGATCGACGCTGGTACGTCTAAAATAGTAACGGTTGGTACTCCCTTTTCGTAGGGCTTTCCCTGCCATTGCCTAATACTAAGAACTCCGCCGCGCTCCTTAACTTTTGCTATACGCTCTTTCCAATAATCGTAATTACATCTGCAAGTGTGCCGCTTTGTTCCTGTCTTTACCTTCTCTGCGAAGCCTGTAGGCTCTCCAGCTTTGGGGTGCTGGGGAAAGAAGGTTTTGCTTAACATTACGTTCATGCTCCAATCTTAATTATTAGTTCGTACTTTGCTGGGGTGTGCTTCTCCCCTCGCGTTTTCTTTGTCTCTCCGGGTTTTACCTCTTCGCCGTTCCGCAGGATGGTATATCCTGCTTCTTTGGCTCTAAGGCTCGTTCCTAACAGGCTTTCGCTGGCGTTCTTTACTACTATCTCGCCTACGGCATTCAAAGCCGTTATTAACGCTTCGCCTGTAATATCTACCTTTAGTTCCATAGCCTATTCTTCCTTTAAGTTCCGCAAATGCCTTAGAAGTCTTGCCGCTGGCAAAATCTTCTTAAAGCTCTTAACGGTGTGCCAAAACAAGAAGCCGCGAACCTGTACCAAATAACGCTTAATCGTTATTACGTCGCTGCTGTTGTAGGAAGGAAACGGGAAGCCGTCGTTAT
>Ga0256406_1006289_pt1 | contig 12007 bp, 8 predicted proteins | sample RumenRJG_03DNA_FD_185986 | JGI IMG/M metagenome (GOLD analysis project Ga0256406, IMG submission 185986) | Bovine rumen microbial communities from Lethbridge, Alberta, Canada - RJG_03 | ecosystem: Host-associated > Mammals > Digestive system > Stomach > Rumen | place: Canada: Alberta | collected...
CTTTAATCTTAATTTCTAAAATTCACTGGATATGAGAACAATACATAATATTTTCATTTTCTCCCTCATCCTGTTCGCATGTCTTATGACATCGTGTGAGGACATGCTGGAGACCAAGAACTATACAGACCTCTCACCATCAAACTTCTTCAAGTCAGAGGGGGACATTGAGGCGGCCGTCGTCGGGCTGTACCTTCCATGCACTACCAACTGGGGGTACAGTGACGGGGGAACAGGTAAATGGTATGTTTCGCTCTACAATGCGGATGTCAACTCTTATTTTGGCGCGGCCATGGTTACTACTGATATCATGCAGGCCTATTCCAGCAACGCCTTTGATGAATTCAATGTAGGTCCTTCCAACCGTACCCTCAGCGCGACCTACAATGTGATACGCTTCGTGGCGCGTGCCACAGATGTCATCAACCAGATTGACAATTGTAAAGGTGTGAGCGAGAACGTGCGCAACAAGTACTTGGCTGAAGTCAAGACGCTGCGGGCCTTCTACATGTATACGCTCCTTGACTTTTTTGGCCCCGTCAATGTCAAGCTCAATCCATCTACCTTGATGGACAATGAGATAGAGTCAAGACCCTCACAGGAGGAGTATGTGGGCTATATCACGCGTGACCTTGATGAAGCCATCGCTACACCCGGCTTCCCTGACCGCTACAATGGCAGTCCCAGCAGCTGGGGTCACATGTCCAAGGCTATTGCGCTCGCCCTGAAGATGCGGCTTGCCTTGCACGAGAAGGACTGGGAGGGGGCTTTGCAATCGGCCCGCACCATTATGAAAATGGGCTATAAGATTCTGCCCAAGTATGAGGATGTCTTCAACAACACGATTACCGATGAGACCATCTGGTCTGTACCGGCCAATGCGGCTTCAGACAACTACTATGTGTCGGAAGTCCTGCCCAGTGACTTCAAGCGGGGTTACAACAACAGAGGGCGCAGCTACATCCGTGGCAACGACAACCATTATTTTGCGGGATGGCAGGAGTATTGCATGCGCTGGGACTTCTATGACACCTTCCAGGACAACGATGTGCGCAAGCAGACCATACTGTGCGAATATGACACCCAGGACGGGACCCACAAGAGCCGCGGCAATGGCATGGTGGGAGCCATACCCGTCAAGTTTATGGACACACAGTTTGCCAACTATGGCATCCAGAAGGCCCAGCCCATCGTGCGCTATGCGGAAGTGCTCCTGGCGTTTGCCGAGGCTGAGAACGAGCTGCACGGTCCTACGGGCGAGGCAGTAAACGCTGTCAGACAGATAACTGACCGCGCCGGGGTGGAGATTCCCGCCGCCGTATCAAGCAAAGAGGCTTTCCGCCAATTCCTTCTCTTGGAGCGCGGGCATGAGCTGTTCGGCGAGGGGCTCAGGAGGCAGGACCTCATCCGGAATGGCACTTATATTCAGAGGGCAAAGGAGCGCGGCAACAAGGCCCAGGACTACCAAGTGCTCTTTCCCATTCCACAGTCTGTGATAACAGAATCCAATGGCGTCGTAAAACAGAATCCAGGTTATGAACAGTAAGATGATGAGATCATGGTGCGCAACATGCCTCCTATTGGCATGGAGCGCGCACCTGCCTGTGAGGGCTCAGGCACTGAGGCAGTCGTTTGTTGATCCGCCGCAGCAGGCCAGACCCATGATGATATGGCAGTGGATGGACGGACTCGTCTCCCGTAAGGCTATAACGCGGGAGCTGGAGGCCTACAAGGAGGCCGGAATCAGTGGCGTGCAGAATTTCATGATAGGCGGACCACTCCAGACCTTGATTAAGGATACCACGAATAGTATCGGCTCAGATAATTGGAAATCCCTCTTCAAGTTCACACTGAAAGAGTGTGACCGGCTTGGGCTCACTTTCGGCACGCACAATTGTCCGGGGTGGTCGTCGAGCGCCTACCCGACGGTGAAGGCAGAGGACGCCATGCAGAGACTCGTGTGGAATGAGACCCTGGTCAGAGAGTCCAGGCGCATAAGCCTCACACTGTCCAAACCGGAGGCTGACAGCCTGACAGGTTATTACCGCGACATCGCTGTGCTTGCTCTCCCGGCCGGCGGGGTAAGGGACACGGCGCAGGTCATAGACCTGACTCCCCGGGTAGATGCTAAGGGGCATCTCAATTGGAAGGCCCCCCGCAAGGACAATTGGGTAATTCTGAGATTCGGGCACACCACTACCGGCAAAACCAATGGGGCGACAGCGCCAACCGGAGGGGTGGGACTTGAAATAGACAAGATGAGCCGGGCTGCCCTTGACAGATACTGGGCCACCTACCCGGCCCTGCTGTTTGACATGGCCAGGGAGAGCGGGGCACAATCGTTCAAGCGGCTGGAGATAGACAGCTACGAGGCCGGGCCACAGACCTGGACCACGGACATGCCAAAGGAGTTTCAACAGCGGAGAGGTTACAGTTTGATCAAGTGGCTGCCGGTGCTGGCAGGCAAGACCATTGTCAGCAGGCAGGCATCAGACCGCATGAAGCATGACTGGGCCATGACTATAAGCGACCTCTTCTGCGACTACTATTATGGATACATGGGAGAGCTGGCCAGGCGCCAGGGAATGGAGCTCATCACAGAGTGTTATGGCAGCCCGGCCAATATTTATGAGGCCAGCCAAGAGGGTGACAACGCCCTGTGCGCTGAGTTCTGGACCAAACCTGACACCTGGGGATGGAAAGATCTCTCCAGAATGGCCTCGGCAGCACATACTACGGGGAAGAACCTGCTCTACTGCGAAGCCTTCACCTGCTATCCGGGCTGGGCATGGCGGGACGATCCCGCCGCGCTGAAGCCATTGGCAGACAGAGCCTTCTGCATGGGTGTGAATGCCATGATGTTTCATGCCGGTACCAACAATCCTTGGGTGACGGTCCATCCGGGTATCACCTTCGGCATGTGGGGAACACAGTTCACCCCCGAGCAGACATGGTGGCAGGTGGGCGCGAAGCCTTTCATCTCCTATCTCTCACGCTGTCAGGCCATGTTGCAGCAGGGACTACATGTCGCCGATGTGTGCTTTCTGATGGATGACAAGCACATGGAGCTGCCCGGAGGATACGCGGGCGATGTTTGTGGGATGACGTCCTTCATGAGACGGATGAGCACCAGTGGCCATAGGCTTGTTATGCCTGACGGGACAAGCTATGGCCTGCTGGTCATACCTGATCGCCCCCTGCCATTGAGTGTCGTGGAGAAAATAGAGCGGCTGGTCTATGAAGGGGCTTCCGTTGTGGGCGGCCGACCCAAAGATGTGCCTGGCCTGTATCACCATGATGAGGACAGCATCGCCCTTGCTGTCCTGGCAGGACGCATGTGGCAAGGAAGAAAGGGAATCCATACTTATGGAAAGGGTAAGGTGTGTGAAGAAATGACAGTGGCTGAAGCCTTGAGAGCGCTGGGGATAGCGCCCGACCTGCAGACCACGACTGACGACATCATTTACACGCACCGCCGCACGAAGGACGCTCCGTTCTACTTTGTAGCCAATCAGGCTGACTCAGTCCGGTGTGTGACCCTCTCTCTGCGTGAGGACGGTCTCGTGCCGCAACTTTGGTTCCCTGACAGGGGGGAGATTCTCAATACAAATGCGTGGAAGCATGAAGGTGGTAGGACCAAAGTGAGGCTGACCCTGGAGCCACACGGCTCAGTATTCGTGGTGTTGCAGGATAAAAATGACCCATCACTTCCGCTCTACAAGGAACTGGCCACGCGCGATTCTCTTGTTGTCAGCACGCCATGGAATGTGAGGTTTGAGAAAGAAGGGATAGATACCCTGATGCACAGGCTCTCCTCATGGACCGAATCGGACAACAAGTTTATCAAATATTATTCCGGCGATGCGGAGTATACCACATCCGTCACTCTTCCCCCGTCCTTCATCCACAAGGGCCGAAGCTACCGGCTCGATCTCGGCAAGGTAAACAATCTGGCCGTAGTCCGTGTAAACGGCGTCGTCTGCGATACGTTGTGGAAGCAGCCGTTTGTCACAGACATCACGCGCCAGCTGAGAGCAGGTAGAAATACCATCAGCATCCGTGTCACCAATCTTTGGATAAACCGCCTGGTCGGGGACGAGCATGAGCCTGACGATGTGGAGTGGGGTGACAAGCTCTACTATGACTATGTGCCTGGGCGGCCCTATATAGGCAGATATATGAAGGTCATCCCTGACTGGCTTAACTCACCCTCTAAACGCCCTTCAAAGGACAGGAGGACGCTGGTCAACTTCAACTTCTTCACCTCCGAGACACCCATCCTGCCTTCCGGGTTGCTGGGGCCGGTAGAGATAAGAGGCTATGAATGACGACTCACGGGATTCTTTCCCGCACATTTCCGGCTATTCCTTTACGTCTTTAACAGAATATTAGTAACTTTGGCAAGGGGATGTATCAAAATAGGAGAAGTTCAGAAGTCCGGAAGTTCAGTCAAATGCATAAGTATCTGATAATAAGGTATCATTATAGTAATGACAGAACTCCCGGACTTCTGAACTCCTGGACTTCTCTAATTTTGATACACCCTCTTTGCTATTTAATCCAAAAACAGAGTTCACAGTATGGAGACAAGGATTGAGACGAATAGTGCGGGCGGCAGGGTACTTGCCTATGACGGTGAGGAGCTGGCCGGCCAGCTTGAGTTTAGTTTTGACGGAAATGTAATGCGCATGGACCACACCACAGCCTTCAAGCAGGGCCTGGGAGTGGGCGGGACGCTTGTCAGCGCGGCCAATGACTATGCCCTCAGTGAGGGGCTGATGGTGCTGCCGGCGTGCTCCTTTGCTGCTGCCTGGTATCAGCGCCATCCGCAGTTTGGCGACTTGCTTGTAGAAAGACGTCCATGATGTGTGTGGGGCGGCCGTTGTCGAACCTTTGATTACAACACTCGCGCCAATGATAGGCTCATTCTGGCTGTCGGTCACCTTTCCCCGTATCTCGTCTTGTGCCGTGGCATGGGTGCTCCATGCAAAAAACAACATGAAGGGAAGTAACCCCAGGAGGAAATGCTTGAAAGTTGTTGACAAATTACGGTTAAGATTTTAACACATTGCTGAGAGAAAATACAGGCGAAATCGAGACTGTGTGTTGACCAGACTGTTCGGATATGGCCTTTTTTACACTATGTATTTGCTTTATCGCCGTAACTCCGTTGCCTTTTCGCCGTGACTCCGTTGCTCTATCGCCGTAACTCCGTTGCCTAATCGACGAAAAGGCAGTGCCGTTTCGACGATATTGTGACGTCAGAAAAGCTCCTTTTCTATTCTTGAAAATATAAACGGTTGATTGATAGTGATTTATGTAAATTGGTCAAAAATGAAGTATTTGGAACAATATATCAGCTTGTTGGCAAATACGCGATTCTCAGAGGCCATTTAACATAAATATTATTGACAGTTTATCTTTCTTCACTCATCCCCCCTATCTCATTTGAGACTTGAGGGAGACCTTAAAAACACTGCCCAACTCGTCACACCGTCAATATGATGGATTTGACATGAGAATACCAAATAACAATGTATATTCTAATATGTTTAGGAGCACGAAACGAGAATAGTTACGTACCGCTTCTTTTCATTTCGTAAATACAAAATTAATAGAAAATCTTTAACCTATTAACATGGTAATTAAAAAAAATTGAGTAAGTTTGCAGTGCATTGAGATTTGTCTCACACTCCTTTTCTCGTCATTAATCTTGAATCAGCAAACGATAAGGAACAGAATAAAACAAAAGCCCAAAAGACAGATGCTACACAAGAGAATTACGACCTTACTAAGGCTGACCACGCTATGCTTGCTTGCCTTTTCCCTTGTTGCCTGCGACAAGGGGATGTTCGAGGTACATCCTTATGACTCCAACTACAAGGGCGGCACCAACCTCAACGTTACCAACATTTCGCGCATTGAGGAGAGCTTGCGTGATCGTGACACCATACGCGTGGCCTTCATCAGCGATACTCACCTGTGGCACAAGGAGTTCAAAGAAGAGGTAAAATCAATCAATGCCAACGACAGCATCGACTTTGTTGTTCATTGCGGCGACTTCACCGATACAGGAACCACACGCGAATTTGAGTGGGGATATGATATTCTCAAGAAGCTCAACAAGCCCTACGTTGTGCTGATTGGCAATCATGACTTTTTGGGTACGGGCGACCAGGTTTGGAAAAAGATGTTTGGTACCGACCTCGACTTTTCCTTCATCGCGGCGCGCATCAAGTTCATCTGCGTCAACACCAATGCAACCGAATATGACTATATGGCCGCAGTGCCCAACTTCGACTATATGCAGCAGCAGTTCCATGCCGATTCAGCAGCTTTCGACCGGACGGTATTCGTTATGCACGCCTGTCCTGGGAGCGACCAGTTCAACAATAATGTAAAAGGCATGTTTGACTATGTGATCAAACTCTTTCCCGGACTGCAGTGCTGCATCTACGGCCACGACCATTCACGCACGGAGTCTGACATTTTCAACGACGGTGTAATGTGGTACGGCATCGATGCTGCCGTTCACCGCAATTACCAGATATTCACCTTCACTCCTAAAGGCTATAGCTATGAGACAGTGCAGTATTAATAATAGTAAGAGGACAATCTTCCGTTGGCTTTTATTGTTTATAGCCTTGGGTACAACCATCACGGCTATGGGACAAGACAGCATTCCCAACAGCCGCTACGACCGTCGCGTCAACCGCATGCGCCGTTATTGGGCAAGTCTGATACCTACGCAAATCGTCGTTCAGAATGCCGGCAACATGGGACTGATATCAGCAGGCGTAGGATGGAAGTATGGCCGTCGCAGCCAGTGGGAGACCCAGCTGCTGTGGGGATATATTCCGAGATACAATTGTTCCAACGCCCACCTGACCAATACCATTAAGCAGAACTACATACCTTGGAGCATCAGCTTCAACGACCTTATCTCGCTTGAACCCCTGCAGTCAAGCATCTATCTCAACACCGTCTATGGCCATGAGTTCTGGAGGAGTCAGCCCGGACGCTATCCCGACAAATATTACGAGGCTCTCTCCACGAAGTTTCGGCTCAACGTGGCTGTAGGACAGCAACTTACGTTCAGCTTCAATCCAGAGAAGGCCTATTTCAAGCGCGTCAAGCTGTTCTACGAAATCGGGTCATGCGACCTTTACATCCGCTCCCTCTTTCAGGGGACTTCCATTTCCTTTTGGGATATTCTCGGCCTGTCACTCGGCGTTAAGTTGGAAGTCCTTTAGCGTCACTTCGCCTTCTTTGTCAGCGAGGTGAGCCAATGCCGACAGGCCTGTCGTCCGAGCCTGTGCTGAAAATCCGTGACGAGCAGCGGCTATCGTGATAGATGGCGGAGGTATAATATTCAAGTTCCGCGAGTTACTGACGCTTTGCAGGGGCCGGTCTTGGTTATACGTAATTGTTAGCATGCGAAACTTGAATTAAAAATATATTATATTCTGATATTTTCTTAATATCCCACGAAGTGGGTAGGAGAGTTTGTATTATTTTCCCTATTTTTGCAGTAGAAAAGGATGCAATCTGGCACCACGCGTTGTAGGTGTGCTGGGTTGCCGGCCTCGTGATGAAAAAAATATGAGTCTTTGCTTAGTTATTTGGGTTGTATAACTGTAATAGGGTTGTATGAAGACGATAAAGACAGACATTGAAAGGCTCTTCCGTGCGCATTATCAGGAAATGTACCATCTGGCCAGATGCATTCTCCTGGATGATGCCGAGAGCAAAGATGTGGTAAGCGAGGTGTTCTCACAACTGCTTGCTCATCCCGTAGTGCTCCTTCCCGGGAGCGAGACGGGCTATCTGATGCAAGCTGTACGCAACCGTTGCCGCAATGTCATTGCCCACAAAAGCGTGAGGCAGCGCGTATCGCAATTGTTGCTCAACGATGAGAGAAGTCTTGACCAGGTGACCGATGACAGTCTGACCAGCCGTCTGGCTGACCTCATCGGGCGGTTGGAACCACCCCTCAGACGGAAGATCGTGACAATGCGGTTCACCGACGGCCAGACCTATAAGGATATAGCCCTTACGCTGGGTGTGAGTAAGGTCACCGTCTACAATCATCTTGCGGAAGCCCTTCGACAACTCAGACAACAACTAAAAAGCAAAGACTATGAATGAAGAAACGAATAAGAAACAACAACGTTTGCTCGAAATGACGGAGCATCCCGAGCGCTTCACTGACGAGGAGTTGGAGTCGATGCTTCATGACCCTGACATGCAGGACACACTCAGGATGCTGGCTCTGACCCGCCGTGCTGCCGATGCCCATCTCCATGATACGGCCGATGTGGACCAGGAGTGGCAGCGGTTTGCCGCCGCGTATCATCCGCATCACCACTATGCCGGCATTGCCGCTGCCATTGCAGGAGGCGTGCTCATTGCTGGCCTGGCCGTGGCGGCTGTGGTGAAGCTGAACTTGCTGCCCTCACACCAGGAGCATCCGAAGCCCGTCGTGACGCAGACCACCGGCGCCATAGACTCGGTTCGCAACAGTGTCCGCACGGCGACTGTGGCGAGAGCTGACACGATGGCCACCGAACGCAAGGTCTATGACGACGTGTCGCTGAGCACCATCCTCACCGACATGGGCGCTTACTATCATAAGACATGGAAGGCGGAAGCTGACGCTAAGACCGACGTGCGGCTCTACTTCGTCTGGGAACGACGGAAATCGCTTGAGGAGAACATCGAACTGCTCAACAACTTCAACCGCTTTGACATAGCAGTGGAAGGAAATGTGATTGTCGTAAAATGAGGAGGGGCGTACAATGAAAAGAACAGTTCTTATCCTGCTAAGCCTGCTTGCGCTCTGTGTCAATGCGCAGACCGTCACCCGGCAATATAATAATGTGTCGATGGCACAGGCCCTGCGTGAGCTCAACCAGTTGCAGCATACCTACATCGTCAACTTCATCTACAACGACCTGGAAGACTTCCGCCTCACGCTCAGTGTCAAGAACCAGACCGTGCCCGATGCCATCCGAAAGATGATAGGCTTCTATCCCATCACGCTCACCGAACAGGGTAACAACCTCTTCGTGGAATGCATAGGCAAAGGCAAACACCGCTTCAAGGGACGCCTCGTGGATGAGAACGGACAGCCGATGGAATATGCCAACGTGGTGTTGCTCTCTGTTGCCGACTCCTCGTTTCTGGCCGGTGGCGTGACCAATGCCAGCGGTGTGTTCGTCATCCCCTATGATGCCGACCGCGTCATAGCGCGCTTCAGCTATGTGGGCTACAAAACCCTCAGCCGCACCTTCTCTTCGCCCAATGCGGGTACGGTGACGATGCTGCCCGACCGCTTCACCGTGAAGACCGTCAATGTGAAGGGACACCGCAAAACGGAGCACGTGGACCATGCTACTTACACGTTCACTGCCGAACAGCTGAAAAACGCCCGTCATGGACAGGACCTCGTGGCCACGTTGCCAGGGTTGCACATTGACCCGCTCTCAGGCTCTGTCCAGTCGCTCTCGGGCAAGTCGGTCAAGATCCTCATCAATGGTATTGAGGCAAGCGACAACGACCTGAAGAGCCTTGAGGGTAAGCAGATACGCAATGTCGATTACTATCTGGTGCCGCCTGCACGCTATCATGACGTGGGCACGCTCATCAACATCCACACCCGTAACCTGGAGAACGGCTATGCCGCAGGATTTGATGAGACGCAGGGCTTCAATTCGGCATTCAACAACACCAATGTCTACGCGCATTACAATACGGGTCACTCACAGGTGGCCTTCGACTACCGGTTGGAATACCGCAACAACGGCGATTGCCGTGAGACCAATATCTATCGCTTCAACAGTGAGGCTGATGAGGCCGAATACCGCTATGATGGCGACTACCACTTCGGCTACGCTCATCAGAACTTTAATCTGAGATACCTCTACAGCCTGGGTGATAGTCTGAACTTCCAGGTGAAGTTCTCACCTGAGCTGCACCGTTGGTTCTGGCGCACCAACTGGGACATCACGACCACCAATAATCTGCTGTGGTCCAATGGCACCGCACGTGAGGAGCAGTTGCGCCGCCACTTCGCTCCCTCGCTGGATATCTATTTCCAAAAGAAGATGGCTCACAATCAGGACATCACGCTTGATGTGGTGGGTACCTACTTCAACAACCACGAGGACCAGGACAACCGGCAGCACGACGAGGTCGGCAATGAGCTACTCGATGACCAGATGCGACAGCACAACCATAAGTACTCGGTCATCGGCGAGGTGGCCTACACCAAGGGCTGGCAGAAGGCAAACCTCTCTGTAGGCTACAAGACCACGCTGGCTAAGTCGGACTTCACCATCAGCAATGTGCTCTCCGACTATGAGAACTATGACTACACCACGCACGATGACAACCACTACGCCTACGCCGAACTTTCGGGCAATATCAGCAAGCTGAACTATCGACTCAGCCTTGGCGGAACGTACGTGCACACCAGCAACAACAACACCCATTACAACAAGCTCTACTTCACCCCGCAGATGCTGTTGGCATACAATCTCAAGCATGGCATGTTGAGGCTGGAGGTTTCCTCTGAGCCGCAGTTGCCGGGAATCGCACAGCTCAGCAACAACTCCACGGTCGTCATCCCGGGTCTTTACAACATGGGCAATCCCTATCTCAAGAGCGGCAACGACAATGCCGTGACGTTCAGCTACTCGCTGCAGACACCTTATATCGATCTCGAAAGTGGTACTGCCCTGGAACATATCAGCAACAGCATCAGCAACTACTACACCTGGCAGTCGGTCAACGGTCAGCGCGTCATGACCTCGCAACCCATGAACAACGACCGCAGCCTGTCCTGGGTGACGCACTTTCAGGGGCAGCTGAAACCCTTCAAGAGCGAGTTGCTCACCATCGGACTCTATATGGCCGCACAGTATGACAACCAGAAGAGCAGCATCATGGGTGTCCACACCCACTGGGCCGTGCCCGTCATGGTTCAGGCGGTCTTCAGAAAGGGCGGATGGGGAGCTGTTGCCTATTGGGAGAAGAAAGTGATGACACCCGACGGCAACGTCCTTACATCAAATGAGCGCAAGACCATGGCATCGGTCTTCTATCAGTACAAGCAGTTGCGCGTGGGCCTCTCGGGGCTTTTCCTCTTTGCCGCACCGCAATATTGGGACGAGACAATGAGCAACAGCGTGTTTTACAGTTACCACACCAACAAGATCAAGTCGCAGAAGAACATGTTGACGCTCAATCTGAGCTACAATCTCTTCTCGGGCAAACAGCATCATCTTGACAAGAAAATTGACAATGCCGACCACGACTCCGGCTCGTTTTGATGATGTCTTATTCCTTTTTCCTTGTACTTTTCAATAATTATTGCGATATTTGCAAGGAAAATACACGATTGACCCCTCATTGCCGGGCCTGTGAGCCCTGCAATGAGGGGATAAACAAAGTCGGATGTGGAGTCCGTGCTGGTCGCCCTGCCCACTTTCTTTCGCAGACATGGCATTAAAGGCCTGGTGCCTTCTCCTTACACCTCTGCTTGCAAGCGTCCTTGTATGTTCCTGCGGTGGATGGTGCGCGACGGCTCGCCCGTGCTATTTGATGCTGTTGACGACCTGCATGATGTCGTCGGCAATCTGCTGGTCTTGCAGATGGTTGTCGGTGAGCAGCTGGTCTACGTCATAGCGATCGTAGAGCATCTTGCGCACACCGAAGTTGAGCACGCGCATGGCCGACGGGCCATAGAAGCGGGCCACCGTCTCCCCGTAGCCGCCGTCGATGCTGCCGTCCTCGATGGTGGCGACGACAGTGTGGTCGGCCTTCAGTTCGTCCATGAGCTGCTCGTCGAGGCCGGAGAGGTAACGCGGATTGATAAGAGTGGCGTCGATGCCCTTTTCGGCCAACAGCTGCCTTACAGCCTCACCCTTTTGGAAGAAGTCGCCCACGGCGATGATGGCCACGCGGTCGCCACGATGAGCCACCACAGCCTTGTTCAAGTCGCTGT
>Ga0256406_1006290_pt1 | contig 12006 bp, 9 predicted proteins | sample RumenRJG_03DNA_FD_185986 | JGI IMG/M metagenome (GOLD analysis project Ga0256406, IMG submission 185986) | Bovine rumen microbial communities from Lethbridge, Alberta, Canada - RJG_03 | ecosystem: Host-associated > Mammals > Digestive system > Stomach > Rumen | place: Canada: Alberta | collected...
CCGTTACACTAAATATATCACATCACGCAAATAAAAACAAGGCCAAGAACCGCGTATTTGCAACAATCCCGGAAAGTCAAGGCAGGAAATATGCCCTTTAGTGGAACTCAAGTGAAAAGTTCACAAACTATGTTCACCAAACCAAATTTCTTCACCAACAGTGTCACATCTTCTGGTTTCACCATAGTTATAATTAAACATATTCATTCTCAATATCTTAAACAGTTTTTCCGTATGATTCGTCACACAATTCCTAGAGCAGCAATCATTGCTTTCATAATAATAGCTATAGAGTCCTTGCTGATCAGGCAACACAACACCTATCATTGCATTCGACCGACTTGTAACTGCATTTCCCCTTTTATCTCTTCTGCTGACTTCCTTAAGAGAATACGAAATTTCCCACGGAATCCATTGATCACGATCTCTATGGTTTTCCTCTCTCATACCCGGAGAGATAAATACTACTGTTACACTGCTATCATAAATTTTATCTTTCAGTTTCTCCCAAATTTGATCATCAGACAGATCGCTCAGATCTTCATTATCATGTTCTCCTTTATATATGTTGTCCGTAGCATCGAGAGTCTTTTCAAACTTTGTCACGTAGTCTCGGACCGTAGATTTCTCATAGAGATTTAATGGCTTCACATTATCATCATGATATTTATACGACACAAATATTTTATGTCCAGGCATATATTCCTCTCTTCTTATCATTTCATCGGTATGCATTCAAAATCACCGGCACACAGCGCAATTCTTCTAAAGGATCTTTAAGAGGCCATTTAACCGATACAAAGCATCTAAGGCATTACGTCCATTTGGATTATATGCCTTTTTCCACGCTTCTAGTCTTGCGCAATCTAACTCACGCATTTCTGTCAAATACGATGATACGTCATACGATATATCTATGCGTTCATTCCGCAGATCTTTGCTACGCTGTTCATATGTCATTCGTCCAGCTTTTATTCGATCTGGTATTTGAATTCTTAGCAGACGTGAAAGTGAAAGCTCTTGATATATCCAAGGGGAGGAAGTCAACTCTTTTGTTTTATGGCCACTTTTTATATGTTTCAGATTATCTTCAACTGAAATAGAGCTAGGGGTATTTAAGAACATAAGGCATTCGCAATGATCCATCATATCTTCCAATGCCGTAGAAAGCATCATATGTACATGGCTCGTCGAGTAATTACGAGTTTGATAATCATACGTATGACTTGATTTGTTTAAGCAATACCGGTCATCGATCTTTTTGAGCAAATCATCGCTATAGCCCCAGACTGAAGAATCAATAAAGCATTGCAATCCAAAGACATCTGACAGCCAACCAGCAAAGGCCTTCACCTTGTTGATATCTTTGTGTGAGTGTGACAAAAACACATCATACTTTTGCTGTGGAAACCAGTCCTGCCTCATCTTCGTTCCGTCAAGAGCTCCGCCAGGCAAAATATATTTTTCCAAGGCTGGATAAATCATTTTCTGGTTCCTAGAATAAATATTATGTCCAAGCGAAAGATGTCGATTAATCTCTGTATTATAAAAGTAATCGTCCAAGGTTACATTGAATCTTGAAAACATCAAAAGTCCTCATATATATTATTTATTGATTGCAGCTTATGATTTACCATATATTGTTCCCGATTCCATGATCTATCCCCATAGATGATAGATCATGGAATCAGGAACACTCTACGCTGCTCATCAACCAACAGGCTTCGATATTGATTTTACATGTCCCTGCCAGCTTTCTTAATTAAAGGATCTCTTTTCTGTAGCCATAGATTTAAAGCATGAAGAGACTTTTCTAATCATAGGATAATTTTCCTTCTCGTGAAGCTGTTCTGGCTTTGAAATTTGTCAAATTCAGACTCTCAATAAATGCATCTATGATTCTTGCAACGTTCTCCGAATTAACGAGCTCATCCATCAAACAGAACATTACCTGGTTACAGTCATTGGATTTTACGTAAGACATTTTTCTCGCCGGAACGATTTTTTCTACTAATAATTATACTCCATGAGAGGCCTCTATCCCAGATTTTATGCGCACTTTATCCAGTTTTCAAGGTACAGAAATGCATGTCACAAAGTTCGCTCTGCGAGCTTAATAACCACTACCGAAAAAAGTTAGATTTAGAGCAAGTCACCCTCGCTCACCTTTTTCAACCACGCCCAGATAATACCCGCTAATCAGCTTTTCTCTCGCCCCCCGAAATTAAATGGGCTTTTATCAAAAACAGCTTCAGCTCTTCTTTCATGCAATGCTTTGGCCAGACCGCCATGACCGATCTTTTAAATGATTTCCCGCTGAGGATATTTTTAAAAAACACGTCATGTTCCGGCTTTTTAATCATCGGATGGCAGAGCTGCGTGTTCGGGATTTTCGCCTTTTCAAGATCAACAGGCTTCAGTGTAACTCCTGAAAGAGCCAGTAATTCTTTTCCCTTATCAGTCTGTACGAGAGCGAGCGAAATTCCATTCTGCTCTTCTTCATGGAGTTCGCTGCCCCAGGAATCGCCCAGTGTCAGATCTCCCACTCTGTTCCCTGTAGCATAATGGCATGAATAGCAATTCTCAGTATAATCAATTCCCTGCAGAAACGCTGTTGAATAGAAGTCATGACATCTCTCTGGAACAATATTCTTTAAATTTGCGCGAACAGCAAAATTACCATTTCTACGGAAGTATACATACTTGCACTGATTCAGATCATAACCATACTCTTTCAAAGCCATCCTCAGCAGCTTGATCGACGGCGTCCCATGGCAGATAAGATCAATTGAGTAAAGATTCTTACCCAATTTTTCACCAACAAAATTTTTCAATGCTGATACCTGGCAGGGGAGACCAAGGAACAGCACCTTATGTCCATCAATAAGCTCTTTCTTCACCTTCTTATAGATACCGATAGGATTACTCTTCACATACTTTGAGCCTGCAAAACCGGATAACTCATCTACATTTCTGGCTATAACGAATTTATAATCACCATCAACCAACTTGCACGATGCAACTACCCCTCCATGATTGATAAATGCAATTTCTATCGCAGAAGAAAATCCGCCCGAAGAGCTCTGACTTCTAATTTCATCGACAGCCCAGCCCTGATGCCATTCAATCGACTCCTGTAATGCAGCCGGATGATTTTTCTGGCACACTCGATGACATGCATTACAGTGAATGCAGGCATCCTCATCAATCACTGCGTTCATGTGCACAATATCATCCTTAATGGAAATGCAGTGCTTAGGGCAGATATCTACACACGCCATGCAGCCAGCGCACTGATTTATTTCACAGACCGTTTCGCTTTTATTCTTTTCATTCGCATTCATCTTTTTATCAAACCTCTTACCATTGTCTTAAGGCTCTTAAATTCCGGTGTTCTATACACCATTACATACGCGACAGCAGATGAGACAATCAGCACTACTACCGCTCTGAGCAGAAGCAGAAGAATATTCGTTGCCGGAATCAGTCCTCCAATGAAGAATGAAGCCAGCATACAGACAATAACCATGACGGTCTCATAAATCAATCTCGGAAGGTAGTTCTTAAACTTTCCTTTGAATATCAACGTAAACAGATTATGTGTAATCCAGGGGCTGCTGATAAATCCCGAGCTGAGGATTGTGGAAACAATAATCCCATACAGTCCCCAGAATTGGACCATCACAAGATTCATACCGAGGTTTGCAATTCCGGATATTAACGGTCTGAACCGGTCCTCATGCCAGATGCCTGCAGCATCCTTGTATGCACTTGCAAGCATGACATATTCCACAAAGAAAAAGTAAACGCAGAAAAGCACCACCATCGGAAAACCGAGCATAAGCGTCTTGCCTACCCAGATCTTCATAAACGGCTGATATAGGGATAACATTTCCGACATACAGATTGCCATGCCTAGAAAAGTCATCAGGGTTACTTTCCGGTAATCCTTGTAATTCTTTTCAGGGCTCTCAACAATCAGACTGTTCCCGATACCTGCCGTTAACGAATTGAAGAAAATGGTGAAGATCGCCATCACAGCGCTCATGATGTAATAGTAATTCTGATAGATAGCTAACGCTTTTAATCCCAAAAACGCAGAGATCACGATTGTATCCGCCGAGTTCAGGATTGTACCGCCGACTTTCGAAGTAAAGACATCTCTTACCCTGCCATTAATCGCCTTAATCTCACCTTTCGGGAGATCACCCTTGGGATCATAGGCCGGATACATGCGCTTGGAAATGACAGCCGTAATAATGTTATTTAAAATCTGCGTAGCGAGGATTGCGATCACATAATAGTAATAGTTGTGGAAAGCAAAGAGAACGAAGATCTGTAGTCCGTACTGGATAGTATTAGTAAGCATTGTGATCTTACTAACAACATCAGTTCTCTGATATGCATTCAGAATACTATTCCGATAAGCAAACATCCAGTAAGAAAACACCGTTGCAAGCAGGTTCAGCAGATAAAGAACATATACATTAATCCCTGCAGGAACATCACCAGAAATCAGCTTGGGAATAAAAGGAAGGATTATTAATCCAACGCCAAGCACGACCCCGCCGATGATTCGATAGTAAAAACGGTATAGCTTCATCAATGCACAGATCGTATCGTCATCGTCTTCGGCAATCGGTTTGTACATAGAAAATACCATGGCAGACCCTACGCCAAGTTCCGCTAAATTCAATACCTGCAGAATAGACGTAAACAAGCTGTTTAAGCCCAGGTATTCTACTCCCATCAGATAGATCATCACCGTACGCATAATAAACGGCATGATCATATTATACAGACGCTGGATTACACCAAAGACAACATTGCGCGCCGCATTCTTTTTTCTCTCAATCTTCATATCAGCTATCCATATTCCCTTCTATTGCATTGATCAGCCTGCCGATCGACTCATTGGCTACGTTCATCCTCTTCGAAGTTACCCTGCCGTAATCAATAGCTTTTGTCAGATCAAAATGATCCACTTCACTCACAGGGATATATCGATCAGCCAGACCAACTTCACCCAAAATATTGAGCAACCGCCTGTCATTTTTCAGGCTTCCATCTGAATTCCGGCTATTGACCGTAATAAACTTCTTCTCAAAAATCAGCGAAAAAGCAGTTCCATGAAATGAATCTGTGACGACCCAGTCAGCATATTTGATTAGAGACAGGTAATCCGATGGCGACGTGTAGTTCTTCTCCACCCTGATTCCCTTTACGCCGGCTTTGATAAGCCCTTTGAAGGTTCTGCTCATAAATCCAGTATATACAGGCATATGAAGTCTTTTGGATAATCGTCTCGCAGCTTCAAAGCCATCTCTGCCAGACCAGACATTATAAAGAAAAATGTACGGATCCTTTTCAATACGTGAAGAGGCAATACGATCAAAGTCAGCCTTTACATGTAAAAGTGTAGGATCAAGATTTGTGTCTACACGTTTCTTGTAACCCAAAAATTTCTCCAGCTTTTCAGCACCTGTTTCCTCACGTTCTGACAGATAATCAAAATCCAAGATCCAACTTCTTAATTCGTCAGTCGCTTCTGGCTCATCATAATTTGTGTCATTGCTGCTGATAGCGTATGCCACTTTTCTTCCGCGAGTTTTTACCGGCAAGAAATAAATCGGATCGCAATCATCAGCCGCCAGATTCCAGATCTGATCGCTGCCACAGACAATGACATCGTATTTATCCAGCAAAGAAAGATCAGAGTCATAGAAATATTTTTCCGGAGAGAGATTCAGTGTGTTATTGCGAAATACCGCAAAGCCCTCCCGCTGTCTTCTGATGTACTTTGCCACAGGCACAACATTAAGATTATGCTTAACTTTTCCTTTTAGATATACTCCATACAACCGATTGTATGCTTTTGGCTCATAATCAATCACCTCAACAGAATATCCACGACTCGCCAAAAGATCCTTTAAAGCCCAGCATTGAAGAACAGATCCGTAATTAATAGACTTGTGAAAAGTCAGTATACCAATTTTTTTCATACCCTTCCTCTCCAGAATTATTCCATGATATCCACTGATAAATAACAAATACTGTATTTATTCAAGCCCGCCGATTTTTAGCCAGGATTTCACCATTTCCTACGCCAGTATCACTTTGGTGTCGTCTTTTATACTCATCATAAAAATCCGAGCTAAACAAACCGCAGAGCTTCAGCATCATTGCAACAAAATACAGACAGTCACCAGCATTGCATTCCTTCTTTTTAGTCAGCCCATGTGCGATCCTGTTTCTGATATTGGAACCGGCTTTCTGCTGAAGGAGACCATTAAATGTGAATAAAATATTCTCATCCAGGCACTCATTCAGATTCTTACCCTTGAAAACCTCTCCCAGCACTTTTCTCTTCTGAATTTGATCCTTTACATCGTAATACCCCGTTAGATCACCGCACATCCCAGCAATATAGCGGATAATGTTCTCAGCCTTCGACGCCAGTTTATCAAGCGCATCAGACATATGTCCCGTCAAACCCAGAAATACGCCGTGCATAACATCGTCTTCTTGTCCCTCCGGGATGATAGGATTATCAAGGAAAATGCATTTCAGATCTGATTCCTGCAGTCCCTTCTGCTGAAGTTCCTGTATAAACCATTTGATATATGTATCCCCGATAATAGACTCATCTTGCCTTGCACGATAATACATATGCAAAATGACGATATTTTCATCCCTTGGATTCAGCCCCGGCAGCATACACTCGGTTTGTCCATCGTTCCCACACACCTGTATATTAAAATGATCGATCATAGGACTGTGCCTTAGAACCTTTTCTCTAAGATCTGCTACGTTTTGAAACCCAATATCAAATACAATATCAAAAAGTAATTCATGAATTGTATGCGCACTATATCGATTCGAAAATTGCTTATGCTCCGATGTCACATCAAATTTAAAGGTGTGAGACTTAATGTGCTTTACCGATACCTGCTGAATAGCGGCAAGAACTTTTTGTCCCTCAACAGCCTTGTCCGAAGCGCCATGATCCTGATAATAACCGATCGCTTTTTTCACATCAAGCTCAGCCGCAAACCATCTTGAATCGTCCTGGATCCCATCAGACTTTTCACTCAGCATTTCCTTACTCGATGAGAGCAGCTCATCCGCATAATTTACATACACCCTGTCTGCAGATTTTCTGTCTCCTAATTTCTGGTAAATATCAGCCTTCAACTGATAAGACGCCTCAATCACAGGATCCCGAATCATTGTATTGGCCTTTCGGGCAATCAAATGATCCGCAATTGGCAATAAGCTCCGATAATCGCAATCGTATTTTTGTTCAATCAGTAGTTTTATCAACTCAACAGAAAGAAATGATGGATCCGTTCCATCGATCTTGAGAACATCATCGTACACTGCCTTAAAATAAGCCTGTCTTCTATCAAGATCTCCCAGCTTAGAGGCAAGCTCGACTGCCCGGTAAATATAGTCAACGCACGCTACCCAATTATCTTCATCAAACGTCGAATGATACAATGCGAAATACGTTTCTTCCGCATTCCGGGCAGCATCCGGGTCATGATGAATCAGCCAGATCACATCCAAAGCATATGCCTTTAAATTATTAGGAAATTTACTCCAATCTAATTCCTTAAGCAGCCGCCAATCATCTTCCTGAAAGGAACTGACCTGAACACTATCAGTCACCCGGCATTCCTGCTTTGGATTCTTTTTATCTCTACGTGAACGATATAAAATTGCGGCAGAACACAACCTCTGCAGAAGATCAAAACTTCTTTTGTCCGAATCAGTTGAGAGCTTCGAACGCCTGCCTTCTGTAAAGTCATTCGGAAGAATAATATAGCGGCATCTTATACTACTCGATTCAATTTCCCGCATGAGATCGTAAATATCCAAGAGCAAGCACCTCCACCTGCATAAATTATCGTCATGCCAAATTTCCTAAATAGACATCTCATATTATTACGAGCAACCAATAACACTCCTTCCTTGAAGGCTGCCATCATTTAACATGGCACCACATTTAATCAGTTGCCAGCTTCCTCACCATATAGTGGTTATCTATCTTTGCTTTTTTCAAAATTGCTTTCACATAACGGTTTTTCTTGAGTCCGCTGCTCACATTTCGTACCCTTCCTACAATTGCCAACCGAATGAGTGGCTGGTTGCTATCCATATAGAACATAAGCCTACGGAAAGCGGCCTCACGTGTCGTAGAATAACTTGTAAGTTCAATCAGGCAACGCACAGCCTGATATTTTGTATCGAGTTCGCGACTGCTGGAAGCAAGCAACGTGTAATCGATAATCGTACCAAGAACACCTTTGCTCAACCGATTATTCTTATCCGTCTTCAGTGCCTCTGTAAGAATCTTCAATACCTGAATTTTGGCATATTCGTCTGCCAGATCGCCTGACCACAAACTGTCGGCCAACTTCGTACTATCACGATATCCACCAGCGATTAACATCATCCAATAAGCTACATTCAGCTGAACAAGCCTATCTGGCGGAAAATCAGGAGTTGTCGCATTACAATAAATCACTCTCTTTCTAAGCAGTACACTGCGCAGCTCGTCCATTTCCTTTTTATTGTTTTCGTCTTTATATAACGTAAAGAGTGCGGCTAAAACCTGACAACAGGAAATCTTCAAACCAACCAGTTGACTTGGAATGGACAGCAAATCAAGCGCACGGTCGACTATTTCCCCGATCTGCTCCCCCGTAAGCTCAACTTCGGAAGTCACGATAATATTTCGAATTACCTCAAAACTATCTGTTCCCGAAATAATAACGCCCTTCTTAGCAAAATCGTTGCTTGAAATACTATCATCCAGATATCGTCGGATATACTTAAAAAGATCTGATTTCTTCCCATGCCTGTAATCATCTACAGCCACTTCCAGTTCAAATCGATTTCTGACTGCATCCGGCGCTATGCTCAATCTGCTGGCAAGATCAGATCGGAGTTCTTTCTTGGCCAGAGCAATCTCAATCATTACGTCGCTTAAATGAGTGTTCGCAGAGAAACTTTCCTGTGTCAAATGCTCAAATAGATGATTCAAAAGATTCTCAATCACAGGAGTCTCAACCTTTTCGAAATCAATTCTTCTCAGCATAAGACAAAGATGATTTCGCAAAGAATTTGCAGGCCCCTTACCATTATTCTCCTCTAAGGATAATTGTTTGAGCAGTACACATGCAAAGTTAATCGGACGCTGCCAATCATCACGATCAATCAATCCCCTGAAAAAACGGAACTGATTATCCAAGCGCATAACACATCTGTCCGGATTTTTAGCCCAGCCTATCATCCGACTGTATACCCGATCAGATTCCTCTCTGAACATTTTATCATCGCAGTAACAGGAGAATTCCGCGAAGAATTCGTTCTCAGCATTTTCACGCATATACCTGACAGGTATCCACTGAATACTTTGGTAAATCGACCTTGCCTCATCCGCATTCAGAAGGTCAGAATTACCATGATACGTTCTCATGGCATCTCCGATTCCATCTTTCATTTTTTGTGCATGAATAAAAGTAAGCCGTATCAACGAAACGACCGAGCTATGATCATCGTACTTATTGGAATTGAACCGCAGAACAGCAATCATACGCTTTATAGTCATCCGGATATGCGTATATGAACCATTCAGAAGTGCTATCCAGAATGCAGATCCGATGCGTTCAAAAATACCATCCAAGCTTTCTCCTAATGTAACAGTCGTTGGCGATTGCAGAAAAATTTTCTCGTATCTTTCAAGAATTTTTTCTTCCAAGCCCTTATCAATCCGATCAATCAGCGGATAATAGACCGGTTCAGTAGCTTGATTAAGAAAGTCCTGTCCTTGGTTATTAAAAAATACTCCGCCGCTAGTATCATTTTCATCCTTATCAATAAGCACATTTCGAAGATCAATTGCAATATCATTCAAATACCACGGCGGAATTTCTCTTATATCGGAAGCGATCTTCAAAGCCTGTCTTTCATGTTGAACGGCCGCTTCAAGATCTGAAGCATAGTAAGATCCAATGGCTTGCAGTCTTTCTGTTAGTACCTCTTTTAATGCAGGATTTCGTCTTGTGATAACACTCGCCGTCAACTGCCGAAAGTTGTCACTGTCAAATGCAGACCTGCCAACAATGGATTGAAGAAATATAAGCGATTCATAAAGGATCTCTTTGTCACTTTTCTGCTCGTCAGTAATTCCCAGTGCACGTTCCCCTGCTTCCCATGTTTTAATAAACTCATCGAGCTGAGGGTTTGCTAAAAGAACTGAATCCTCCAAATACCTGCCCAGTGCTTTCGGAGCAGCATAAAGCCGCTTATCTAGAGTAAATAAGCCACTCTCCCTCGCCACCTCTTGATCAGACTGAACATTACTCTGTAATTGGCCTAGAACTTCTTCCGATCGCTTCGAAGAGGTAATGTCTAAAGCATTTTTTAATATCGGGAATTGATTATTCCCAGTGACAAGCCCGGTGTCTTCAAGATCCTCACCCGCTGACGTATGCCTCTCTGCAGAAATCGGTTTCCTATATTGTATAACCAAATCCTGAAGAATCGATGCATACGCCTGCTCGGCCATTTTCTGAAAACAATCTACGTCTTCACATCGAGGATTTCCAATTGAATCTGATTTTATTCTTTCTTCCCACGCAGTTGGAATTTTACTTCTCTCATAACAAAAAAAATAATATCGTTTCAAGTTGTTCTCAACAGCAGCGGCTTCTTCAATCGCAACCCCGTCACTAATCCCATCCTGATTATCAATGAGGAAAACAATCATATCATATCCTACAAGAGATCGATGAATTCCAGCACGATTCCCACTTGCGAATGCATGCTCCATCTCATAGTTATAGACCTCAAACAATCCAGTAGATTCAAGCAGAAGCTGAAGTTCCCGTCGAACAAACATATACTTTTTCTTTTTAGGATCATTTTCCACCTGGTCTCCACACAAAGATGATATGAACACACGCAATTTATGATACGGCTGCAACGCATTATAAATATTTGACATTGGCTTTCCTCAAAATAATCAGAATCACTTTGCTCAGCAAATCCCGAAAATGTTGTTTAAAGAAAATCCCCTTCTCGGCCTGCACACAATGTGCAACGTACAAGGGCTTCGAAGCTTCTTGGAACTTAACCGATATGAAGCTATCATAATATCCAAGAGTTGTTGCTGCGTCAGCTCTTTATTAAAGCGAGTGATATTTGAACCCAGAACAGGAATATATACATCATTGCTACTACCATGATATTTATCAATCTCGTCCCATAAAACATCCAAACACTTAAGATATTCATCATATGTCAGATGCCCAAGCCCATCTTTATCAAGTTTTGCAAATGCCATCAACAGAAAGTCATCTTTGGGCAATATTCTGCCGGATTCATATCGGACTTTACCTTGGTATTGAGAGGCATCTTTTTCCGGTTTAAGATTGTATTTTTTAACCAAACATTTTATATCTGGCTTGCCGTATGTCTTTATGTACTGTCCGCAAACTGAACCAGGTTTGATTTCATAAGGCTCATCACCTACGTCTGTTGAGAAGCACTCATCAAAGTTAATGACCTTCTTCCCATCGGAAATTGAAAGCAAGTCACCATACTCAATCTTGATCTGGAAATTAGCCCCTTCCATCATGACCGAATTGCGCTTACTATAATAAATTTTGCAGCCAATCCCACAAGCAAAAAATACAACCACGCAGAATAAAAATCTGTTAAGCAGTATATTGACACCTGTCGGGACCCGACCAAATATATGGTATAGGTTGAACAAGCTTTCCGGAAAGAGAGTAAATGCTGCTGTGCAAACTCCAAGTGAGAATTGGGCACCACATTGTTTGGCTATCTTTTCAAATTTGTTCATATTGGCTTGTATGATGATTACAGAAGCGAAATCAACATTTTCCTTTCCTTTTGTACTGTGGTTCAATACATTTCAGATACTGTGGGACTTTTAATTTTTTCCTGTAGCCCCGACTACTTTAAGGAGTGTAT
>Ga0256406_1006291_pt1 | contig 12006 bp, 7 predicted proteins | sample RumenRJG_03DNA_FD_185986 | JGI IMG/M metagenome (GOLD analysis project Ga0256406, IMG submission 185986) | Bovine rumen microbial communities from Lethbridge, Alberta, Canada - RJG_03 | ecosystem: Host-associated > Mammals > Digestive system > Stomach > Rumen | place: Canada: Alberta | collected...
TAATATGTGGTTAACAGATTTTCAACCAAAAGAAACGCATGTATCATATCGATGGAGGGGCCAAAGCTGCGTCAAGCTCCCGTTTGTTCATGAGTACGATTCGCCCCTCCATGTGCTTGGACACCTTGGCTTTCTTGGCATATTTGTAGATTTGGTCCTCTGTCATGCCAAAGTGTTGTACGGCTTCCTTCATCGTGTAGAACTCTTCCTTTGGTGGTTCATTGATACCCTTTGCTGCATCCACGTGCTGCTTGCTGTAGTAAACCAGTGTTTTAATCTTCTTTTTCGGGATGTTGAACTTCGACACAAAGCAATAGACTGCAGAAGTGGTCATATTGAATTTCTCCATCATGTCCTGAACGGAATACCATTCAACGATGCTGTTGTTCTCAATGTGTTTGGCAAAATGCTTTTCTACATGTTGCTTACTCCAGTACGTCTTACCATGGTGGAGAACTTTTGGAATCTTCTTCTCCTTGGCAAGTTTGAATACCCATGCCTCAGATACACCAAACTTCTCCTGGATCTCTTTTGTGGTGTAGAACTCTGTGATGGGTTTGCCCTCCGGCTTTACCTTTTTCGTGTAAACACGCCCTTCAAACATAATTTCTATGTCAGCCTTACGAACGATAGTTAAGCGGCTTGTTAATTTGAACGCTTGGAGAATTCCATTATGTATGAGATCATATACACAACGCTTACTGATACCCATTAGTACTGCAGTGTCGTTAAGTGATAGAAACTCTTTTTCCTTCACATCTTCAATAGGTTTCTGCAGAACTCTTGCTTCTGCCTCAATGATTTGTCTTTGTCGCCTTCGTTGTTTGTAGGCGAGCTCATTGCACCGCTTACTACAGTAGCGAGTGCTGACCTTCTGTGCGTAAAACTCCTTACCACAGAATTCGCATGTCCTAAGGACTTTGAACTTACTTGTTGACATTTTTACTCAATTTTTTGTTAATAATATGTGGTTTACAATGACCAATAACAACGGACTATATCGTGCGCCATCGTGCGTCATCGTGCGCCATCGTGAAATTCTTCTACTATCTCGCTAACCTCCGCCACTATAATAATGGCATTTTCTGAGGCGGCGGTACAGGAGCGGTACAAAAAGTCGAGCAAAAACGATTTATAACGGACTTTACTTAAAAAGCACGCAAAAAGAAAAGGCGCTCATAATGAACGCCTTACGTGATATTTTGTGATTGATTGTAATCGATGCTAATCGGGATTTACTTTCCCACGCAGAAATGGCTAAAGATGTTGTTGAGAGTTTCTTGGGGGGTGATTTGACCGCCGGTGATGTCGGAGAGATGGTGGAGGGTGAGACGGAGGTCTTCGGCGAGGAGGTCACCGGGGAGGTTGGTGTGGAGGCCTTCGAGGACACGGAGGAGGGAAGTATGGGCGCGTAGGAGGGCTTCGTAGTGGCGGGCGGAGGTGATGATGGTGTCGGAGTCGGAGGTGTTGGGGGCAGCGGCGATGAGTTGTTGACGGAGGTCGTCAAGGCCGATGCCATGTTTGGCTTGGAAAGTGGAGGTTTTGTTTTCGATGTGGATGACGGTTTGGTCATCGCGGATGGGAATGTTTGGATAGGGGATTCCTGGCTCTGTCACCATAAGGATGATGTGGGCGCGTTGGGCGGCTGAGATGGAGCGCTCGATGCCGAGATTCTCAATTTTGTCGTCGGTGTGACGGATGCCTGCAGTGTCGATGAAACGGAAGGTGATGCCGCCGAGTTGGATGGTGTCTTCGATGGCATCGCGGGTGGTGCCCTGTATGTCGCTGACAATGGCGCGTTCTTCACCCAAAAGGGCATTGAGGAGGGTGGATTTGCCGACGTTGGGTGCTCCGACTATGGCAACGGGAATGCCGTTCTTGATGGCGTTGCCAGCATGGAAGGTGTCGGCAAGGCGGGTGATGTGGTCATCAATCTTTTGTGCCAATTCCAGGAGTTCGGTACGGTCGGCAAATTCGAGGTCCTCATGGTCGGAGAAGTCAAGTTCCAGTTCAAGGAGAGAGGTGAGTTTCAATAGTTGTTCACGCAGTTGCGCAAGTTCAGATGAGAAGTGTCCTCTCAGTTGGTTCATGGCAATGTCGTGAGTAGCCTTGTTGGTGGAAGCGATGAGGTCTGCTACGGCTTCTGCTTGCGAGAGGTCGAGTTTGCCGTTGAGATAGGCACGCATGGTGTATTCACCGGGGTTTGCCATGCGGCATCCGTTCTGCATCAGCAATTCTAATACCTTGTTAAGTATATAGGAGGAACCATGACATGAAATTTCGACGGAATCTTCGCCTGTGTAGGAGTGGGGGGCGCGGAAGACAGAGAGGAGCACCTCGTCGATGATAGTGGTGCCATCGGTGATGTGGGTGTAGTGGATGGTGTTGGCAGCGACAGCGTCGCAGCAAAGTTGACAGAGGTTACTGACCACGGCGAAGGTCTGAGGACCTGAAATGCGGATGATGCCGATGGCTCCACCGGGAGCAGTTGCCAAAGCACAGATGGTGTCCTCTTGAGGAGCTGAAGATTGAAAGTTGTTCATTTAGATGCGGTCTAACACTTTTACAATGAGGTTGTCGATGGTGTTCTTATATTCCGTGTTCATTTCCGTGGTGTAACGGTTCGCAATGACCATGCAGCAAGTCATGGCACGGTGTCCGAGCAGAGCGGATAGCCCCGCCACAGCAGAACTTTCCATCTCGAAGTTGCAGATGTGGAGTCCGTCATATTCAAAGGCTTCCACCTTCTCGTTTTGGTCGGGGTCTTGAATCTTCAAACGAATCTGTCTTCCTTGCGGACCATAGAAACCGCCGCAAGCAATCGTGTAGCCACGCACCATGTCGTCTCCTGCAATCTGCTCAATCAGTTCAGGGTCTGCCACAGCCACATAAGGTGCACCTTTGAGAGGGCTCCAATTCATGTGTTGCTTGAAAGCCTCCTCCAGTTGCAGGTCGCACACCTCATTCCTTTCAGCATAATAGTTGAGCAATCCGTCAAAACCGATGCTTTTCACCGAGGCGATGAAAGCCCCCGTAGGGGTAAAAGGTTGCAGACCTCCACAGGTGCCGATGCGTACGATGGTGAGTGTGCGGTGGGTTGGCTTCTCGGTGCGGGTGTTGAAGTCGATGTTGGCAAGAGCATCGAGTTCAGTCATGACGATATCAATGTTGTCGCATCCGATGCCTGTAGAGAGCACCGTGATGCGCTTGCCTTCGTAGGTGCCAGTGATGCTGTGGAACTCGCGACTACTCACTTCACATTCTCTCTCGGAGAAGTGTTCAGCCACAGTGGTGACTCTGCCTGGGTCGCCTACCAATATCACTCTGTCGGCGAGTTGTTCGGGGCGCAGATGGAGGTGGAACGCTGAACCGTCAGCGTTGATGATGAGTTCGGAGGGTGGAAATATTTTCATGTTTTCTTAGGGTTGTTTGGGGCTCGTAGCCTCTCCAGTACTTCTTATAAAGTACTGTAGTACTGCATAGGAAGTACTCGAGTACTTTATTAAGAAGTACTGGGTTGGTTGTTACGGTTGTGAAAGTTCTGTTTTGCGTATGTTCTTCTCGATGTTGTGTACTTCGGCTTGCAGTTCGATGATGCGGTTCTCGAGGTTGAGAATTTGCTGGCGTGATGATGGCGAAGTTTCTCTCATCTTTTGCAGTTGCTCGTTGAGGGTGGCGAGGTTTCTCGTTTTCTGCAGCCAGTCGCTGCACATTCTTTTTGCTTCCGCAGAGGTGAAGTCGGAGAGGGTGTAGCAAGTCTTGGCATCGTTGAGCACAAACTCGAAATCGCGTTGTGAGTTGAGAGTTGACAGTTGGGAGTTGACAGTTGAGAGGCGTTTTCGGGCTTGTGTCTTGGTCTGTTTCTGCTCGTCGGTCAAAGGGAGTGTGGCGATGGATTGGAGCGACGCCATGGCACGCAATTCGTCAGTCGTTTCGTAGTCGATGGTTTGGCGCGATTCGTTGGGAATGAACGTGTAGATACACACCTTGCCAGCCGATTGATAGCGGTCACTTGCAAACCAACCAAGATTGACTGTTTCGTCAATGACCAGCATGTAGTCGTTGGCGTATGAGTTGTAGGGAAACCCCATGTTCTCCGCTTGATAGAACCGTTTGCTGTCGCTGTCGTAGCGGGTGGCATAGAGGTCGTAGTTGCCATAACCGTTTTCGCTCCGTGCAGCAAAGTAAAACGTCTGTCCGTCTGGCATGAGGAAGGGGTAGTTAATGTCGCCATCGATGCCCAGTCCCTCAATGATAGTCCCTTCAGTGAGGTGACCTTCCTCCTGATAGTAACGCACAATTTGCAAGTCGGTGCTGTCGGTACCTTCGGGTTGCAGCACCATACCGTTCAGTTGTGTCTGATACTGCACAATGTCACCTCGTTTCGAGAGGGTGAGGGAGCCAAGGTCTTCAGAGAGAGGATAAGCCCTGAGGAAATCCGTCTTGTCCACTACCACGCTGTCCACGATGGTGACCCTATCGACGCCTCTCAGTCCGCTTTCTCCCTTTCTGCAAATCTCGGCAATGCGGTCGAAGTCAGCCGTCGATTCCCGACGACGTTTGGCTGTCGCTGCAAGTTTCTTCGCATCGGTGGCTGCTTTGCCAAAGTTGAGGCTCATCACGTTCTCATTGAGTTCTTCCATCGATGAGATAGGGGTCAGATAGGGGTATGCAGGAGGAGCCGCAGGGACAATGCTGTCGTTTTGTGCATAGGCAGTAACGGCAGCGCAGACAATCAGGCATGAAAGTATCTTTCTCATCATATATCAGTTGTTTAGTAGTTAAAAAAATGGTCGGTCACACCAGTTCCACAATCGTGATGCCTGCCCCGCCAAAGCGGATGTCTTCATCGTAGTAGTCAGCCACAGGAGGCATCGTGTTGAGGTATTGGCGGATGACGGTCTTGAGGGCACCCGTGCCAGTGCCATGCAGGATTTTCACTCTTGAGGCACGTGCCACGAGGGCATCGTCGATGAAGTAGGTGACGGCTTGCACAGCCTCATCGCCGCGCATGCCGCGCACATCGAGTTGCTCCTTGAAGTTAAGCGTCGTCTTGCGTATGTCATCGCGTGTCTGCACACTCACAAACGTGGCAGCCACGTTCTTTTCCTTCTTTGGCGCTTCGGCAGGTTCGAGGCGGCTCAACTTCACATTGGTGGTGATTTGACCAAAGATGACCGTTGCCTCGTTGCCGCTGATCTTCTGAATCTGCCCGATGGTGGTTTGACCTTTCAGGCGGACAAAAGACCCTTCCAGAAGACCCTCTCTGTCCTGGCGGACATCTCCCCCATGATGGGGAGAGCCATCCGGATGGTTTTCTCCCTCCCCATTACGGGGGAGGGGCGGGGAGAGGGTCTTTTTCTTCTTATTTTCTCTCCTCCTCATCAACTTCTCCATCTGCCGTCTGATTTTCTCGTCAGCAATGTCGGGGTCAATCTCCTTGATGTCCTGCTTGAAGTCGGCAAGGTCCTGACGTATCATTCGAGTGCGTTCCTTCTCTGCCTGTGCCTCCTTGATGTCCTTGATGGTCTGCTCAATCTTGGCGTTAGAATCCTTCAGCATCTGCTCTGCCTCTTCCTTCGCACGGGCGATGATGGCTTTGCGCTCGTCATGCACCTTCTGGATGTCCTCCTCATATCGCTGAATCGTCTGCTCCATCTGCTTCTCGTGCTGATGGATGCTCTGCCTCTTCTGTTCCCAGTAACGCTTGTCGCGCACGATGTCTTGCAGATACTTGTCCGAGTTGATATAGTCCTTGCCCACAATCTCGCTGGCATCCTTAATCACCTCTTCGGGGATGCCCGTCTTGCGGGCTATCTCGATGGCGAACGAACTGCCCGGATTGCCGATGGAGAGTTGGAAGAGCGGCTGCATCTGTTGGCGGTCATACAGCATGGCACCATTCACGATGCCCTCCGTTTCCTGTGCATAGTGCTTCAGGTTCTGATAGTGGGTGGTGATGACTCCGAAGGCATGTTTCTTGTTATAGACCTTCAGCATCGCCTCCGCCATCGCACCGCCAATCTGTGGCTCCGTACCCCCTCCAAACTCGTCGATGAGGATGAGGCTCGCCCCGTCGCAATGCTTCATCATGTTCTTCATGTTGAGCAGGTGCGAGGAGTAGGTGGAGAGGTCATTCTCCAGGCTCTGCTCATCGCCGATGTCAATGAAGATGCTGCGGAAGATGCCGAATACACTGCTCTTCGCTACAGGCACAGGCATACCGCATTGGAACATATATTGTAGTAGTCCTACCGTTTTCAGACACACCGACTTTCCTCCCGCATTCGGTCCCGAGATGAGCAACAGACGTTGCTTCTGGTTCAGCGTAATGTCGAGCGGCACCACATGACGGGAAGACATAGACCCTCCCCTCACCCTCCCTGCAGGGAGGGGGTGGTTACTTTGCTCGCTTGTATCCTCATTGGCAGAGATACTACTCCCTCCCTGTAGGGAGGGTGAGGGGAGGGTCTGGTTCTTTAATCTCAATTCCAGCAGCGGATGCACCGCAATTGCCCAGTCAAGCACCTGCCTGTTCTCCATGCGTGGCTCCGTGCTGTTCGTCAGAATGGCAAACCTTGCCTTCGCACGGATAAAGTCGATTTGTGCCAAGAACTCATAACTTGCCAGCATCTCCTCCACTTCTGGCCGCACCGTCTGCGTGAACTCCATCAGGATGCGGTTGATTTCCTTCCTCTCCTCATTCTCCAACTCACGTATCTTGTTGTTCGCCTCCACCACCTCGGCAGGCTCTATGAACACCGTCCTTCCCGTGTCCGACTCGTCATGCACAATGCCCCGAATCTTCCTCTTCATCGCCGGAGCCACAGGAATGACCAGACGGCCATCGCGAAGGGTGGGCGACACGTCCTTGTCGATGAGTCCTTCGCCCTTGGCAGACCTCAAGATGTTCTGCAAAGCCCTTGACACGCTCCCAGCCGTTGCAGCCAGTTCCCTGCGAATCTGCAACAGGGTGGGGGATGCCGTGTCCTTCACATGTCCATACTTGTCCAGAATCTGGTCAATGCGCCTCACCAGCATGGGGTAAGTCTTCACGTCAGCCGTCAGCGCATAGAGATAAGGATGCGACGGAATCGTGTTCTCTTCGTCTTGGCAACGCTGCAGGAACTTGACCACATTGTCGATGGTCGCCAGTGAGCGTTGCAGGTCAAACAGTTCCTCCACGTCCAGACAGGCATTCTGAATGCGGATGCGTTTCAGCGATGGTCGCACATCAAAGAAATTCTGGTCGGGGAAATCCTCCTCTTGCAGAATGTGCACAAACTCCATCGTCTGCTTCACTTGACGTCGGATGTCGTCAAAGTTGACCGCAAACGCCATATTGCGCACCAATCCTTCGCCCAACGAGCAGAGGCAAAGTGCCGTGAGCCTGCTCCTGATTTGGTCAAAGCCAATCTTCTGTTCGTATGTAGTTGGGTAAATCAATTTTTCGTTAGAATATCTTGTTCTTGTGTGCAAAGTTAGTGATTTTAGAGATAAAAGAGAAAATTGAACAAGAATTTGTTGTTTTTAAGCACATGGTTTAGATAAGAAATAGTTTTTTGTTTACCTTTGTACGCTAAACATCTATAAGATATTGTGACACGCGAAGAAGCCATAGCAGCAGGTATGGAGGTGCATGAGATACAGCACTCGATGAAGAGACGCACTCCATGGCACGATTATTTCTGTTAACCACCAAACAAAAAGAGGATTTTTTTGATTTTTCATGAATCGCCGTTCCTTCACAACCTTACAGTTCTTTTTGGAGGAATGTTGCTGTGATTCCCTTGCCGCTCTTTGCCACCTCTTCGGGGGTGCCAGTCACCACGACGGTGCCGCCTTCGCGTCCTCCTTCGGGACCCATGTCGATGATGTGGTCGGCGAGTTTGATGACGTCGAGGTTGTGCTCGATGACAATGACGGTGTTGCCTTTATCGACAAGGCGGTTGAGCACGACCATGAGGGTGCGGATGTCCTCAAAATGCAGTCCTGTGGTGGGTTCGTCGAGGATGTAGAGTGTCTTGCCCGTGTCCTTCTTTGCCAGTTCGGTGGCGAGTTTCACGCGCTGGCTTTCGCCGCCAGAGAGGGTGGAGGAGGGTTGACCGAGTTTGATATAACCCAATCCGACCTCTTGCAGCACTTTGATTTTCTGCAGTATTTTGGGTTGGTTTTCGAAGAACTCCACGGCCTGGTTGATGGTCATGCCTAACACATCGGCTATGTTCTTGCCTTTGAAGCGCACTTCGAGTGTTTCGCGGTTGTATCGCTTGCCGTGACAAGCCTCGCAGGGCACCAGCACATCGGGCAGGAAGTTCATCTGGATGGTCTTGTAGCCGTTGCCGCCACACACTTCACACCGTCCGCCAGCCACGTTGAAGGAGAACCGTCCGGGCTTGTAGGAGCGCATCTTCGATTCGGGCATTTCGACGAAGAGACGGCGGATGTCGGTGAACACGTCGGTGTAGGTGGCAGGGTTGCTGCGAGGGGTGCGACCGATGGGCGATTGATCGACATTGACCACCTTGTCGATGTGTTCCACTCCTTCAATCTTGTCGTATGCAAGTGGCTCTTGGTGAGAATGATAGAAGAATTGGCTCAAGTATGGCTGTAAGGTCTCGTTGATGAGGGTTGACTTGCCGCTACCGCTCACGCCGGTCACACAGACGAGCATGCCGAGGGGAATGTCAACGCTCACGTTCTTGAGGTTGTTTCCCTTGGCTCCAACGATGCGGAGGATATGTCCGTTGCCTTTGCGCCGAGTGGGTGGCACCTCAATTTTCTCCTTGCCATTGAGGAATCGTGAAGTGAGCGTGTCGGTCTTCAGCATGTCTTTCGGAGTGCCCTGAAAGACCACTTCGCCACCTTTGCGACCCGCAAAGGGACCCATGTCAACAATATAGTCGGCATTGAGCATCATGTCCTTGTCGTGCTCCACCACAATGACGGTGTTGCCCTCGTCGCGCAGTTCCTTCAAGGAATTGATGAGCCGCACGTTGTCGCGCTGGTGCAGACCGATGCTGGGTTCGTCTAATATATATAGTACGTTGACCAACTTGGTGCCTATTTGTGTGGCAAGACGGATGCGTTGACTCTCGCCACCACTGAGGGTGGACGAGCCGCGCGAGAGGCTCAAGTAGTGGAGTCCCACATCGAGCAGGAATTTGAGTCGTGTGCTGATTTCCTTGATGATTTCATGGGCGATGGCTGCCTGTTTCTTGTCCATTCGTTCTTCCACGGTGGTCACCCATTCGTAGAGCGGTTGCAGTTCCATGTCGGACACCTCGGCGATGTTCTTGCCGTCGATGCGGAAATAGAGTGCCTCTTTGTTAAGACGTTTGCCGCCACATTCGGGACACACGACCATCTTATCGACCGATTCTGCCCATTTCTCTGCCCATGCCTTCTGCTCGTCGATGTTGAGTCCCTGCACATAATTAGCCATCTCCTGATAATCGACGTTATCCACATCGACGGCTGGCACGATGCCAAGTCCCTTGCAGTGGGGACAGGCGCCTTGTGGCGAGTTGAACGAGAAGTTATGGGGAGCAGGGTCGCGGTAGCAGAGTCCTGTGGTGGGGCACATGAGTTTCTTGGAATAGTGACGGACAGACCCTCCCCCTGCCCTCCCTACAGGGAGGGAGCGGTTACTTGACTCGCTGGAGTTTTCATTTGCAGGGATACTACTCCCTCCCTGCAGGGAGGGTGAGGGGAGGGTCTGTATCATGATTTGCCCGTCGCCCATCTTCATGGCCACTTCGAGGCTCTTCTTCAGCCGCTCCTCGTCCTTGTCGCTGATGGCGAGTTTGTCGATGACCACTTCGATGTCGTGGTTCTTGTATCTGTCCACCTTCATGCCCTCGGTCACCTCCACGATTTCGCCATCCACTCGGGCATAGAGATAGCCTTTCTTACGGATGCTGTCGAAGAGTTCGCGGTAGTGGCCTTTACGGCTTTGAACGAGTGGTGCCAAGAGGAAGATGCGCTTGCCGTTGTATTGTTCCAGCAGGAGGTGCATTACGTCCTCTTCGGTGTATTTGACCATCTTCTCGCCTGTCTCATAACTGAAAGCCTCGCCTGCACGGGCATAGAGCAATCGCAGATAGTCATAGACTTCTGTCACCGTTCCCACCGTGGAGCGTGGGCTTTTGTTGGTGGTCTTCTGTTCGATGCTGATGACGGGCGATAATCCGCTGATCTTATCTACATCGGGACGTTCCATGCCGCCTAAGAAATTGCGGATATAGGCGCTGAAGGTCTCGATGTAGCGTCGCTGACCTTCAGCAAAAATGGTATCGAACGCCAGCGATGACTTGCCGCTGCCACTCAATCCTGTGATGACTGTCAAACTGTTGCGAGGTATCTCTACATCTACATTCTTCAGGTTGTGTACCCTCGCACCTTCCACTTTTATCATTCTGAACCCCCTCCTGTCGTGTTCTCGGTGCCTTCACGGTAATCTTTCATCACAGTGATGCTTTTCTTTATTTTATACTTTCTGCCGTCGCTTCCAAGGGCATCAAGATGGAGTAGATAGATGCCATTGTCAACAACTTTTCCATTTTTCTTTCCATCCCAGAGAATCAATTTGTTGGGTTCGCCTTCCACATGCTTGGCTGTCTCGAGTGTGGCTGTATGGATTTTCTCTCCCCATCGACTGAAGAATTTGGCATCGAGTTTGATAATGGATTGTGCCGTGATGCGATACGTATCATTGATGCTGTCATTGTTAGGGGTGAAACCATCAGGACACGTCAGTTTTGACTCGCTGATGACGACGCTGATGGGTTCGCTTTCGTATTCAATCGTGTCGGCATCTTGACTGAAGGTCACGTAGAGTTTGATGTTGTAACCGCCCGAACGGGTGAGGAGGTAAGTGGTGTTCTCTTCGAATCGGGTCACCAGCGTTTGACTTTCGTCCTTGTCAGCCTCCCAAATGCGCCATTCGCAAATGTATTTGTAGTTTTTCGGATTGCTCACATTGGCTGTCAACGAGATGTTGAGAGGGGCCTGTGCTGTCTGTGATTCGCCAGGGGTTACCGTCACAGTGTCTTCTTCATCCACCGAGTAGAATGTGACACAAGGAGCTGCCTCATTCTCACCCGATGTTGCTGTTTCTGCCTTGCTCTTCTTTTCGCTGGTGGTGTTTTGTCTTGTCGAAGCAAAATCGTCACCATATTCGTCGCCATCTTTGCTGCAAGCCACAGTGAAGAGCACCCCTAAAATGGCAAGTGTTATTTTTATCTTCATTGTCATTTTTCTTGTTCTCATTTGTTCTTTCAAATGCAAAATTAGTCAAACAATTCCTAAAAACATACGATTTTCGTCTTAAAAAAACTCAACAAGGGCTTTTAATTTGCTTTGGTTGGCTTTTTTCACTAATTTTGCCCCTTGAAATCAAAAGAACTTACAAAGAAGATGAAAAAAATAGCAATTCTTTTCATGGCTTTGGTGTGGGCTTGTGTTGTCAATGCACAAACAACTACACAAAAGCACGAAGTGCAATCAGGTGAAACACTCTATAGCATCGCACGTCAGTATAATGTCACGGTGGCTTCGTTGCTTCAAATCAATCCGGGGTTGGATGCCGACCACATCATGGCGGGGCAGAACATCAATGTGCCAGCAGGTGCTCAGAAGAGTGTGGCTGCTCCTGTCACTCAGCAACCCGTTCAGCCAGTGCAACAGCAATCCATTCAGCAAAGGGTGCTGCAACAGGTGCGTCAGCAAGTGCAGGCACAGGCTCAGCAAGGAGTGGAAGTGCCACCGACTCCTAATCGCCCTCGCTATAAGACATTGCATGAGGTTAAGAAAAAGGAAACTCTTTATTCCATCTCTCGTCAGTATGGGGTGACGGTGGATCAACTTGTTGATGCCAATCCTGACCTAAAAAAAGGCAAACTGAAGAAAGGCGTAGTGCTCAACATCCCTTATACGACCGAGGAGAATGCTCAATATCAGGCTGAGCAGCAGAAGGTGATAGAAGAGGAAAGCAAGCCCAAAGTG
>Ga0256406_1006292_pt1 | contig 12004 bp, 11 predicted proteins | sample RumenRJG_03DNA_FD_185986 | JGI IMG/M metagenome (GOLD analysis project Ga0256406, IMG submission 185986) | Bovine rumen microbial communities from Lethbridge, Alberta, Canada - RJG_03 | ecosystem: Host-associated > Mammals > Digestive system > Stomach > Rumen | place: Canada: Alberta | collected...
ACTATAGGTAAAAAATGCGCAGGATTTTAAAGCGATTTTGAACACCCTACCCGTAGGGGTGAGGATAAATCTGCGGGATAGCCGTCGAGCTTGCTCGTAAGGCAATCCCGCAGATTTAGCCTCATAGCTCCATAGGGAGTGGAAGCCTGTCAATGACAATTTTCCTTCACCTTTTTTCCACATCAATCAGTTGTAATCCTTTTCTGGTGTTTAGGGTGGCGCTTTTGCTATGCCTTCATGTCTTACAGCGGATCCCTGCCTAAGGTGAGAGTGTGCTCTTTGGAACGCGCACACGGAAGCAAGAGCCCTATATGCCATATGCTTCCCAGGGGACTTTTTTTGTGGAGTAATCCACGTAGAGGAGAACAGTTTCGGGATGCTTCGGAAAAAGATACTCTGCGAGAAAATACTTTACATTATTCGATCGTGAAACAATTGCGAAATAGAGAAGAAAAAGGTTCGGAAAGGGCTCTCTCGGGGCTTGTTTTGCTCGTGATAGGACTTTGAGAGGCTCGTGATAGGACTTCGAGGGGCTCGTGATAGGACTTCGAGGGCCTAAAAGTACTTCATTTAAAGGCCCAAAATAAGGCTTTTTTAGCCCTTTTTTCGGGCTTTTGAGGGCTAATAAATAGGTGTTAAGATGATAACATATTGGATAACAAGCTGTTACAAGAATGCTGAGAATTTGCGTATTTCGCTACGAAGTAGGCTTTGCTGAAAAATAATCGATTTTAGAGGTAGTTTCACGGTCATTTATCTTTACAATATAGCCGTGTTGGAAGTCCGATTTTTATCGTTCAGATGAGTTGGAATCAAGGCTTATAGCGGGGTGTATGATATGCCGCTTGTTGTTATCTGCATGCCCTTTTTTGAACTCGTCGTTTTTTGCTGCCGTTTTGTATCCTTGCCCCCAGTCTTTCTTTTCCCGACTCCGTCACTTTTTTCTTGGGAAAAATACTATTCTTGATAATCAGACATTTATAAGAAATAATTGCCAATTGGGGGGTGACGCACTTGTTACTGTAGGGTAATTTTTGCCCCCAGATTTTTAAGCTATGGATAATCAACAGTTGCATTAACGATTATGGATTTAGACCAAAACCAAGAAAACCCCTTTGTGCCAGCGTCAAGGGCCAAAGCCCTTTGCCGTTGCTGGGTGATGGCTTGTGAGAGGCTACGCCTCTAACCGCCATCACCCAGCAACGGCAAATCCTCCTCCGTCGGATAATGACGCTGACACAAAGAAAAACCTCAAAAACAGCCCTACTCGAACATGTCCTTTCGATGAATATATCCGCCGACATACTATCTTAGAATACAGAGATTCGTTTAGTATCGGGATCATAGTAGTACTTTTCACATTGATCCTTAGCTGGCGCGAAGTTATAAAGGATGCCAATACGATAATTGGTAAGTCGCAGATAGTTCCACAGTTGTTGACGTTGCTCAGTACCAATCTTCGTAATAGCCTTGCACTCTATAATGACATGATTGTCAACAAGGAAATCCAATCTGTGTTCATGAGGAATCTGTTTCCCGTGGAAGTTGACAAAGAATCGGAACTCTGCCTGAAAAGGAATACACGCATCTTCAAAAGCTATCTTTAAGGCGTCCTGATACATGTATTCATTTAGCCAAGGTCCCATTTCTCTATGTACCTCCTGACAGCATCCCAATAAAGGATAAACGTAATGCTTAAGCTTCATCAGAAACCCCTGCTCAATAGGTTCTTTGGCAATTTGTAATCCCATGATAAATAGGTTTGGTACTTACATTAAAACAACTGAATGGAGAGTGAAATATTATATGTGTATAGTGATAATTATGTTATGTCGATCTGTATAATGTGTATCCGAGTATGTTGGGATAGGTGCTGACAGTGCATCGCGATAGCTTGTTTTCAAGGTTTTCCTTTACGTCAACGCCAAGATCCGCCCCGGGAGGATCTGCTATTGGAGGGGCGAGGGCTTATGAGAGGCTGTGCCTCTCATAAGCCAACACCCATCCAATGGCAAGGGCCTAAGCCCTTGGCGCTGACGCAAAGAGGTTTTGCTGGTTTTTGTCAAAATAGGATGAGTATTCATGCCGCTCGTTACTTCTATAGAAAATAAACCACGTCTTTCATTATAATTTGGGGTGACGCATTGACGAAGTCAGGAGATATGCAGCCTGTTGCTATCTGTGTGCTCTTTCTTGAACTCGTCGTTTTTTGCTGTCGTTTGCATTCTTTGCATCCGATCCTTCTTTTAGTTTTGTGTGCTTTTGTACAGGTCTTGGAAAGATATAAGAGCAGCTCTTTTGAGTTAGGGAAATTTTTTCCGTATACAATGAGTTTTGTTCGAGATTTTTTTGTAAGTTTGCAGAGTACTATCTAATTTATGTTGTTGCGTTACTCTAACGACAAAGAATTGCTGACGGCTATACGGGAAGGCAATCACCAGGCGTTCGAATATTTCTTCAAGACTTACTCGCCGCGTCTGCGCAACTTTGCCATGCGCTTTATCAACGACAGCGAGACCGTGGCCGACATCGTCCAGACCTGCTTCCTCCGCATCTGGGAGCAGCGGCAGTCGCTTGTCGCTATGCAGTCGCCGCAGGCTTTCCTCTTTACGATGGTGCGCAACAGTTGCCTCAATGAGCTGCGTCGCATGAACAACCACCGCGCCTACGAGTCGCCAGAGCTCGGCGGTAAGGCCGAGGAGCTCTATTCGCTCGATTTTGAAGGGCATCCTGAGGACAGTCTGCTCTTTGATGAGCTCAACCGCGAGATTGACTCCGTCATGTCGCAGCTGCCCGACCGCACGCGCGAAATCTTCGAGCTCAGCCGCTTCTACGGCAAGAAGAACCGCGAGATAGCCGAGGCTGAGGGTATCTCCGTGAAGGTGGTGGAGCGCCACATCTCCAAGGCTCTGCATGCCTTCACTGCCCATTTCGGAAGCCGCAAGGCCATGCTGATGATGGCTCTTGGAGCTCTCGCCCATCTTATGCACTGACGCTAAATCAATAACAAACTACTATTAAGATAAAGAAATGAAGACTTTCCGTGTTCTCCTTATGGCCCTCCTCATGGGCATCAGTGTTCCGGCAGCCTTTGCCGACGGTCTCACCCCTGCCCATACTGTGTTCGACAACGACCACAGTGCGGTGCCCTTCCGCATCCCCGCCCTCGCCGTTACCCGCGACGGCCGCCTGCTTGCAGCCTGCGACTACCGCATCAGCAAGACCGATGTAGGCTATAACAACCGCAACGGTCTCTTTCAAATCAACGAGGTGATGCGCACGAGCTCCGACAACGGACTCACGTGGAGCGACTCCGTGGTGGTGGCCCGTGGCAACGAGAAGGCTTCGGAGGTGTGGCGTACGGCCTTCGGCGACCCCTCACTGGTGGCCGACCGCACCAGCGACGAGGTGCTCATGGCCTGCGTCTCGGGCAAGTCGGGCTACTTCGCTTCCACGCGCCGCAGTCCGCAGCATGCAGCCTTCTTCCGTTCCCTGGACGGCGGACGCACGTGGGACAGCGGTACCGACCTCACGGAGCAAATCTATGGTCTCTACGACGGTAAGCTGCCCGGTGGCGAGCAGGTGGCCGGCATCTTCATCACCTCGGGAAGCATCATGCAGAGCCGCCGCATCAAGGTGGGGCGTTATTACAGACTCTACGCGGCCCATCCGCTGCGCACTACGAAGGTGAACAAGTTTGCTGCTTATGTCATCTATTCCGACGACTTCGGCCGTACGTGGCACGTGCTCGGCGGTCCCGGAGTGGTTCCGAGCGATGCAGCCGACGAGTCGAAGGTGGAGGAATTGCCCGACGGCAGCGTGCTCCTGAGCTGTCGGAACCAGGGTGTGGGAGGGCGCAAGTTCAACATCTTCACCTATACCAACGCCAAGAAGGCACAAGGCAATTGGGGGCACGATGTAGTGCCCGAACTGCTCTCGGGCAAGTATGTGAATGCCTGCAACGGTGGTACGCTCATCGTCAAGGCACGCAGGGTCAGCGATGGCCGCAAGGTGAGACTGCTGCTGCAGACCGTCCCCCAGAGCACGCAGCGCGTCAATGTGGGCTTCTATTATAAGGAATTAGCCTCGAAAGCCGACTGGAGTTCCACCGATGAGCTTGCCAAAGGCTGGGTGAAAGCTCTGCAGATCAGCAACGAGACCTCGTGCTACTCTACGCTTGCCGAACTCAAAGACGGGCGCATCGGCTGCCTCTATGAGGAACGGTCATACAACGAGGGCTACAACATCATGTTCCGCAGCCTCAGCATCAGCGATATCACCGAGGGACGCTATAAATAGGCTCGAGGGGCAGCAGCGTGGATAGCTGTTGGTTTTTTTTCGGTGCTTCTGTATGGCTGTATGAGCGCCTCCTTCCGCATGAATAGTTATGTTTAAGGGGTGATTGTTAAATTTCGTTGTAACTGTAACAAAATATTTTTTTTAAAATGCTTGCAACTTATTTCTTAAAGAGATAAATTTGCAGCCGTATTCCGGGAAGAATACAACAACGGCGGTGCTCCGCGAGGAGACCGCCACATGTATAACTTAATGAAGTAAAACAATGAAAAAGGTTATTTTGGCAGCAGCTCTCATGCTCTCGTCTGTGGCTACATTCGCACAGCATGCTGTGGGTTCTTTCACGATTCAGCCTAAGGTGGGTCTTAACATCGCCACCCTCACAAAGGCAGATGGTTCCGATCCCCGTATCGGTTTCGTCGGAGGTGCTGAGTTTGAGTATCAGGCTGCCGACATCGTTTCACTCTCGTTTGGTGCCCTCTATTCCCAGCAGGGCTGCAAGTACGATGTCAGTGGCGTGAAGACCACCAGCAAGCTGGACTACATCAATGTTCCTGTTTTGGCTAACGTCTACGTGGCCAAGGGACTTGCCGTGAAGCTTGGTGTGCAGCCCGGATTCAATGTGAACTCTTCTGTTAAGGTCGCAAAGGGCAATACCAAGGTTGAGACTGATGCTGATGCCAAGAGCGTGGACTTCTCTATTCCCGTGGGTCTGAGCTACGAGTACAACAACTTCGTGCTCGACGGCCGCTACAACTGGGGCCTGACCAAGGTAGTGGATGGTGCTGACAGCAAGAACAGCGTATTCCAGATTACACTCGGCTACAAGTTCAGCCTGTAATCTGTCTGTTGCCATAAAACTAAGGAGGGGATACAGTTACCTGTGTCCCCTTTTTTCGGTGTTTGGAGCCTCTTCGGGTCATGTGGACTTCAAACAACCAGGGCTCCCTCTGTAGTCATGCCATTATCCGGCGTATGACTGTAGAGGGAGCCCTTGTGGTTTGTTTAGAGTTACTGGTTCAGAGCTTTTCGAACTCTGCGTAGATTTTGGCAGCTATTTCCTTAAACTCCTCGTTGCTAAGCTTGAGTTTCGGGTTGGAGAAAAGCATGTCTTTCTCCGAGTTCATGGGGATGAGATGGATATGAGCGTGAGGCACTTCCAGTCCTAAGACGGCCATACCCACCTTCTTGCAGGGGAAAGCCTTCTTCAGTGCTACTGCCACCTTCTTGGCGAAGACGGTGAATTCAGCAAGGTCGGCGTCGTCCATGTCGAAAATGTAGTCCACCTCCTTGCGCGGTATCACCAGCGTGTGTCCCTTCACAATGGGATTGATGTCGAGGAAAGCGTAGAATTTATCGCTCTCGGCACATTTGTAGCTCGGAATCTCTCCGGCTGCAATCTTGGAAAACAATGATGCCATAACTACTAAGTTTTAGTTTGCCAGAGCTTATGCGATACTAATCTTGTCGATTCTGAGCTTGATGATGCCGCGCGGAATCTTTATCTCTGCCACGTCGCCCACCTTTTTGTTAAGCAGTCCCTGGGCGATGGGCGTCTTAATGGAAATCTTGCCTTCCTTAAGGTTAGCTTCGCTCTCGCTGACAATGGTGTAGGTCATCTTGCTCTTTGTAGCTAAGTTGGTCATCTCCACCTTTGAGAGAATCTGCACGGAGTCAGTGCTCAGACGTGAGGTGTCCACCACTTTTGCCTCGGCTATGGCAAGCTTTATCTTGTTGATCTTATCCTCAAGGTGGGCCTGAGCCTCCTTGGCTGCATCGTATTCGGAGTTCTCACTAAGGTCGCCTTTGTCGCGAGCTTCAGCAATAGCGGCTGATGCCTTCGGGCGCTCTACGGATTCGAGCTGTCGGAGCTCTGCCACGAGTTTGTCGTAGCCTTCTTGTGACATGTAAGCCATAATGTTGTTGTTTTTAATTGTAATTGCTGTAAACAAGGACAATAAAAATAAAGAATTCTGACGCTCAGCGTGCCAGAATTCCCTCTTCTTACTGTCTTTGCGATATTAACTAACTGTGTGCAAAGGTAGGTAAAGTTTTTGAACCTGCAAAACTTTTCCTTGTTTATTTTCTTGCGGTCACTTTACAGTCATGCCGGGTGTGACGGGATTGGGGTGGAATGTTTCCTGTTGTTGAGTCTATGGCCGGGTGAGGATGATGTGATTTGATGCAAGTCAAGAAATAAGGGTGATTTGGGGACTGTTTGCGCAAACATTTGCTATCTGGGGCATAAAGTATTACCTTTGCATCGTGTTTTTCATAGTATTAGATTTAAGGTTAACAAAGGTTGGGACTCAGCGGAGCCCCTTTTTTTGTATATATGCCCAAGAAAGGTTCTCCGGGAGCTTCCTTATAACGTGAAAAACCGGTAACTTTGTAAGCATAAAATCACAATGTTATGGAAGAAGATATATGGATGTCCATTCTCCGCAATCATCATGTCAGGCCGACGGCTAACCGCATCATCATCTTGCGCGCGCTTGATGCTGCCGACAGAGCTCTAACCCTTCGAGAGGTAGAGGACCGTGTGCTGAGCATTGACAAGTCGGGAGTCTTCCGTGCACTCACGCTCTTCAGACAGAACCACCTTGTGCACGACATTGAGGATGGCGATGGGGTTGTCCGCTATGAACTATGTATGGGGTCGGGAGGAAAGAATGACGACGACCTTCATGTTCATTTCTTTTGTGAGCATTGTCATCAGACCTTCTGCCTCTACGACTGTCCTGTACCGGAGATAAAGCTTCCGGAAGGCTATGTCGGCAGTGGTGTGAACTATGTAGTGAAAGGACTCTGTCCGGCTTGCGCCAGGAAGAAGGGGAGACCTACGGACCAGTTGTGAGTGAAGGCTTCTGAGGCGACGCTCCATTAACGGCGGTTTTGCGACAATCATCGTTATGAAATCTGACGGGGCGCAGCATGGACTCATGTCCACTGCTGCGCCCCGCCAAGTTTTCAGTCTTCAGTCTGTCAGGATTGCTCAGACATAATCTTCGCCCTTCTTCATCTGCACCTCCGTGACGAACTTGCGAACAAGTCCCGATGAGTCCTCTTTCCGGCAGATGAGCAGTACGTTGCCTTGTTCAGCCACGATGTAGCCCTCCAGTCCGTTGATGACTGCTAATTTCCCTTTGGGCAGTTTGATGATGCAGTTGTTGGTAGAGTCGAGCATCACGTCGCTGTCGATAACCACATTGTCGGCCTCGCTCCGTTTCATGGCCTCATAGATACCATGCCACGTTCCTAAATCTGCCCATCCGAAATCACATTTCATCACATACACATCGTCGCTCCGCTCCAGTATTCCGTAGTCGATGGAAAGGTTGGGGTAGGAGGGGAAGTGTTCCTGTATGTAAGCGTTCTCCTCGGCGATGCTCCATTTCGGACTGTTGCGGTCGAGGTTGCGGAGAACCACGGGGAGCAGTTGTGTGAAGCACTTCCAAAGGAAATCAGCTTTGGCCAGGAAGATTCCCGTGTTCCAATAGAACTCGCCACTCTGCACGAACATGGTGGCAAAGTCGCGGTCGGGCTTTTCTGTAAACGACTTCACCTTATGTACGTCCTTTCCAGCTGCGGCTCCAATCTGGATGTAGCCGTAGCCCGGTTCGGGCCTGGTGGGCGGAACACCCATGGTGAGCAGGCTGTCGTGAGTTTCGACGAAGCTGAATCCTTCAGCCACATTCTCTCTGAAGGCCTCTTCGTTGAGTACTGCCTGGTCGGAGGGAGTGGCCAGAATGCTGGCGGCCGGATTGATGTTGTAAATGCGGTGGCACGCCCAGGCTACGCTTGGAGCCGTGTTTCGGTTGACAGGCTCGGCCAGGATATGGTCGGCATCCACCTGAGGAAGCTGTTCCATGACGAGAGGAAGATAGCTTTCCAAAGTATTGATGAAGATGTTCTCCTGTGGAATGATAGCCGCAAAGCGATCGTAGGTTTGTTGCAGCTGGGTGCGCCCGGTACCAAAGAAATCGATGAATTGCTTGGGTTTGTCCTCTCTGCTGCAAGGCCATAGCCGTCTGCCTTTGCCTCCTGCCAGGATGACACAGTAATGGTTTGACGTTAAGCTCATTTGTTTGTACAGATTTAAACTTATGACGAAGTTACAACAAACTTGCGATATGGCAAAGTTTAGAACGCCTTTTCATGAGTTTTTATTGATAATTAAAGCGCATTTACGAAAAGAAACAATTTGGCTCTTGTCCCGTTTCCCTGTTGTCAGTCATGGCGTAAGCAGCGGTTGACGTGGCATTTTGGCGACAGCCGGAACGCAAGGGGAACAGGCTGTTTGCCTATGTGTTTCTATGTTTGTAATAGGTATAAAAAAGCAAGCCTTTTTCTTTGTTATTCCTTTTGTTATCGCTATCTTTGCGGTTCAATTCAATCAAATTAAATCCAGATTATGAAGAAACTCTTTCTTGCCTGCCTGACGCTCGTATCCGTGCTGTCGGCATCTGCGCAGGTCCAGCGGCCTAAGCTCGTGGTGGGTTTGGCTGTCGACCAGATGCGCTGGGACTATCTGTATTACTACAACGACCAGTTCGGAGACGGAGGACTGAAGCGACTGGTCAACGAAGGCTACAACTGCCAGAACACGCAGATAAACTACGTGCCCTCCGTGACGGCTATCGGTCATCACAGCATCTACACGGGATCTGTACCAGCAGTGACGGGTCTTGCGGGAAACAACTTCCGTGACGGTGACCGATGGGTGTACTGCTGCGACGATGCCTCTGTCAAAGCTGTGGGCAGCGAGAACAGTGCGGGGCAGATGTCACCTCATTACATGTATGGTACTACGATTGGTGACATGCTTCGTGTGGCTACCGACTATCGCTCGAAGGTGGTCGGAGTGTCCATCAAGGACCGTGCGGCCATTCTGCCGGCAGGACATGCTGCCAATGGGGCCTACTGGTATGACAAGAAAGCCGGTCATTTTATCTCGAGTACCTATTATATGGACGCACTCCCGCAGTGGGTAACTGAGTTCAACAAGACTCACACGGAGCCTGGTTTCAATCTTATTGGTAGTCCGAAGGGTGTCACTTGGACTTTCGATATGGCGAAGGCGGCTATCGAAGGCGAGAAGCTGGGACAGCGTGGCGAGACCGATATGATTTGCGTGAGCATTTCGCCGACGGATGCCATCGGCCACTCCTTTAGCACACGCGGTCCGGAGAATAAGGCTGTCTACATGCAGCTCGACAAGGACCTGACCTCTTTCCTCAACTACCTCGATGCCAAAGTGGGCAAGGGCAATTATCTGCTCTTCCTCTCGGCCGATCATGGTGCCATCCACAACCCCAATCAGCTCAACGAGCATAACATCCGCGTGGGAGGATGGGACGGCGGAAAGACCATCAGCGACCTCAATGCCTACTTGAAAACGAAGTTCGGAGTCGACAAATTGGTGGAGCGCACCTATGCCACTTTTATTTATCTCAATCACAAGACGGTGCGTGAGGCCGGGCTGAAGCTGGAAGATGTGAAGGCCGAGGCTGTGAAATTCCTGCGTGAAGACCCGCAGTTCCTCTTTGCCTTCGACCCCGAGAAGGTGTCGACTGAGACGCTGCCTCAGGTGCTGCGCGAGAAGGTGACCAATGGTTACTATCGCGGACGTAGCGGTGACCTCTACGTGGTGCTGCGTGCCAACTACTATGAGAGCAAGTTCGACAAGAGCTTCCGGGGCACTACCCACGGCCAGTGGAATCCTTACGATGCCCATATCCCTCTTATCTTCTACGGCTGGCACGTCAATCATGGTGAGACGTCGGCCTTGACCCGCATCGTCGACATCGCCCCCACCGTGTGTGCCATGCTTCATATTCAGATGCCCGATGCCTGTATCGGTACGGCCATTACGCAGGTTGCCGACCCGGCTATCAATCAATAAGCAGCTTAGCTGCATCGTCTATCAAAAGAGGCAGGTTCCCGCAGGAATCTGCCTCTTTTGATGGGATGTGTGTCTGAGTTATCTCAGTTTGTTGGCCTCTACACCCTTGAAGGTAATCTTCACCGGTTTGATGTAGCCTTTGGAGTCGAAGTACATCCGGTCGATGCACACCACGCGGTGGTTGCCGTTCTTATCGCCGAGTGGGTGACGGTGGTAGACGATATAATATTTCTTACCCACGCGCAGCACGGAATGATGTCCGGCTCCAGTGGCCACGCGCGAATCCTGTTGCAGAATCTTGCCGATACGGCGGAAGGGGCCTGTCGGACTGTCGCTGATGGCGTAGGCCACACTGTAGTCGGGGCCAGTCCAGCCACCTTCCGACCACATGAGATAGTATTTGCCCTGGTGCTTCATCATGTAGGGGCCTTCCACATAGTGCTCGGGAGTGATTTCCTTGTAGTAGCTTCCGTCGTCGAAGGGTACGAGACTGAGCAGGTCGTCCGAGAGGCGCACCACGTTGCAGTGGCCCCATCCACCGTAGTACATATAGTATTTGCCGTCGTCATCGCGGAACACATTCTGGTCGATAGGTTGTGCGCCGTTGACAATGTCGCCGATAAGCGGTTTCCCGATGGCATCCTTATAGGGTCCTTCCGGCTTGTCGCTCACGGCCACTCCGATGCCACCCACTTCGCCTTTATGCACATCATTGGCTCCGAAAAAGATGTAGTACTTTCCGTTGGCCTTTATCACAGAGGGTGCCCACATGGCGCGTCGTGCCCAACTCACATTGGCTTTGTCGAGCACGCGTGGGTGTTTGGTCCAGTTGACAAGGTCGGGAGAGGAGAAGGCGTCCATGAAGGTCTGCTCGTCGTAGGGGTAGGAATAGGTGGGGAATATCCAGTATTCATTGCCATAGACGGTAACTTCGGGGTCGGCATACCATCCTGGGAATACGGGATTGCCACTGGTTTGTTTCTTCTGTGCCATGCTGCCGGCGGCTGTGAGAGCCAGCAGGGCGAGGAGGAGAGGTAGTCGTTTCATTGTTTTTGTTGTTTGGTTGTGATTTCTTTATTCTGTGAGTTTCTTTGTGCGGTTATTGTCAAGCAGTTCCTTCACCTCCCTGATATGCTCCCTTCTCATGAGTGAGAGGTCGGTGCTGTGGGTGTCCACGAAGTCAAGGAGACGGAAAGCCTTTTCCAGAAGCATATCCTTGAGCGGATGCAACTTAAAGGTGCTTTCGGCGTACCATAGTTCGGCGAGCATTTCGAGCTTGCGCAGTTGTTCCCCGGGCTTCCATTCGTTGCGGGAGTATTCGATAGCTTCTTCGACGGTGAGGTTGCGCAGTGTCCTGTAGTCGCCCACGTATTGACGGTAGATGTCCATCAGGTCCTCATCAGTGCGCTGGTCGATGTCTTTCTGAAGGAAGCGTCCGATGGCAGCCATGAATTCTTGGATAAGCCGGATGAAATAGTCGCGTTGTAGCATTGTTGTAATGAATGATTGTTGTTAGGGTTTATATGTCGTGTTGTTGCAGTTGCTGGATGTAGTCGTAGAGCTTCTTGTAGAAGGGATGGCGGGTCATGGTGGATGCGTCGCCGAGAATGATGAGCTTCATCCGGGCGCGCGTCATCGCCACGTTCATGCGCCGCAGGTCGCGCAGGAATCCTATTTGCCCCTCATCGTTGGAGCGCACCAGAGAGATGACAATGATGTCGCGCTCCTGCCCTTGAAAACCGTCGACCGTGTTGACAGAGATAAGTTTCCTGAAGGGCTTGAAAAATTCCTCGCGTCGCAGTT
>Ga0256406_1006293_pt1 | contig 12003 bp, 10 predicted proteins | sample RumenRJG_03DNA_FD_185986 | JGI IMG/M metagenome (GOLD analysis project Ga0256406, IMG submission 185986) | Bovine rumen microbial communities from Lethbridge, Alberta, Canada - RJG_03 | ecosystem: Host-associated > Mammals > Digestive system > Stomach > Rumen | place: Canada: Alberta | collected...
ATTGCCGCTACAAATGTAACAATAATAAACGAAATGACAAAACATAATAAGTTAAATGTGTATTGATTTATAGATAATTAGCTTTACGGCTTGCGTTATCGCTACAAATTAATCGAAAATTCAGATTACCTTATTATATATATCGAATTCAGGAGCAAAGATAGGTCTTTTCGCTGCCCGTAGCCTTGCTTTTCTATTACCCAAATATTATTTGGACTGCCTGGTTTTTATTACTATTTTATTATCTGCTTCGACTAATAGGGTGCAACCTACCGAAAATGTCGTACCTTTGCGCTTGTGGACGGCCACTAAAGGCGGGTTCGAAGAGATATGAACAAACGAATAAAGACGGTCTATACCGTGAGCATCATCACTATGCTGCTGATGCTGACAGGACAGGCCTACTGGCTTTACAAGCAGTATCAGTACAGTGCCAACAAGATGATGGAAAGCCTGCAGCCTGTCTGTGCCCAGCTTCTGAACAAGGAGGAGCAGGTGCGCTATGACATGATGATAAAGCGATTGCGAAAAGGCGAATCGGGGAAGGACACCGTGAAGATATCCATACAGATAAAGATAGACAGAAAGAAAGTGAAAAACGGGTCCTGTTCCTCTGTGTTCACATATATTCTTTCCAATGGCAAGAAAATAGCTCTGCGTGTCAGGGACATGGACTCACGCGATGCCAATACCATTTACGACCGGTATTCGGCCAGCCTTATAAAGCCTTTCCAACAAGGGTTGATGGACTCTCTGCTGATGCAGAAGGGCCTGGGCCGAACTTACGGCTTCAAGCGAGTCAGCAAGATGCCACTGGCCATGCAGCCACGCTATTCGGTTGTGGGTTTTTGGCGGAAGGGGCTTCGTGTGAGCTATTGCAGCAATCCCATGCTGCATGAAGGGGTGGAATTCACCATTCCTATGCCCGTTTCGGAAATAATCAGGTCCATGAGTTGGCAGCTTGTGCTCACGCTGCTGCTGTTATGCGTGCTTGCATCCTGCCTTTACTATCAGGTTAAAACCATCGTCATACAGAAACGTATTGATGCTCTGCGGTGTGAGTTCCTCAAGAACATGATTTTTGAACGAAAGCAGCCTAAGGAGGAGCCTGGCGACTGTCTGAAGGTGGGCGACACCGAGTTCCGTTACGGTCTGAATGAGCTTCGGTATGGTAACGAGCGTGTCATTCTCACCTCCCGACAGGCCGAGATATTCCGTCTGTTGGCTTCAACCCCGAATATAGTGGTAGGTCGGGAGAAGATTCTTGGCGAAGCCTGGGGCGACGATTCTTATTCTAACTCGCTTGCCCTCAACGTCCAGATAAGTTATCTACGCAGGGCTATAAAGAGTGATAAGCGTTTGTCCATCGACGTAGTCTATAAGAAAGGCTATGTACTGAATGTGAAAGATTAGCGTTCCCCTTGGTGGGGCAAGTTGAAAACCACTCACTAAGGGCACGAAAAAAGGAGGCAAACACGGTGCTGAGTCCTTTGTTTGCCTCCTTGATATATTACCCCTGTCTCATCTCCTCGAGTAGTTGTTTTTGCCGTGGGGAGAGGTTAGTGGGAAGTTGTACATTGTACGTGAGAATCAGGTCACCGAATGTTCCGTCGCCCCGGTCGTAACCTTTGCCGCGCAGGCGCACCTTCGTGCCGTTCTGTGTCTCCGGTTTCACCCTCAGTTTTATCTTTGAACCATTGCTGAGTTGCACGATGACCTCACCGCCCAGCAAGGCCGTGTAGAGGTCGATGTTGATAGTGGCGTCCATCTGTCCCGAGCTTCTTCGTGCGCTGCTGCGCGTTGAGCGCGAGGAGCCAAAGTCGCCGAAGAGGTCGCGGAAGAAGCTGGAATAGCCCCCGCTGCCAAAGTCGCTGAAGTCGAAATCCTCAAACGGTGAGCCTCCGGAGCTGCTCCAGTGGAACTCCGTCCCACCACCGTTGGCACCGGCACCACCGGCCGCATTGAAGGCATCTGCCTCACGCCACTTCTCGCCATACTGGTCGTATTTACGCCGCTTCTCAGGATCGCCGATGACGTCGTAGGCTTCGTTGAGGGCCTGGAACTTGGCTTTTGCCTTCGGATCGTCAGGATGCAGGTCGGGATGGAACTGCTTTGCGCGCTTGCGGTAGGCCGCACGCACATCCTTCTGAGGTATGTTGCGGTCGACTCCTAAAATCTTATAGTAATCAATAAATGCCATAGTCTTAATCCTTTCTTTTTGATGCTTTTAACCCACTATCATTACAGCAAAATACGTGCCACATATGGAGGAAGCTTGAAGGTTGTGTGTCAAGTGAATGACTCGCCATTTTGAGTCAAACAAACTACTGTTGTCCGTTTGCCTGACAATTGTTTGTTCAACGTCTAACTTCTTCTATTCGCAGATCCAAAAAACTACCATATAACATCCTTATGAAGGCTCCCCTGATTATTGCTGAAATCACATTGCACACTTGTTTGACTTCGGCCCGAAAAAGCATATCAAAAATCAAAGGTCGCGAGAAAGTTTGTAAATAAAAAAGAACGCGAAAGTGCCAAAATACGGGCATATTTTGAAGCAAGACTTACTTTGCTCCCAAATACGCAAAAATAGGAAGAGTTTATAATTAATTGTATGTTAGGCATTTATGTTTTTGTAGGCCTATCAGGAGCCTCTAAAACCGCTTAAAAAGGCCCGAAAAAGCCCTATTTTGGCCTTGTAAAACATATGCTTTTAGCCGCTCGAAGTCCTATCTCGAGGCGCTCGAGGTACTTCGACGAGGCCCTCAAGGTCCTATCTCGAGCGAAAAGTACTCAAAAAAGGCTCTCAAAGCACTCGGATTTTCTCTATTTCGAGATTTTTATTTGTAAAGGATTCGGTTAGCGTTAGCATTATTTAACGCCCATTTTTCCGTATCAAAAATCAAAGTTTCCCATTGCACACTCTCTTCATTTGGAGCTCTTCTTGCTCCGAAAATAATCGATGCCTACCAGCAAGATACTACCACTCAGAAGGAGCATGAGCGGTTGCGGAACTTGAAAATAATAATAAGGTCTCTGCAACACTTTAATAAAACGTCGAAGAGGGCACCCCTGCAAGAAATTTTTACGTACGAAACTTGAGTGTTTTTATAACTGGTTGACATATCTGCAGCTTAGTTGGATTGAGGCATTTCCCATAGCACACTGTTTGTGCGATGTCTACACGTGGAATCGATATTTTTTGTTGGCCCTTGACGGAGTCATGCTTCCTGACGGAGCGGTGAAACCGCCGCCTCCCACGCCCCGGTATTGCGAATAACGCTGGCGTATGCGATTGACGTAGTCTACGGTCTCGCTGCCCCTCATGTATCCGTTCTTCACGACGGCACTGCGGTAGTAGGCCGGGTCGCTGAGTTTGAGGACGAACTCCGACACCTCTGCCCAGCTGTGTGGGTTTCGTCCATGTTGTCGGGCCAGGGCCATGGCGTCGCGGATATGCCAGTAACCTCCGTTGTAGGAGGCAAGGACGAAGTTCTGCCGTTCCAGAGGGTCACCGATGTCGCTGAATTTTCCACTCAGTTGTGCGATGTATTTGGTTGCTGCCGCAATGTTCATCTCTGCATTCGTGAGCTGAGAGGCGTCCAGACCGAGGTGGTCGGCGGTGGAAGGCATTATCTGCATGAGTCCGCGTGCCCCCGCCCAGGATTTGGCTTCAGGGTCGAAGCACGATTCCTGGTAGCTTTGCGCGGCCAGTAACCGCCAGTCCCACCGGGCAACGGGAGCGTACATCTTGAAGTAGCGGTCGTAGCGCGAGATGACTCCTCCGGCGCGGTCGAGCATGGGAGAGTAGACATGTCGCTCAATGCTTCGCGAGGAGAGCAGAAATGACTCCTCGCGCTTCACGCGTTGTGCCATGTCGGGACGGAACCATCGGCTCAGTGTGTCGGCCAGCTCGCTGTTGCCGCTTCTGACGGCCCACTGGGTCCCGCGTTTCCCGTCGTAGGCTCCGCAGTAGTCCAGTCCCTTTATTCCCTTGGGCAATTGGAAAGCTATGAGGTCGGCGTCGCCATTGCGCAGCCGGTTGAGCATCTCCGTCGTGTCGCGACAGACATCCACGCGTACGGCCACGCCAATCTGCTTGGCGAACTGTTCGCAAAGCAGGTATTGCAGTCCCATGCCATGGCCGTGATAGTCGTAGTAAGTTTCAGGACCCGAGATAGTGAGCACGATGAGCTCGCCCTCATCCTGGATGTCGCCTAATGAGAATGTTGCAGAGCTCTGTGTCGTGTCAGCGCCAATGACCGTACCCCAAGGCGTGGTCTGTACTTGCTTCTTCTGACATGAGGCAAGAGCTATGAGGAGTATGGAAATGAGTAAGTAGCGTTTCATATCCGATAAAATCGCCACAAAGTTACGCTTTTATTTGCAATTATCGATTAAATGGCTTATTTTTGCACGCGATAAATGCGAATTATTAAGGAAGAAAGATGTTCAGAATAGCAATCCAGTCAAAAGGCCGTCTCTTCGACGACTGCATGAATCTCCTCTCCGAAGCGGGTGTCAAGATAGGCGGAGCCAAGCGCACACTGCTCGTGGAATCATCAAATTTCCCTCTCGAAGTGCTTTATCTGCGCGACGACGATATCCCTCAGAGTGTGGCTCTCGGTGTGGCCGATGCCGGAATCGTAGGAGAGAATGAGCTTCAGGAGCGCGGAGAGGACGTAAGCGTGGAAGCGCGTTTAGGCTTCAGCCGATGCCGTCTTTCGTTGGCTATACCCAAGACAGCCGACTATGACGGACTTTCGTGGTTCAACGGTAAGAAGATAGCCACATCGTATCCCAATATTCTTCGCCGCTATCTTGACAGCCATCATGTGAAGGCCGACATACATGTCATCACAGGCAGTGTGGAGATAAGTCCGGGCATAGGTCTGGCTGATGCCATCTTCGACATCGTGAGCAGCGGCTCCACCCTGGTGAGCAACAATCTCCGTGAGGCTGAGGTCGTGATGAAGAGTGAGGCTCTTCTCATTGCCAGGCCTAATCTTCCGGAGGAGAAGAGACGTGTGCTTGAGGAGCTCAAGTTCCGTTTCGAGGCTGTCAGGTCGGCTGAGGACAAGAAATATGTGATGATGAATGTGCCCAAGGATAAAATCGACGCCATCACAGCAGTGCTGCCTGGCATCAAGAGTCCCACCGTGATACCTCTGGCCGACGAAGCCTGGTGCTCCGTCCATACTGTGCTTGATGAGAAGCGGTTTTGGGAGATTATTGGCAAACTCAGGGAACTGGGAGCACAGGGCATACTCGTGACTCAGATAGAGAAAATGATACTTTAACAGACGATGAACATCATACGATATCCAGACAAAAGCGAGTGGGAGAGGCTTTCGGAGCGCCCTCAGCTCGACACTGACAAACTCAACTCAACGGTTGCCGCTATTCTTGGCGACGTGCGCCATAACGGCGACGATGCCGTCAGGCGTTATGAGAGACAGTTCGACCATGCGACATTAGACAGTTTGGCTGTGACTTCGGAGGAGGTCGACGAAGCGCTGAAGGCCGTGGGCTCCGATCTCCTCGATGCCATGCGCCTTGCCCATGCCGACATTGCCAAGTTTCATTCGGCTCAGAAGTTCGAGGGTACAAAAGTGGAGACGGCACCGGGAGTGGTGTGTTGGCAAAAGAGCGTGCCCATTGAGAAAGTAGGCCTCTATATTCCCGGTGGTACCGCCCCGCTCTTCTCCACCGTTCTCATGCTCGCTACGCCTGCTGTCATTGCCGGTTGCAAGGAGATAGTGCTCTGTACACCGCCCAACCGTGAGGGTAAGGTTGCGCCCGTCATCCTTGCCGCAGCTACGGTAGCCGGAGTGAAGAGAGTGTTCAAAGCCGGTGGCGTGCAAGCCATTGCAGCCCTTGCTTATGGCACGCAGACCGTGCCAAAGGTCTACAAGATATTCGGCCCTGGCAATCAATATGTCATGGCTGCCAAGCAGCAGGTGAGTCTGCGCGACGTGGCCATCGATATGCCGGCAGGACCGTCGGAGGTGTGCGTGGTGGCCGACGAGACGTGCAATTCCGTCTTTGTCGCTGCCGACCTGCTGTCGCAAGCTGAGCATGGCATAGACTCGCAGGTGATGCTTGTCACGACGTCAGAGGAAAAATTGCAGGAAATAAAAGAGCAGATAGTTGCGCAGTTGGAGCAACTGCCACGGCGCGAGATAGCTGCTAAAGCACTTGAGAGTTCGCACCTTGTCCTGGTGAAAGATATCGACGAGGCTATTGGACTGAGTAATGTCTACGCACCCGAGCACCTCATACTGGCCACAAAAGACTGTGAGGAGCTTGCTCTGAGAGTGGTCAATGCCGGAAGTGTATTCCTCGGGAACTACTCCTGCGAGAGCGCTGGCGACTATGCCAGCGGTACTAATCACACTTTGCCCACTCATGGTTATGCACGAGCTTACAACGGTGTAAATCTTGACAGTTTCTGCCGTAAGCTCACTTTCCAGCATATCTCGGTCGAGGGAGTGAAGTCGATAGGTCCGGCTGTGGAGCTGATGGCTCGGGCTGAGCATCTCGATGCGCATGCAAGGGCTATGCAGGTGAGACTCAACAGTCTGAAGCCCGGCATTAAAGAAGAGAGTTGAAGCAGGCGAAGAAACTTCGTCTGGAAATACCAATGCCGGTTGCCTCCGATGTGGCTGCCGGCTCATAAAGTGAAGGAGATTTAGCTATGGATATGTCACTTGTCAGACCGAATATCGCCAGACTGACACCCTACAGTTGCGCTCGTAATGAGTACAGCGGTACGAAGGTGAATGCTCTGCTCGATGCCAACGAGAACCCTTACAATCGTCCGTTCAACCGCTATCCCGACCCTCTGCAACGTGAGCTGAAAGCACGTATCGCAGAAGTGAAGGGTGTTCCGGCCCAAAATATCTTTCTTGGCAACGGCAGCGATGAGGCCATCGACCTCTGTTATCGTGTTTTTTGTCAACCGGGTATTGATAATGTGGTTGCCATAGAGCCTACCTACGGGATGTATAAGGTGTGTGCTGACATCAATGGTGTTGATTACAGGCCGGTGCTGCTTGACGACCATTTCCAAATCAGTGCCGGGCGACTCCTCGAGCGTTGTGATGCCCATACGAAACTGATCTGGATTTGCAGTCCTAATAATCCCACGGGAAATAATATCAACCGAGAAGAGATTGTCAAGGTTCTTGACAATTTCCATGGCATGGTAGTTGTGGATGAGGCTTACAGCGACTTCTCCTCAAAGGTTCCTTTGCGTCAGGAGGCGGCAGGCAGAGGCAACCTTATCGTGCTCAATACCATGAGCAAGGCATGGGGATGTGCTGCCATCCGGCTTGGAATGGCTTTTGCCGAGGAGCCTGTTATCGAGCTTTTCAACAAGGTGAAGTATCCCTACAACATCAATCTGCTCACGCAGCAGAAAGCGCTCGAAATGCTTGCCGATCCCTTCGAAATGGACAAATGGGTTAGAACGATATTGCTGGAGCGGGGACGGCTCATGCAGGCCTTTGCCGACCTGCCGCAGTGTGAGCGTGTTTTCCCCACGGATGCTAACTTCTTCCTCGCCCGCATGAAAGATGCGCAGGCGAGCTATGACTATCTCATTGGAAAGGGAGTCATCGTGAGAAACCGGACGCGGGTGAGCCTTTGCCACAATTGCCTGCGCATCACCGTGGGCTCGAAGGGCGAGAATGCCACACTGTTGGCAGCGCTCAGGCAGCAACGCTGATAGGACTGAAACTGTTTAAATGCATCAAGGCCCCGCAACAAGAGTGCTGCGGGGCCTTGACGTAAAATAAGATTAGAATGGCAGGTCGTCGCCAGAACCACCTTCGTTGACAGAGCCACCCTCGTCGGCAGGTGGGAATGGAGCAGGCTGTGGAGCGGCTGCCGGTTGGGCCGGAGCAGACTGTGGCGCAGCCGGGGGCACCTGGGTCTGGGCTACTTGCTCGGCTGTCAGCTTGCTTACAGAGAAGGCACGGATATTGTTGAACCAACGGCCATTGTACTCGTGGGCGTCGATATCGAATTGCACGTCAATCTCGTCGCCTATCTGGATGTTGAATTGCCTCAGGCGGTCGGCACCAAAAACGTCGAACACCATTTTGTGAGGATACTGCTCATGGGTCTCAATGACAAAACTTTGGGCCTTCCATTCTGAACCCGTGCGGGAGGAGACACCGCCTCTCTCTGGGAGCACGGCTATTACTTTACCTTGTAATTCCATTTATTACTTCTTTGTTAGTGTGTTTGTTTTCTTGCGATGCGAAATTAGTAAATTTGTAGAGAATAAAAAACTTTTAGCTCTCTTTTTTTTGCTCTAACGATGTTATTTTGTATTTTTGCGCTTACAATGATGTGAAGTCAAACTCATAACAATAAAACTAATGAAATTTACTATTTCGAGCAGTACGCTTAATAACCGCCTGCAAACTTTGTCGAAAGTCATTAGCAGCAAGAATTCTCTTGCAATACTTGACTGCTTCCTATTCGATGTCAGTGGTAATCAACTGAACATTACGGCAAGCGACAACGAGAATGTCATGAAGACGACAGTTACGCTTGACGAGGTTGAAGGCGAGGGCAGTTTCTGCGTGCCCAACCGTACCATACTCGACGCCATGAAGGAGCTTGCCGACCAACCGCTCTATTTCGACGTCAATACAGAGGATTTCTCTATAAAGATTGGTTATCAGAATGGTGTCTACAATTTCACGGCCCAAAGTGCTGACGCTTATCCCAGAATCCAGTCCGTGTCTGATGGGGTCACCGTTATCACCATTGATGCCAGCGCGCTTAACGACTGCATTTCGCGGTCACTCTTTGCCACTGCACAGGACGAGTTACGGCCGGTGATGAACGGGCTCTATTTCGACCTCACCCCCGAGTATCTTGCCATAGTAGCCAGCGACGGTCATAAGTTAGTGCGTAATCGCAACTTTAACATAAAGAGCGAAGTGCCTTCATCCTTTGTCATGCCGAAGAAGCCTGCTTCGTTGCTGCGGACAGTGCTCACAAAGGACAGCGGCGACGTGGTCATCAAGTTCGACTCGCGCAGTGCTGAGATTCGTTATCAGGATGGGGTTCTCTCATGCAGGCTCATCGAAGGTAAATATCCTAACTACAACTCAGTGATTCCTGAGGACAACCCATGCCAGCTAACTGCCGACAGATTGTCTTTGCTCGGAGCTATCCGTCGTGTGTTGCCTTTCGCTACTGTCAGCACGCAGCTCATCAGGTTCCACATTGTCAGCGGTGGCGTGGAGATTTCATCCGAAGACCTTGAGTTCAACACCAGTGCCAAGGAATCGGTCAACTGTGAGTATCAGGGACAGCCCATGGACATCGGATTCAAGGGCAGTGCGCTCACCGAGATATTCTCTAACCTCAGCAGCGATGAGGTGACAATCATGCTTGCCGACCCCAGTCGTCCAGGTGTGGTGAAGCCTTCAATGCAGCCTGAGGGAGGAGACGTGCTCATGCTCATCATGCCGATGCTGCTCAATGATTAAGAGGGAGGCAGCTGAAAAATGAAACTCAACTTGAAAAAGCCCCTGATAGTCTTCGATTTGGAGGCTACGGGGCTTGACCTTGTCAATGACAGGGTGATTCAAATATCTTATATAAAGGTATGGCCCGACGGGCGTGAGGAACGGGGAAACGAACTGGTCAATCCCGGGAAGGCTATTCCCAAGGAAGTGACGGAGCTTACGGGCATCAGCGATGCCGATGTTGCAGACAAACCTTCGTTCAAGGAACTCGCGCCTAAACTCAGTGCCTGCTTCCAAGGGTGTGATTTCGCCGGATTCAATTCCAACCATTTCGATGTGCCCATGCTTGCAGAGGAGTTTCTCCGTGCGGGTATCGACTTCGATTTCTCGAAATGCAGGCTCATCGACGCTCAAACAATCTTCCATAAGATGGAGCGACGCAATCTTGCCGCGGCCTATAAGTTCTATTGTGGCCATAAGATGGAGGAAGACTTTGAGGCGCATCGGGCCGACCAGGACACCGAGGCAACTTATAGGGTGCTTCAGGGCGAGCTTGACAAGTACGATCCCGAAAAAGCTGAGGAGCCCGACAGAGCTTTGCCCAACGACATGGACGTTTTGGCAGAGTTCTCGAAGACGAACGAGAATGTCGATTTTGCAGGGCGGATAGTGTGGAAGAACCTTACTGACGGTAAGGGACACGATGTCCTTGGTCCCGACGGTAGGCCCAAGAAGCAGGAGGTGTTCAATTTTGGAAAATACAAGGGCTGGGGCGTAGCAGATGTGTTGCGTCGCGATCCGGGCTACTACAGTTGGATGCTCGCTTCTGATTTTACGCAGAACACAAAGCAAGTACTCACGCGGATACGTCTGAGGGAGTTTAACAACCATAAGTAAATGCATGCTGAATAAGGTAGTAACTTTAGCCGTTGGCTTCTTGTTGGCCTGCCACACCATCAGCGTGGAAGCACAGGAACTCAATGCGAAGATTAAGGTGAACCACTCACAGGTGCAGGGCACTGACGCCAGTGTCTTTAAGGACCTGGAGGATAATCTGATGCGCTTTGTAAACCAAAGGCAGTGGACGAACCTCCAGTTCCGTAAGAACGAGCGTATTGCCTGTACTTTCAATATTACCGTGACCAAGTACGACCAGTCGTCAAATAGGTTCACGGCGAAATGTCTTGTGCAGTCGTCACGTCCGGTCTATGGTTCAACCTATAGTTCTACCTTGTACAGTAATACTGACAACGACTTTAATTTCGACTACGCCCAGTTCGATCAGCTTGAGTACAGCGACGAGAATGTAGACAATCAGTTGACGGCTCTCTTTGCGTATTATGCTTATCTTATCATTGGCATGGACTTGGATTCCTTTTCGCTCAATGGGGGGCAGGACGTGTTGCAGCGCTGCATGAACCTTGTCAACAATGCGCAGAATCTGAGCTTCACCGGCTGGAAATCCTTCGACAATGACCGCAACCGTTTCGCTATCATCAACGATTATCTTGATGGTGGCCTGGCCTCGTTCCGCAAGTTGCAATACGACTATTATCGCAATGGCCTCGACCAGATGTCGACCAATGCGGAGCGCGGACGTACCAACATTACAACGGCCATTGAAGAAGATTTGAAGAAGTGCCATGAGGACAAGCCTCTCAGTCAGCTTCCGCTTATTTGGACAGACTACAAGCGTGACGAGTTGGCCGGTATCTATCAAGGCAAAGGAACGCCCAAGGAAAAAGAGTCGGTGAGTCAAATCTTGTTTAGTATCAATGCGGCACAAAGTAATGCCTGGAACAAAATAAAGGAATGAGTGCAATGGCTCGCCGTCAAGCATGAGTGATGCTTTGTCAGTGGACATCGAAAGTGCTTTCCGCGTACAGCCCATGGACGTTCCTTGCTCTTGAACATATAAAAAGTTATGCTTAGACAACTCTTCATTAAAGACTTCACAATCATTGATGAGCTCCATATCGACTTTCATCCTGGATTCTCTGTCATCACAGGTGAGACAGGAGCGGGAAAGAGTATTATTCTCGGTGCTATCGGATTATTGTTAGGACGTCGTGCTGACTCTGCAATGGTTAGGCAGGGGGCGAAGAAGTGTGTCATTGAGGCTCATTTCTCGCTTCATGCTGAGCGGGCGCAGTCATCGACGGCTGAGCGGTTGACAGAGGTGTTTGATGATAATGAAATCGACTTCGATGCCGACGACACAATTGTGCGGCGGGAAATCAGCAACAACGGAAAGAGTCGTGCCTTTATCAACGACTCTCCTGTGCAGCTTTCCTTGCTCAAGGAGCTTGGAGGTCTTTTGCTGGATGTTCATTCACAACATCAGAACCTCTTGCTCAATCAGTCTGACTTCCAATTGCAAGTGGTGGATATCATAGCCCGTGACGCTGAGAAGCTTGCCGAGTATCGTAAGGCCTACGGTGCCTGGAAAGAGGCTAAGAAGTCGCTTGATGACTTCAGAAAACGTTTGGAACAGACTCGTGCCAACGAGGAG
>Ga0256406_1006294_pt1 | contig 12002 bp, 16 predicted proteins | sample RumenRJG_03DNA_FD_185986 | JGI IMG/M metagenome (GOLD analysis project Ga0256406, IMG submission 185986) | Bovine rumen microbial communities from Lethbridge, Alberta, Canada - RJG_03 | ecosystem: Host-associated > Mammals > Digestive system > Stomach > Rumen | place: Canada: Alberta | collected...
GCAAGGTTAAAGCTCTCTTTGTCGGCCTCAAATTGCGCTTGTAGCTCATTATACGGCCTGTATACGCCCTTTTGCGGTGCGGGTGTCCTTTTGTATTCCCATTGCGTTTTTACGGCCTCTGCGGGCGTTTCTGCGCGTTCTGCGGGCTGTTCGTCGTCATATACTGGCAAGCCCTGTAAAAGCTCTGTGCGGGTCGTCTGGCCGCTCACATAAAAAACGCTATCAGCTTTACCGCCATAGTATAGCCGGGCGTTATCGCTGGCCGTCGTGTCTGCGCACTTTATCGGCCTTTTCTTTCCGTTTATTTCGATTGTCTGGCCTTTGTATAGCGCGTTGAATATTCCAGTAAAGCGGGCTATAAGGTCGTTTGCTGTCGCCGGGTCTGTTATAGGCGCGTCAAGTATAAGCACAATGCGAAATTTCGGCCATTCTGCCGCATTGCTAAAGCTGTAATACATAAAATAAGGGTCTATGCCATACTGCGCCATTACCTCGCGTGCGCGATCTGGTGTAAGCGGGTCTGTTATTCTGATCTTGTGGCCGTCTGCGTCCTTTTTGCCGGTGTCGTTGTCAATGTCTGCGCATATTACTTGCTGCGCTTGCCACGTGTCGCCGGTCGTGCCGGTCATAACGGCGGGGGTAAAGCTGCGGCCTCTCTGTACGGCCTGTATAAGCTGTTCGGGTGTTACCTCTCTTATACTGTCTGCGCTGCATAGCCTGTTACGTAAACGGCCGTCAAAGGTGGCGGGCTTGCTCTGTAATTCCTGTGTATCTATGTTTAGCTTAATTCTCATGCGTTTATAATTCCTTTCTTGAAAGCCGCCGCCGCCCTCGCTATAATAGGGCATAAGGGCGGGGCTTGCCTTTGCTGGTTAGTCTGCCTTGCGGTCGCGTTTGCTTTCGTCGGTGGGCGCGTCCGCTTTTTTTATTGCCTCTTTTGCTCTGTATTCCTCGCTTTCGCTCAAGCTGTCGCCTCTCATGTACCGCAATACAATTACTGCCGTTTCCAGCGTATCGAAACGCGCTATTTCCTCTGTGCGATCTGCGCCGGTGTCAGCAATGCTATTGCATATTGTGTAAATGGTCTTGCGCTGGTGTGCGCCTGTTCTGTGCTTTTCAATAATCATTGTAAATTGTCCTTTCTGCGGTCTTTCCCGCCGTCTACTTAAAATTATGTGCATACGCTTAATTAAGATTTATCCGCCCTTTTTCATGGTTACGCCCCCTTTCTGTCGTTATTTTTCGGCGGTAGTCTTTGCTTTTGCCTGTTCTGGCCTGTAAAAAGAAAGCTGCCCTTTCTCTCATTTCCGCAATATATAGTAGCGTGGCCGTACCGTCAAGCGGTAGCGGGTACGGTAGGCCGCGCGTATACGTTACTTTCGTTACCTACGTAACATATACCCATTTTGCCGAAACGCTAAAAAGCCTGTATTTATGCGGGTTTCGGGGCTTTTTCCGGGTCTTTCTATCCGCCCAAAGATTGCCGGGTATCCGCCCATTTATTGCCCCCTATCCGCCCAAAGATTGCCCCCTAAACGCCCTATCTTTGCCCCCTCTGGCTTTTCCTATATGTTGATCTCTACGCCGGTTTTCTTTCTGCCTTGCGTGGTTTCGGTATAGCCTTTAATAAAGCCGCTGCGTTTCCAGTAGTCCAGCACTTGCGGTATATAGTCGCGTATATTGCGCTGTTCTTTCTCTGTCGGCTCGCCGTCGCATACCTCGCTATAAAGCGTTTCATATAGAATTTTGCGGCTTGTGTTCTTTCCGTTCTTGCCTTTCATTACAGATATACGCCGCATAAGGTAGCTTTTAATAGCTATGCGCCTCTCTGTGTTCGCCACTTTCGCGCCGGTCTTGTCGCGCACGTCCAGCAATGCAGCCGGTACGGTTATTACTTGCCCTGTAAGGCGGCTATAATCGTAAAGAATAGGCGTTTTTATTACTTTATAGGCCTTTACTTTCTGGCCGCCCGCCGTTACCTCTATTGCCTCAAGTGCTAATAAATACGTGTCGATCTTGCCGCCTGTTACCTGTGCGCCGTTTAAGGAAAGCTTGCGCCGGGTCAATTCCTCGCTGCAATCAATCTGTACGCGCACGAAACGCATTTTATCAAGGCTGCGCGTTACTGCGCCGATCTGCTGCGGTGACGGTGTTTCGGTTTCGGTCGCGTGTACCATTGCCCGGTAAACCGTGGCTGCCGTTACTATGTGGCTTTCGTCGCCGTACTCGTAAAGGCTCGTTACCGCGTCCGCTACGTTTCGGTCGTACTCTGTAAAAGGCTGTCTGCTGGTAAGCTTTATATTGTCGCCCTCATAGCTCAATATGCAGCGTGTCTTTATTTCGGTTGCGCCCTTGCCGCCTACTTTCAAATTAAACTCGCCCGCGTTCAATATGTCTTTTGTAAGGCTGTTTGCAAGCTTGTTATTCGGTATAAGGTGCTTTTGCGGTATGATACTTGAAAGCTGCGGTAATGCAGCCTTTACCTCGTCGGCCGTTATCGTGGTAGCCTCGCCGGTTTCTTTTTCAAGGCGTGCAGCTGCTCGCTCTATGATCTCGTCATATTTGCCGCTTTCTATAAACTCGCTCGCGGTCATGGTCGCGGCCTCGCCGTCTTTTTCCATTTCCTCAAGCAATACCGGCAAAAACTCGCGTAAACCTGTAAAGATATAAGCGGCCGTCTGTGCGCCCTCGCGTAAGGTTTCCAGCGTTTCGGCTGCTGCTGATCTGGCCGCCTTTACGTCGTCGCTATTCCACCACGTCGCCGCCTCTGTGACAAGCTGCGCAAATTGTGTAAAGCTTTCCCATTGTTCCGGGGTCGCTTTCTCTTTCAATTCCTGTAAAAAGGCCTCGCGTTCCTCTGGCGTTAGGTCTTTTATCGGCTTATCGGTCATAAGCTGCCGCCCCCTTACTCGTTATTTTTCGCCATATCCTCGCGTACAATCTGTATTAAATACTCTGTAAGCGATATATTGCGCCGCTGCGCTATGCTGGCCTTTGCTGCCGCTACGGTTAAGTATTCCTTAATTTCTGCCGGTATCTTAAGGTTTAAGCGTTCCAGCGGCTCGCCCTTTTTATTTACGTCTTTTACGTTCTGTACGTTTTGTACGTCCTGTACGTCTGTTACGTTTTCTGCGTGCTGTACGTTCCCGCTTGCGATCTGGTCAAATACAGACGTTCCCGCCGTCGCTGCGGCTTTCATGCTCTTTTTTGGCATTGCTATTACCTCATTTTCTTTTATAGGCCTATTTCTTTAATAAGTTGCTTGTAGTCTTTTGCCGGGTTGCTGCGGGGCGCATAGTTAAATATGCTTTCGCGCTGCGTCTGTGCCTCACGTACCGCCACGCCCTCGCGTATCACGGTTTTATATACTGGTATATCCAGCTCGCGGCATTTGTCCGTTATTACTTCCGTAAGGTCGCGGGCAAGTATTGTGCGGGTGTTGTGCCGGGTAAATACTACGCCGCCGATCTTAAGCCCTGTATTGAGCTTTTGCGCGTCCTGTATGCTCTGCTTAAGCTGGTAAAGGCCTTGCAGCGCGTACATATCGGCCGTTAAAGGAATAATTACCACGTCGGCCGCTATAAGCGCGTTTGCAAGTAGGATATTGAGCGCGGGCGGGCAATCTATCGTTATAACGTCGTATTTGCTCTTTATAGGCCGTAAGGCGGTAGCAAGTAGCTTGCCGGGGTCTTTGCCTGTAAAGGGTAATGCAAGGCGGCTGCTGGCCGTTATAAGGTCGCCTTGCGCTGTGTGCTGTATGATCTGGCCGGGCGTTGCTGCGCCTGTCATAAGCTCATATAAGCCCATATCTGCGCTATTGCCGCCCATGCTGTAAGATAAATTGCTTTGTGGGTCTGCGTCTATTGCAAGCGATCTGCGGCCGATCATTGCCGCGCCGGTGGCTATGGCTTGCGCGGTCGCGGTCTTTCCTACGCCGCCTTTTTGGTTACATACTGCAATTATCATTTGAAATATTCCCCCTTTCGGTCATGCTTTGCAGCTCGCCCATATAACGCCGTATAGCCGCTATGCCCTCGCTTAAGGGCTGCGGCTCTTTGTTACCGGCTGCGTACTCGCTGTAAATGTCTTGCAGCTCACTTTCTGCCTCTGCTTTTATGTCGTGCAGCTCTTGTATCTGGTCGGGCGTTCCGTCGGGGTCGTCCGGGTGCTGCGCGTAATATTCAATGTCGCCCGCTGCGTCGTCGATCTGTTCCAGCGCGTCGGCGATGTCGTCCAGCCTATAATCATATAAAGCCCACTCTAAAAGGCTGCCGGTGCGGGAAAATTCATAGCAGCAACGGTCATAATATGCGCTTGCAAGCTCTCTTTCGTCGCTGCCGTGGCTGTACGTGCCGTCTAATAGGTCGCCTATAAAGCCCTCTAAAAGCTGCGCCGGGGTTATTCCGTCGGCTGCGGTCTTTTCGTATAGCCTCTTTACGTCTGCGTCTGAAAGCTCAAGCGTAAAGGTGCGCGGCTTTATGGTCGCAATTTCGGCCGCCTGTCGCTCGTAATTATTCATTTACAAGCCCCCTTTCTCTAATTAAGCGTATACGTCTAATCTTAATTAGGCGTTGTTTTCGGTGTCTGCGGTCGCCGGTACTTTGAGCTTTTCCAGCTCTGCCGCGCTTATTCTGATCTGTACGCCTACTTTGTAATGCTCTATTTTCTTTGATCTGATAAGCCGGTAAATGGTGTTTTCATGCACTCGCAATATTTCTGCCGCCTCTGGTACGGTGTAAAAAGGTCTTTCAAAGTCGCTCATTATTTGCCCCCTTTCTGCGCTCTGATCTGCGCTAATAATTCCCGCTGCTGGTCTGCTGTAAGTGTCATTATTTCGGCCTCAAGCTCTGGCATTACCGGGTTAAGCTCTGCGCCGTTAAAGTAATAATCATAAATAGCCCTACGGCCTTTTGCCTCTGTCGTTTCTCTTTCGTCGTCGTGAATGTAAATTTCTGTCGTTGCCGGGTCGCAATGCCTCATAAGGTGTTGTACGTCGTAAAGGTCTAAATCAATTTTAAGGGCTTTCGCTGCCTTGTGTGCGCCTGTGCCGCTGGTATGCCGTAAGCTGTGCGCGGTCAATCTGTCGCTATCGTACCCGGCCTTTATAAGCATTTCTTTAAGCATTGTGCTTATTGTGGTAGTAGCAATGCGGCCGCCCTTGCTGCGGTTGCTGGTACTCGTGAAAAGCGGGCTTTTCGCCGTTACCTTTGCGGCTCTGCTGTTTAAGTAGTCCTGTACGGCCTCGTACACTTCCTTTATAAGCAATACCGGCGCGTCTTTGTCGTCGTGGCCTTTGCCCTGTAAATAAAGGTAAGTCGTGCCGCCTACGGTCTTAAGGTCGCCCACGTCGGCGCGGTGTATTTCGATTGTACGCAAGCCGCATATTACGCATAGCAAGTACATTGCGTATAATCTCTTGCCCTGTTCGTCGCTGCGGTCGATTGTGTCCGCGATCTGCGCCACGTCCTCACGTTGCAGCGCGTCTTTTTTGTGTACGTCGTGCCGTATCTTTGCGCCGTGGATATTGTCGGCTACGTTCGGGTAAAGCCCCTCGCTGGCCGTCCACTTGAAAAAGTGCTTTACGGCTCTTAAATACTGCGCCTGTGTGCCGGTAGCAAGGCCGCTGCTGCTTAAATAGTCGCGGTATGCCTTTATATGCTCGCGTTCTGGCTGCCTTATGTCGTTAGCCTCAAGCCATTTTACAAACTGCCGTATGCAAGTAAAATACCCTTTAACGGTCGTTTCTTTGCGGTCGGTGTAGTCTATGAAACGCTCAAATAAAGACGTACTAAACGCGGGTACTTGCGCCCCCTGTATTACCGTATAAGGCCTTGCCGGTGCTATTGCTAAAGCTGCGTTATTGTATGCCATATCTGCCGCCCCTTTCTGTTTCTGTTTACGTCTACGGCACTATTATAGTCTGATGGTGTCTATTTGTCAAGTTATCCGAAATACATTTATTACGTATAGGGTGTAAGACGTGTGCGGGGCGCACATTGCAGCTTTTCTTTAATGGCCTATAAAGAAAAAGGGCTTGCCCGGTGTGGGCTTGCCCTCTTTCCGCGCTTTCGCGCTCGCTATGGATAATAGAAACGGTAAGGCCGTTTATACCTCTTTCAGACGGTCGCCGCCGCTGGCAATGAAACTTTCCTTAAGGCCGTAAGCCTCTGCAATGCGGGCGTATTCGGTCGGGGTTTCGGTGTACTGCATAACCGCCGCGCCGTAAGGGTTCCCCGCCGCATCGTTCAGACAGTCAAAAATCTGGGCGGTATATTCTTTGATTGCCGCTTCATTCTCAAAGAAATTAAAGCCCGGCCAATTTCTCGCGGGGTCTGCCGCGTAACGCTGTGCAGCATAGCGGAAAGCTACGTTGTCATGCTTTGCAAGCACTCTTTCCAGCTTTTCCGGGGTTTCAATAAGGCCGTGTTCGATAAGGGCAAAGTCGCCCGCGTTGTCGCCGATAATGTCCGTGCCGTCCGGGGTCGTCTGTTCCTCAATGAAATTTACGGCCTGTGCGTGCAGCTTGTCCAGCTTTTCGCGGGTTTCCGCAATAATAGCCGTTTTCTGCTGGTCGCCCTTTTCAAGCTCGCGGGCGCGTTCCTGTACGCCGTCCTCGCCTCTGTACTTTCTGGCCTCGTCCTCTGTGCCGTACTTGTGCAAATTCTCGTCAATGCTCACAAGCTGCGCTTTCGCCTCGCGGGTTGCCTTAATGCCCGCCGCGATCTGGTCAATAGGAAACTTAATAGAAATTACGTTCATTGTGATAAATCCTCATTTTCGTTATTATTCTGCGCGTATTGCTCGCGCGTTTTCATGTTTAGGTACTCGCTTGCGTCCTCTGCGGTATTAAACCATACCGCCCGGCCGGGTTTGTGATATACGCCCCATTTTGAAACGCTGCTTTGCCACGGTCTTACAAACCATTGCTTTTTCTTGTGGTCATAGCCCATTATTAAACTAACCATATTACGCCCCTTTCCGGGGTCGTTCTCTCGCCCTATGGCTCATACCGTCGCCCCTTTCTATTATCCATTTTGCCGGGTCTACTTGAAATTATCTGAATACGCTTAATTTGCGCCGCCGCCGTTTGCAAAGATATGATTTGCTATCACGTCAAAGGAAAATAGCGGCTTGCGGTCGCAATGATCTTTATAAAGTTCTGCGTTCGCGTCCTCGACGGCTGCAAAGGCCGGTAGCACTTCCCTTTCCCACGTCTGCCGGTCTATCCTCTGAAAACAATGTGGGCATTCTCGCGCAAATTCGCCTTTAAGATTGTGCTTGTAAATCTCAAATTGCCCGCCGCAATAATCACAATGTACACGGATAAAAGCCATATTAAAGCCCCCTTTCCTTTAAGCTGATACTTTACGGTTGTTTATAAGCCTGTCCAGCGCATAGCGTACCGCGTCTATGCAATGGTTGTCTTTGTCTGGTACGTCGGCCAAAAATTCGCCGTCTTTCGTCGTCATGTATTCATAGCTGATAAATTCCCGGTGCGCGTTCGGTGTTCTGGCCGGGTCTATCACTATGCGCCGGTTTTGCAGCCATTTAACGCCGTAAATAACGCTGCCCGGGTATTTCTGGCAAGCAATACACTTTAAGCCGCCGTTTCGTAGGTCGTTTATGCTTTTCGGCTCTGCGCTATCGCATACTATTACTTGTTTTTCCTTGTATACCTCATAGCCGCCGAAATAGCCCGCCTTTTCATATTGCCCGGTGTACTCGTACCCTTTCGCTTTTATAGCGTCTGCAAGCTCGTTATTACTCAAGTGCTTTTTATATATTTCGTCTATCAAATAAACGGTATCGTGCTTGCTGTCATAAGCTACGCGCATAAATACGGCCGGGTCTACGCTAAAGCCAAAGTCTACGCCCGCGTAAATGTATTGCAGCTCGTTTATTTCGTCGTCGGTAATTGTCCGTACTGTTACGTTCGGGAATACCTCGCCGCCGCTGCCGGTGGCCTCGCCTAAATATTCGTGTTTATAGGCCTGTTCGTTTATCTCTTGCAGCCTTTCGGCCTCTAAAATAAAGTCGTCGCCTAACCATTGCGCCGGTACGTCAAGGTAAGTCGTGTGCAGCGTGATTGCTCGCGGGTCTGGCCTTGCTATAAAGACGTTTGCCCAATTACTCGCATTTATCGGCGGGTTAAAGCTGCGGAAAACAGTAAACGCGCTGCCGCCTCGCTGTACGGATTGCATAACCGATCTTGTAAAGTTCTCGCCGGGTAGCTCGCTAAATTCCTCAAGCCATATAAAGCGGAAAAAGCCGCGCCGGGGCTTAATACTCTTTAGCTTGCTGCTATCGTCAAGGCCTCTAAAAAGGATCTGTGCGCCTGTCGGTCTGTACGTCCAGCACATAGGCGAAACGCTGCCGCGCCATAGGTCGCCCACGTCTAAAATATCAATAGCCCATGCAATTTGACTGTAAACGCTCTCGCGCATTGTGTTTGCGGTGCGCCTAAATACTATTGCGCTGCTTTCGCCGGTCTGATCTTGCATAATGCCGTTTACAATCTCAAGGGCGCAAAAGCTACTTTTCCCGCTGCCTCTGCCGCCCGGTAGGTTGTAATACTGGTGCGCTGCGGCCTTTATATCCTCATGCAAGGGCAAATATACCGGGGCTATATGCTGCGTTACGTCCAGCGCGTCAATTACGGCCTTTGCGTCTTTTCTGTTCTTTACTTCCTTTTGCAGCTCTGAAAGCTGCCGTAATACTGCGCTATTCATTCGGGAAAACCGCCTTTTTAAGCTCTGCAAGCTGCGCCAATATGTCGGCCTGTTCTGTAAGTTTAAGGCTATTGCGCGTTATGGCCTCTGCTGCGTTAAGCTGTACTTGCTGGCTTGCGTCCGGGTCGTTCATAACGTCGCGCATTTTCTGTATTGCCTCGCTTACAATGCCTTGTATATAAGCGGTGCTTTGTTCTAAAAGCTCGCGCCGGGCTGCGTCGTACTTTTCCTTAAAGGCCGCATTTCTTAAGCGGGCGTATATCTGCGTTTCCGAAACGCCGCACGCTGCCGCCGCTGCTCTTACTGTCGGATTGCCAATAAGTGCCGATATAATAAGCTCATCTTTGCGGTCTGCTGCTTTCGCCATACTGTCGCCCCCTTACTTTATATAGATTGTTTCGCCTGTGGCCTTGCTGGTAACGATAATAAGGCCGTGTACCGTCTGTATTGTTATTGTGTCGGTGTCTGCGGTGGTCTTTGCCTCGCTGATCTGCGCGGCCGTACCCTGCGCGGCCGTACCCTGTGCAGCTCTTACCCTGTGGCTTGTAAAGGTGTATTCTGCCTCGCCCTCAAGGTCATATATGCGCGTTTCTACGCCCTCACGTTCGATTTTAAGGCCGTTGCCGTCGTATAAGGTGTAAATACCTTGCTGCGCCTTTGTGCAGCCTGTAAGGGCAAATAAGGCCATTGCAAGGGCAAGTAATACCGCTGCTGCTTTATTCCTGGCTGTCATGCTCTGCGCCCCTTTCTGCGTCAATAAAGGCCTGTGCAGCCTCTTTGCTGTCAAACTTGCCGCCGATCTGTTCCCACGCATAGCCGCCGCCTACGTCCTTTAGGAAATAAACCATATACCGGCCGTTGTACTCTTTAATCCTGTACTTTCCCATTGTCTGCGGCTGCCTCGCTTTCCTCTTTACTCTTTGCGGCCTTGCGTTCCCACTTTTTAGCGTCGTACTCGCGCTGCTTTTCGGGGTTACGCTTGCGCCACTCGCGCATATACCTTGCGCGTTCGGCTCTGGCCTCTGCTGTCATTGCCATAAATAACCTCGCTTTCTGTATAGTCTGCAATGTACGTATAAAACGCCTTGCGCGTGCCTTGCGTTCTATACGTATTATACGTTATATTTACGGTTTTGTCAATGTTTACAGGGGTTTCCGGGGTCTGCCGGTGGCTCTAATTGAGATTACATTTATACGCTTAAGTAGAAAAAGCCAATAAAAAAGGCGGCTGCTATATTTCAAGCTGCCGCCTCTGATCTGCGCCGGGTATGGTCTGTTATTCGTCGCTCTGTTCCTGTGCCGCTAAAGCAAGGCCACGCGCTAAAGCCCTGTTGCTTTCGATCTGCGCCGGGGTTATGCCTAAAGCGTCCAGCGCGTCGGTAGGGTCGCCGGTATAGCTGTATTCGTGGTTTGCAAGCTCTGTGCTGAACATATCTTTTATAAAGCCCTCGCCGGTCGTGTCGGCCGCGATCTGTTCCAGTAGCTCGCGCCTGTGCCGGTCGAACATTTCCCGCATTGCTGCTGCGTCGGTCTTTCTGATAATGCCGCCCGCCCCTATGTTTTGCAGCTTGTCTTTATCGGTCGCCGGGTCAAGCCCTAAACGCTGCATACCCTCTGCAAGCTGCTTTTCATTAAAAGCCCATATAAACGGAAAGTCGTTTACTTCCTTTTGCTGCCGTTCTTTAAGCTCTCTGTACGTCATATTATCGCCCCTTTCTTATAGTGTCGGTATGTCGTCGCTGTCGTCGTCAAAAGGTGTTGCGCCGAAATACTGCGTAAAGCCCTTTACTTTGCCTTTGCCTTTATCCTCTAAATAGCAATCGTACTGCGGGTAATAGTCAAAGAAAGCCTTATAGAATTGCTTACCGTTTCGGCTCTTTAGGCTCACAAACTCTACTTTTTTAGGCGTTTCGTCCTGTGCAGCGTTTACAAGCTTTCTTTGCTGATCTATCGGCCGTTGCGATCTGCCGCCCCTCGTGCCTGTAACGGTGTAAAAGTCGTCGTTTTCCGCGTCCAGTATGGAAAGCTGCAAGCCCCATACATAATCACAAGTAAATTCTATCATGCTCGTTTCTTTGAAACTCTCATAGCTTACCGGCTCTAAATTGCTGCTGCGGTTAAAGCTGCTTATCATAATCACAAATAGGCCATTGCGTGATTGCATATCCTTAAGGGTTTTTATGTTTTCGTCGGTGTATTCCCTTATACCGCCCTTAAAGCCATACGGCGGAGCTATAAGCTGCAAATAGTCAATTATAACAATCGGCTTGCAGCTCTCGCCGCCATGCTCTCGCCGGTATGTTTCCACGTATTGCACTATGTCGGCCGCCGTCGTCCTAAAGCTGCCCTTTATGATCTGGTAGCGCGTGGCCTCTGCTGCGTATTCTTTCTTTATCTGTTCCAGCTTTTCGCACGTTGCGCCGTTCTTTATGTCTACGTTGGTAAGCGGTGTAAATGGGTCTTTCTCGTACAGTTTCCGGGCAAGGCTCTTTGTTATTATCTCAATCGGTAATTGCTCTAAACTGAAATATAAAACCGTTTCGCCCTTGCTCAAAAGCTTGTCTATGATATTTACCGCGAAAGTCGTTTTACCTAAAGACGACGCGCCGCCCAATGCAGCTAAACCGGGGTAAAGGGTCAAATACTTGTCTATGTCGTCGTGTATGCCTAATTTGCGGTCTTTGTACTGTTTGAAATACTCTATATCCTTTTCAAACATACCGCCGCTTAAATATGCGCTTGCGTCTGCGGTTGTTATAGGCTGCTCAACCTGTGCGGCTTGTACGTTCTGGCCGTCCTGTGTGTTTTGTACGGCCGGTGTGTCTGTCTGCCGTTTTTCGCCGTTTTCTGCCGGTGTATCGGGGTATTTATCGGCTATATAGGCCTGTCGCCATTCCTCGCGGTCATAGCCCATAATGTCATATTTGAATTTGTCGCAAGCTGCGCCCATGTCTAAACCGTCTTTATTCATCAAATAATCAATAATGCTGCCGCCTGTGCCGCCGTCTGGGCTTGCGCTGTGGCAATGGTACACGCTGCCGGTTACTTGAAAGTCGTCATTGTGGCCGCATATCGGACAAGGGTTAAAGAATAACGCCCGCCCCCTCTTTACCGGCCTACTGCTTGTAGTGCTTTCGACGTATGCAGCAAGGTTAAAGCTCTCTTTGTCGGCCTCAAATTGCGCTTGTAGCTCATTATACGGCCTGTATACGCCCTTTTGCGGTGCGGGTGTCCTTTTGTATTCCCATTGCGTTTTTACGGCCTCTGCGGGCG
>Ga0256406_1006295_pt1 | contig 12002 bp, 7 predicted proteins | sample RumenRJG_03DNA_FD_185986 | JGI IMG/M metagenome (GOLD analysis project Ga0256406, IMG submission 185986) | Bovine rumen microbial communities from Lethbridge, Alberta, Canada - RJG_03 | ecosystem: Host-associated > Mammals > Digestive system > Stomach > Rumen | place: Canada: Alberta | collected...
GTGGTTCTCGGTTGGGAGAGCCTTCCGTCAGCGGCTTGAGTGGCCAAATATTCATCGCAAATGCATAATGATCAAGAAATAGTCACTTTGAAATTTGAGCACGGATTATTCAGCTGACACTAATTATCTGCATACATTCGAATAGGGCAGCATATGACATTTGGAGACCCCTCAGTCTTTTGACGAACAGCACATACTCCCGATATTGTTCGGTCTCGAGACAGAACCTTTGTACATTGCGAACCCAAAAATGGACATCTCTTTTGATACGCATACATACGAGCAGCCATGGACCTATCATCAGCTTTGAATCCAAAAAAATCGAAAATATATCCTGCCATTATTCAACCTCCAATAAGATTGACTTAAGAGCAAGCCCTACTGCTTCCGCCAACAATGGTGGCACTGCATTCCCCACTTGGGCAAACTGCTCTGCCATCTTTCCTGTAAACACATAATGATCAGGAAAGGATTGTATTCTGGCCGCTTCGCGCACTGTAAAGGAACGATCCTGTTCATAATGAAAATATGCGCCCCAGTGAGGATCACATTTTGTAAGAATTGTTGAGGCAAGTCCGTCTGGTTCTACACGACCATATCTTTTTGTATGATCAGATCTTCTAGCTCTCTGCATTCCCTTTGGTAGCAGTTCAACTGGGATATCTGTCCAGTTTCCACCCGGTTTTATATATTTCAACCGTTCCAGATTGGTCTCGGAAAGCCTCGGAGCTTCGTGATTCAATACGCCAACACTTCCTATTCGAGCTCTCCTTTGATAATCACAAAATGGATCACAGCGATATTCTTTCACAGGTTTTCCTTTTTCTCCACATTTCAATGGTGGCAGATCCCCTATTGCTTCTCTAACCGTAGTAAACGAGGGTGAAATTTCTCCTGATGGCAATTTAATCAAATCTTTTCCATCAAATGTCGATGTAAAGTTTGCTTTTATCGGTGCAAAACAGATTGGTTCCGGAAACGCATGCGGAGGGAGAGTTTTCCCCCGTAATCCAAGAATAATTGTGCGCCAGCGCATCTGGGGAACACCGTAATAAGCAGCGCCAAGGATATGCACATCTGCTCCGTAACCCAATTGTCCAAGAGCCGTTAAAATGGCATGCAATGTCGCGCCATGCTCAAAAGACACAAGGCCTGGCACATTCTCAATCAAAATAGATCTGGGTTCAAAAGCATCTACAAAGCGAAGATACTCCTTAAATAAGTGATTCCTTTGATCCAAAATACTCCGAACTGGCGCATTAATGGAAAATCCCTGACAGGGTGGGCCACCAGCAAGTAGATCAAGCTTTCCCTTTTCAATACCTAGCTTATCTCGAATAGCCTCGGCATCAACCTCACGAATATCCTTTGTCAGCACTTCTGTATCAGGATGATTCCTTCTATAAGTATCTGCATAAACCGGCACAATTTCAGAGGCAAATATGGAATGAAATCCGGCTTCCGAAAGTCCCTCTGAAAGACCTCCCGCCCCGGCAAATAAATCTATCATAAGCAAATTGTCTGACATTATATTATTTCTCCAATCAATAATAAAACCTATTCCTAAAATTCGATAAGAATTATGAAACTAACCTAGATTAATAATATCGCTCCATTAACCCAAACAGAATATTAGTCATCTTAATCCATAAAATCTGAGTTCGCTCTCTGAAATATCTTGATTTTCATTAGTATCATCCATACTCATGGTTATAGGTTTTGTATTCCAACTTGATATGCTTTATACCTTTCTATTCTGGAATCGCTTTCATCCACTGATTTCAGCCACTCTTCCATGTCCCCATTGCTAATCAGGCTCTTTCTCAGTATCGCCGCTATGTCTGTCTTCGAAACAATCAGGATTGGATGCTGATCCTCGATTACTTCCTGGTATGCCTGCATGTCGACATAGCTGGTGGTCACAAGCACACCAAACTGCCTGTAGCGGATCCGTGAAATCAATCGTGACATTTGCCGTACACCGACTGCATTGTTATCTGAATAGCACTTTGCCTCCATCGCGCAGTCAATCCGGAGCGGATAATTAGACTTGCTGCTGCCTATCACGTAGTAACCTATCGCGTCCCTTCCGCCATCACGCCATGGACGGGTGAGTTCAAAGTCCTGAAACTTCCCGTCCATCTTCTCCAGGATGTTCTTTGCGCAGTTCTCGAACCCATATGGGTTATTCTCATAATGCTTGCGAATGGCAGAAATGCAGAGATCACCTTCATTGTCCGTCTGCAATTGGGCATATTTATTTGGAATCTTTGGAAGTTTCTTTGCGATGAGAGGAACAATCCCATTACGTCCTTCAGACATGAATTTCTTCCATGCCGGCGGAGCATATTGGAGACTATTGTCGTGATCATAGATCAGTGCGTTCAGCCACTGACGGTTGATAGCCTCCGTGGTATTCAGCACAGTGAAATAAGCTTCATAGTTCTGGAAACGCTGTTCGTCCATTGTCCTCCAGAACGCCACAAGATCCTTATCAGGTGATATCTTCGGATTTCCCGGTGCCGCCAGCCCCAGAAACTGGACATCCCAACCCTTCCCGGTCTTCTTAAAGATTAGAAACGGCGGGATATTCTTAATGGAACCATCTTTGCTATTCAGGCATTCGAAGACGAACTCCAGAAGCAGGTTTCCTTTACGTGGAGTATCCAGCAGCGACTTCCCGGGGTTCCGGTTGTCACCGTAGTATCGGAAGATTCCGGTCTCGACATCAAGATAATCCGGCCATGCCAGTTCCTGCATAGAGGAATACAGCACCACATAGGCTGGTAAGCCGCTTCCATCTTTCCTTATGATCTTTCGAAAACCGCCTGAGTTGCTGCAGCCAGGAAGAAGCTTTGACAGAACCTCTGATCCCTTGCCCGAAACTATACCGCCTTTATAGACAGTATCAACTACTAAATTAGAGCTTGCAAGTTCTTCAAAAGGAATCTCAGTAGCCATAAGTCTTCTTCCTCTGCGTTATCCAGTGATGGCATACAATTATATACTGCTTTCTAGATCACGTTAGTGCATTCATCTATATATAATGTAATATCGTCTATCCCAGAAACGGAGCAAAGTACAACCATCCACTACAAATTAATATGAAGCTCAACATTACTGTTTCTGTTCTTGACGGATATAAGCAATCCAGAAATTGTCGTTTTCCCTTTCAGCAATCGTAGCTGAAAGGGATCCTATTTCTTGCCATGAAAGACTCTACATTCCAAAATATGTAGGCCGATACTTTGTAATCATTATGTCAGGTGTCTAGGACGACCTTAATCATTTATTATACCATCCATGCACAAATGTTTGAAACAATGAATCAATAAGAAATATATTCTGATATTTTCGTCAATTGCGTTAATGTATACAATTGCATTATCAAGACATACCGTTTTTAATTTTTGCTGCCGCACCTCATCCCATCTATATATAGATAGAAGAGGCAGGATAACACATGAGTGCTCCCGACTTCGATGTTGTCTATAGGGATCAGTCTGAATCGTCAGACTCATGCGTTTTCTTTGCTTCCTGATACTCCGGCATTACGCGGATCTGTTCATCGATGTACTTCTTTAAAAACGGATACACGGACGCATTTCGCTGTGATGACACAAGTGGTGTGTAGCACAGCCGTACTAGATCGTACCAATCCTGATCAGAGAGCTGTTCACCGTCCTCGCGACTGACCTCATAGATGCATGGATAGAAGGCATATGTCTGCTGCAATCCTTTCGAATCATCATATCCGATCAGGTAATACTGTTTTCCTTCAAAATCAAAGTGTTGAAACCCAATGTTACCCTTGACATTCCTTATATAGTCACTATCGGCGCTTTTCAATGACCTTGAAAGTACTGTGTTCTCTTCCTTCATCGGTGCGATGATCTGCCTAAGTTCCTTTGCATGATGAATATGGAAACTGCGGCCATCCGGAAGAGTCAGGACAGCCCATTCCTCCATGGCTGAACTCAGCAGGGCTTCTGCGTCCGTAAAGGGTGCATCTGCGATTGCATTGTCCTTGCCGACTGCAATCTTCTTTTTCCAGGCCTTCCCATACAATAAATGCTCATGCCAGAACAAGGAGATTCCGCTGAGGTCACGAGCTGAACTGGCAATCCATTTTTCAAGAAGGTCAGCCTTCACACACAGTAACTCGCGGATGCATGTCTTCAGCATACTCGACATCTCCTTGGGATCTGCATCAAGAATAGACTCCAGTGTAACATACTGCCGGTTCAGCGCTGGGTCATACTGTTCATCAGACTCATCTTTCTGAAGGATCAGTTCGTACTTTCCGGAGTCCTTCGTCACATGGTCGTATACTTCTCTGCTCCACTCACCGGATGGGATGCCATCGATATCGTGAACCTTTATTCCGAATTCTAAATTTTCCTCTATGGTCACTGGAAGATGAATCTGATCCGTCCCTGGAATGCAGCGAAGTTCAACTTCTTTGATTTTTCTATACGAAGCAGCGCCGTTATTCCTGCCTTGACTTCTCTGCACATCGCAATAATACCCATCAGACTCAGGAAGACGGAAGATGCTCTTGCGGGTGACCATGCCATATGCGGACAGAACGCCTTCCGGGACCGGACCGAAGCGAATGTTGACTTCCTGTTCCCTGCCCTTTTCCTTCTTCCCCATCGTATCTGTGAATAGGACGCAGGAAAGAGAAGAAGAAAATGCTTCCTTCACTGCCTTGAAAAACACTTCAAACTGCTCATTGGAGACACTGTCCGTTTTCCGAACCCAGAGACCATCCTCAATAATGCGTCGGGCAATCACTTCGTGCATTCTTGCGGTCTCAGCTTTCTGCCAGCCCTGCTTCGCCGAATAACCAAAACCGCAGCTGACAGAATCAACTTCCTGGAATTGAATCTCAATCCCTGCATCCCTCAGCATCTTCACGACCTGCGCAACGCATGCCCCGACACTTGCCCCACTTATTAGAGTCTGCCATTGCATGTCCTTCTTTTCGCTCCCTGTGAATGCCAGGTGAGTACTTTTCACAGTGCCGAAAGACCGTCCTTTTTTCCTGTACCGCTGGATGTTTGCGCTCTCGGAGAATGTCTTCAGCTGAAATCCTCCGAATTCTTCCCGGACTTTTGAGAAGGTGATGTAATAATCTTTCGCGTCATTTTTCTTCACTCGATACACGTTGGACGATGATGTACGCAGAACAAGGTTACCGTCCTTCTCGCGAAAGTAAACGCTGATCATGACATCATCCGATTTCCCTTTATGCTGCAGAAATGCCAGCCCCTTGTCCGCGGTGATGGAGACATGCTGCGTATCAAACATAGATACCGCAAGATACTTCAGGTACAGGTTCAGAAGATCGGCTTTCTCCCTTACGGTGGACGGATGGTCAATTCGCACTTTCTCGTCCGTCACAAGTTCTGGGTGCTTTGCGCGTAGTTCTTTCAGAAGATCCGCTATGTCCTCCTTTCCACCGATTACAAACAGAGGCTCTTTCTCCCGCACCGGGTTGTACATTGCCAGCGGAAGTTCGGAATGAAAATGATGCTGATTGATCTGGTTCTTTACCAGGATGTTCTTCTGCTTATCATTCAATGCCTCGCCAGAAAGCCGGACAATGCGTATATTGCGGGCATTCATGTCCGGAATCCGCCTGATCTGATCCGCGTTCCTGACAATCGTCAGCGTAATCTTTCCGTTCATGATCTGCCCTCCAGAAAATACTCCTCCATACGGACGAGCATGCTGTCTGCATATTTCTCCATCAGAGACGATGCGCCGGCGCCATCCGTTTCGACGGCAGATTCCGGCAATACATCGATTAGCTTCAGTGCAGCGATGCCTCTCCCCTCTTTCGGGTTCCTTCCATCCATGCTCTGATGACAGCTGCCTGTGATTTCTACAGGCCTGTCTGTCCCGTCCGGACCCATATCATACAGCCTGACATCTGTCTTTCTGAGAGTTTCCATCGGATGCATGTCCACAAAGAGAATCCGCACAAGGCCTTGCTCTTTCGTCCAATAGCGGTATCGTTTCATCTTCCCGCGAAAAGTCTCCGCCTCAGCTTCATTTCTGGACGGATCGATTGGAGCGATCCGGTTCTTCACGTCAATGCAACCTATGATTCTGCCGTCGCAGACCGCATAGTAGTCAAAGTCCTCATAAAGAGCATATGGACATTCAGGTATCGCATCCGCCGACCGCACAATGCTGAGCCTGCACGGTCTCCGGCCTGCAGCCCAGGTGAACATCGCCACAAAAGCACGTTCCCCGGCTTCGCCCGCAGCCATTGATTCTGTCATCTCGCCAAATGGAATGAATGGGTATCTCCCGTACCGTCTCATCTCCCGAACGGTATGGATCGGCGCGTCCGGAAATGCATTGTGGTACTGCGCCGGATCGAGGTCATAAACCGCTTCCATAATCTGCGGGATTCCAAATCTGCATGGGTTCAGTCCTGCAGAATCACGCCACATGAATGGAATCACATCCTTCGTAAAATACATTTTCTGTGACTCTTTCAACCCGCCTGGAATGCCATCCCTGCGCTGGCATTCAAAGTTCAGGGAATTCGCTTTCATCTCCTCGAAATGCTGTGCGAAGAGAGCAAGCTTCTTTGCGTCGTCCTGAAATTTCACGCTTGAAGGCTCCTCTGTCAGCAGGCTGTTCATCAAAGCGGTTCTTTCCGTCTTTGTGAACTGATCCACAAATTCTCTGAGCGGCCGTTCTGCCTTCTCCATCTGCGGCTTCAGCTTGTCACGGTCATCCCTGTGCTTTTCACAGATTGCCTCATATTGATCAAGAATCGAATCTGCCTGATCGAGAATCCCAGTCTGTACCTCATACGATGGTTTCATTCTCTCCAGAACATCAACTGGAAGTTCCCCCTTCTGAATGATGTTTGCATCAAGATAGATCCCGATATCATTTCTGACCTGAATGTCTTCTGCCGTCCGGATCCGGCCGATAGCCTGGATATAGGTCGATGTAGCAGTCGCGCGTACCGGAGAATATTCCTTCTCAGCAAAAAGGTCGGATGCCACGGGCTTGCATTTCAGTTTCTCGCCAACCCGGATGTTTGTGACCGACCTCGCCCATCTGCCGATCCATTCCATGTCCCACTGGTTCAGCGCATAATAATCCCCTCTGGCTCCGTCCGTTGAGTACTCCAGATAATGCCTCTTCTGCAGCGCCCCGTTCATCAGCGTCTGCATCATGAAATGCATCTTCTGGTCAACTGAACGGTATCCGTACCGGTTGCGGACCACGATGTTGCTGAGATGAAACAGGACGATATTACTGATCGAGCAGAGCGATTTCTGCCTGTTTTTCGTGACCTCGCCAACGAAGTTGACTCCCCGTTCACCTGACCGGTATGTGCAGAAGAGATAATAACTGGTTCCCGGCTTCAGACGGATCACGTTGCGGTCACCCTCCTCTTGCCAGATGCTGCTGTCCGCCTTCTTTGTCTCGCCGTTTTTCCTAAAGATCCGGATTCCGCCTTTGTCATAACGCAGAAATTTCGCATTACTGATTCCGGAGAACAGGTTCCGCTCCGCAATCATCCTTCCCTCTACCTTCCGCGAAGTATAGATGAGAGTCAGTGTACCGTCTTCAATGCCGTCTTCTTTCTTCTTTCGCTCAATTCTCAGAACGATATTACGGATGGCATTTGCAAAACGGTCTTCATACTCTTCATCATTTTTCAGATCGAGCATGTCATCGAACAGGTAAGGATGAAGCTGATGACCGTTATAGATGGCCTTCTTGGTCTCCAGCGTAGCCTGATGGATCTCATGGCAGTTCTGATCCGGGATGGTGTATTCCTGCCTCCCGGAGAACTTTCGAAGAAATGGTTTTGACAGTGACCAGATACCAGGAAGCTTCCCCGTTGCTGAGCTCATGAAAGTCAGACCTGCACGTTCCAGCATTGCACCCAGAACTGCATTTGCCTCATAAGGAACATGCATCAGGTAGAGTTCAAATCCTATCGGACCCTCATGCCCATTGATCTGCCAGAGCATGACACAGGTCATCCCTTTAATGTACAGGTCAGTTCCGTGTTTCTCCATTCTGGTGTACGGTCTGGTCAGACGTGCCTGATAGTAATCACGCAGGGCGTAGTCAGACCTGTCGCATACTGCGAACCGCGCGATTGCATCGTCGATCAGCTCCTGAAAAGACATGTCCTTGTGCATCGGCGCTGTCTCCGTGACAACCTGGTAGATCATCCGCACGGCTGCTGTGATCGTCTTCTGCACAAGAGTAATGTACTCTGACACGGAAATCTGTCCGTTCTGCTGTTCTGGTGTACCTTCCCCACTATCCTCCTGAATAGTCTTCAGATAAGTACCGCCTTCCTCCCGCTGAAGAACATAATGATCCTGCATGTCTTTCGCACCGATGCAGAGCAGGTTGTCTGCGGACTGCAGATAGATGGGTAGCCCGCTTGCTGATCTGGCAATTCCTGCATCCCGGCAGAGGATATGCGAGCGAATGACAGGTTCTGCCCTCTCGCGAAGTTCGGCAGCTGCCTTCTGGAAATTATTTTTCTTCGCCAGAACCTGCTTCTCCGATTCCCCATACTCTGTGACTTTGTAAAAATGTCTGAGCGCATCGTCAATATAATTTGCTTTCTCGTCTGCCACATCGAGAAGCCTTCCTGCTGCCGCATTCAGGGAGATTACCTTGGAGCGTTCGGACAGACTGTGGTCCAGACTTGAGATCAGTTCCTCAGCTTCGTCAATGTACAGGATATAATTGCCCAGAATCTCTCTGACATCGTAGATGTCCTGATTCCAGATACTGGCATTCCGATATGAGAGAAGCGAACTTACATAAGCCTTTGAGAAAGTGCAGATAATCAGATTCTTCTTTGGCACAAGAAAGTCCGGGAAGAGTTCGCACAGATCCTCGGAAAGTGTCAGCCCAAGCCGTTTCACCTTATAGAGCCACCGGTACAGCATCGTAAAATTCCGGCTGTTCATCTCCGGCTTCTGGTCTGTCAGATCGTCGTCCTTCGGCCGGGCAGATGCTCTCTGATTCCGGTCATCTTCAAGCTGTATGCCGGAGAGGTGCGAGAGAAGAAATTCCTTTGCTTTCTCCCGGTCGCCGCTGTCCTTCATATAGAAATAGCATTTCTCATCAGTTCCTGAATTCTCTGCCTGTCTTTCTTTCGAATTGTCAATTGTCTTGCATGCATCATCCAGCAGAATGTTCAGGATCAGACTCTCTACCCTTCGTTTGTTCTGTGCGTACCTCTGGCAGAAGTCATGCTCCTGGTCCATCCTGCTTTTAATGACAATGGGATCTTCATGAAGCGGATCTTTCCTGGCTTCCTCGCAAAATTTATCCCTCTGCTGCTTATTGCTCTGGACTACAAGAACCTTCCGGTCTTTTTCAAAACCGAATCCATTCGGATGATGCGCATGTGCAATCAGGAACGTCTTGCCGGCCGACGTCATCTGATCGTACAGGAGATAGGAATACAGCTGAGACTCCATATCCGAAATCTCCTCCCCTGCATCATGAAGTTTCGTTTCGAGATCGATGACCTTGTCAGCTTTCTTCTGCTGCTTTGCTGAAATCAGTTCATTCTTCAGGCTCTTCTCCTGAGCGCGCAGTTTGTCAATCCGCTCCAGAATCTTTTTATTATGTTCCCATGCTAGCTTTCCGTGCTCTACCATCTGCGTCTGTGCTGGTGTAAGCGTAAAAAGAAAAGGTTTTACTCTTCGTACCATCATTGACCTCCTTCATAAATCGATTGATTCAGCTATATCATTTTTAGTTCAATCGGGAGATAGAGTAGCACAATCCCTGCATATTTTGGCTTATTAGCATGCATGATTATTAATTTTGTTATCTTTTCACAAATTTATCGTCCTACGAAAGTTCTCATTATTTACTGCATTTTCGGTATATTATGGCAATGTATTGTTTTCATTTTTCTTTGTGAGATTGCATATTTATACATTATTAATAATATCTACTGATTAAAGATCTCAGTCAGTTTCCCTCCACCCAACAATCCCAGCAGCGATAGCCGCCCCAAAAATAAGGACCATTTCTATGCAAGAATATAGTTCATCTTTATCACAAAGTTCCTGCCAAAGGCCTCCGGCCAGTGGTATGGCCAAAACGACCATTGAGAATGCATAGATCATGCTTGCCACTATCCTGAAAAACAGATTGCAGTCTCCTTCATCGAAATCCCAGTTCTGGATGTTCAGAGATAGGATTACTGCGGCAGCTATAAGGTAGACGATCGTCAGGAAGACGCAGAGTCCAACAGACTTTGTGTGGACCGGATATAGGAACAGTAGTCCGATACAGCAGACGAAGAATGATGTCAGAAGAACGTTCATGGGCATGCTGATCTGTGGAATGTGAATCAGAAATACGATAGTTGTCTCTACGATCAGGAGAATCACTAGGTAGTTCAGGAAGCTGTGGCCAGGAATAATACGCTTGGCTCCGGGCACTACCTCGCATATCATGACGCTGAAAAAGGCTCCTCCGGAGAATGGTGCGATGAATGATGCCACTCCAATGATGCTGAGGAACAGGACGCCCATCAGTACTATTCCAATAACAAATGCTCCAACGATTGCTACTGCCATACTTGATCTCTCCCTTCTTTGCTTACTCTTCAGGCGGTCTCCCTCCGAGGCAGTCTGATGTATATTATTAGTATCTATCTGACTTTATACTATGTCCGAAGGGGGATACTGTAAATATACATTTTAAAATTTTCCAGATATAATGGAAGAAAGTTCAAGCATTGAAAAGCGATTGGTATGGAGGCGGAGAATAGGATGGAGATTGAAAAGAAGACATGTTTTAACGCAGAGAATAAAAAAGACTCTACTCTGAATCTGGCAAAGCGGTCCAGAGAGATCCGGACGCAGCTGGGTCTCTCCCAGAATGACGTGGCAAAAGCTCTTCATGTAACCAGAGGTTTCATAAGCAATGTCGAGAACGGCCGGGTCAAGATGTCCATGCGGCTGATGATCTATTACGCCCAACTCATGCATGTTTCCTTGGATGAGATCGTTGGTCTGACTAGCAATGAGTATTTGAGCACAGCCTTGGATAACATGATAATGGAAGAGGTATCGAAGCTCTCTCTGGAGGAAAAGCAAAAACTGCTGGACCAAATCCGCAAGGGGTAAGTATGTCCTAACGCGCTGTTTCAGTGTGGCGTTCACGAGTTCATCAACGGATTCAAGCGGGCAGAATGATCTTACACAATGCCAGGATAGGGTATAATCTGCCCCGTTCGTCCGGTCTTCTGACATTGCATAGTAATGTACGAAATGACACGCTGCTGCCTCGGAATTCAAAAAATCAAAAAATGTTAGACAGATGTTAGACAAGGATTCCGTGGCTCTTGCGCCTACCTTCGAAGTGATTTATCATCGGATTCGGCGTGATCTATGTAATAAAAACTCCCAATTTCACGCTGAAAAGGGGGGATTTCAGTGATGAAATGCCCCTTTTTCAATGATTTCTTTTGACTGCCCGTTTGGAATATTATACAAACTTTCTTTCAATTCTATGTGCATGTATACAAACTTTTTCAGTCTATCTTATGATTCGCAATAGTGTTCATGTAATCTTCTCACATATTTCCTGCGAGATCGTTGTGCATATCATAGAATTGATTGTATGCGTTCAAATATTAACTCAATAATTTGATTTATTTTGAAGTCTCAGAGCGTAGAATTTCGTTCCCTGGGTACGATTTATCGCTGCCTTTCGTAAAATGTTAGACAAATGTTAGACAAGAGGCCTTATTCTGAACAAGCATCTGAACAACTTTTCAGGGTATGAAGAAGCCCGGAACCTAGCCTGCTTGGCTTGTTTCCGGGCTCTTTCGCTCTTAAGCTGCTGACCAGAATCGAACTGGTGACCTCCACATTACCAATGTGACGCTCTACCGACTGAGCCACAGCAGCTGATTGACGGCGTTTGCCGTCAACTTCTATAATCTACCATAAAGCCAGATACGT
>Ga0256406_1006296_pt1 | contig 12002 bp, 10 predicted proteins | sample RumenRJG_03DNA_FD_185986 | JGI IMG/M metagenome (GOLD analysis project Ga0256406, IMG submission 185986) | Bovine rumen microbial communities from Lethbridge, Alberta, Canada - RJG_03 | ecosystem: Host-associated > Mammals > Digestive system > Stomach > Rumen | place: Canada: Alberta | collected...
AGCGCAGCTCTGCGGTGTTGTCAAGGGTGGCGTACGCCATCCAAAAGATAAATATCTGCAGTTTTCAAGGCCCGCCGGGGCCTTGTTTTTTAGGCCTCATGTTTTCATAGCTTATTTGACACTACCCCCATCATATGTATAAAATTATACCATAAAGAAGCAGGATTCACGAATATTTTTCGTGCATTCTGACAGTATATTATACAACAGAAGGGCCTGCCCGGCAGATCGCCGGACAGGCCCTCTGATATGAATCACATTAAATTGTCAATCACATGAATCGTCAAACGCTGCGGCTCGCGTAATCTCTGATCGCCTGCACCAGATACATGCCTGCTACAGCGCCCTGATCACGTGTGCCGTCGGCCTGCTGTTCATGCACAGCGGCCTTTCCGAACTTCGGTTTCATATGAATCGTCGCATCGGTGCCGGCCTTTGCTCCGTCCGCCGCTGCTGCCGCTGTCTCATCAAAACCAGCATCCGGATTACCCTTAATCACCTGTTCAGCAGCTGTCGCTGCAGCGTCAAGTGCATCAAGAATCGTGCGGTCGCCGGGCTGGCATTTACCTCTCCGGATAATGCCGTTGGCAAACCCGCGGAGAAATTTAGCGTAATTTTCTCCGGTCATCTCTGTGACACCGGCAATTGCCTTGCCGCCGCTCATGAATCCGGAACTCATCAGGAATCCCATCGTAGAGGGAATTACCGAAGACATACGCATACCGCAGGTCATCAGATCCTTGCCGAGATCTTTGTGATCCAGGGATGCTGCCACATCCGGAAGAGCGCCAAAGCCCTTCTTCATGGTCAGTCCGAGATCACCGTCACCCATTTTCGCATCCATGGCACACAACTCTTCCTCATGCCCGGCCATCTCTTCAGCGATCACACTGAGCATATCGGGCAGCTGTGCCGCCGTCATGATTTTCATCCGTACATACCTCTCTTCTGTCTGCCCAAAGCCTGACACTTCTGCTTATTTCATGATATTCCGCAGGTCGTCAGTCACGGAAATTCATTCTTCAGTCATTCCGCGCGAATAATGCGATAACAGCTGTTCTCCAGATGTCCCGTGAAATAATGCAATAACAACTGTTCTCCAGACATCCCGTGCGGATATCAGAAGTACTTCACAAATGGTGTATTCACCGGATAGTCGAGATATTTCTTCATCTCATCATCCACGCGGCAGATGGAGATCGAAGCGCCTGCCATCTCCATCGAAGTAGCATATTCGCCCACATAGGTCCTGTAGACGCGGATGCCTTTCTTCTCCAGAATGCTCATCACGTCGCCGCACAGGATATACTGCTCTTCGAGCGAAGTAGCGCCGAGTCCGTTGATCAGCACGCTGACCTCTTCGCCCTCGCCGACAGGCATATCCTTCAGGATAGTATCCAGCGACTCCTCCGCCAGTTCAGCCGATGTTTTCAGCGGTCCGTTCCAGATGCCGGGCTCTCCGTGAATGCCCATGCCCATAGCCATTTCATTTTCGCCGAGCGTGAAGTTCGGCTTGCCGACCTCGGGAATGATGCACGGTGTCAGCGCAAAACCGACGGTCCTCGTGTTTTCCTTGGCCTTCTCTGCAGCGGCGTAAACTTCGTCAAGGGAACCCATTTCCGCAGCTTTTGCGCCCGCCGCCTTGTACATGTAGAAAATACCCGCTACGCCGCGGCGCACCTCCGGTCTTCCGGAGCACACATCGTCCGCGCCGACGATCGATTTCGTGGGGATATCATCCATATCGCACATCTCTGCGGCCATATCAAAGGTCATGATATCGCCGGTGTAATTTCCATACAGGTAGAGAACACCTGCGCCGTTATCAACAGCCTTGGAGATCTGGTAGATCTGTTCCGGTGACGGCGACTGAAAAACGCTGCCGACGCCGCAACCATCCAGAAGACCTTTTCCCACATAGCCGAGAAACAGCGGCAGATGGCCGGTGCCGCCGCCCGTTACAATGGCGACTTTACCCGGGACCTTTTCGCAGGTGCAGTAGCAACGGAGATCGTCATTGACATATCTGACTTCTCCCTTATGGGCTGCATAAATCCCGCGGAGCATATCATCGGTATACTCTTCCGGTTTATTGATTATTTTTTTCATCAGATGCACCCTTTCTGGAGGATCACGCAGGCATAGAATGCCTTCTCCGTCGTCGAAACGACAGCATAGGCCTTTTTAGCCTTCTCATAGAAGGAAAATCTGTCGGTAAAGCCGACGGCGTCCTTTCCCCTGCTGTCATTCTTTTCAACAATGGCTGTAAACTCGTCCCATACCGGTGTCGGAAGATCCTTATCCGATTCCGGCTTGTCCATGATCGTCACAGGCTTTTCCACAAAGGTATCCAGCGGCATGAGCTGAAGAATCGCATCCATCACATCCGTCGCGCGAAGACCGTCACAGCGGATATTGACGTGGTCTTCCGCTGCGGCCACAGAAGCCGCCGGGAAGTTGCAGTCGCCGATGACCAGCGTATCTCCATGTCCCATTTCAGCCAGAACCTTCAGAAGTTCCGGTGAAAGTATTTCCGGTATTCCTTTCAGCATATGTTCCTCCTGACCTCAGCGGCCGGTGTCCGGCAGTCATCTGATCACCTGCGTCTGTACCGCAGTTTCCGATTTCTGCCGGACACCTCCTGTCGTTTTCGTTTATTCTTTCAACCGCCCGTCTCAGGTCGGTCTTCCGCCTCTTGTAATACCCAGATTCTTACGGATCTGAATCAGCTGTTCGATCTGTTCATCCGTATACTTATTCACATTGTCTCCGAAAAACATCTTCGAGAAGAGAATGATCTCCGCGAAATACTCAACCGACTCCAGCCGGTAATATGCCTGGCGGAGACTCTCCGTGCTCCATGTAAGCACACCGTGATTGCCCAGCAGAACTGCATTATAGTCTTTAATATACGGGGCAATCGAATCCGGTACGTCAGTGGTACCCGGAATTACCGTCTTTGCGCAGGGCACAACGCCCAGCTGCACAACACCCTCCGGAAGAATGCGGCTGTCGATCGGCTTGTTCGCGATGGCAAACAGCGTCGCATATTTGGGATGGGCGTGTACGCACGCCATGATCTCCGGGTCTTCTTTATAAGCACGGAGATGCATACGGATTTCGCTCGATGGTTTCGCCGTTCCCTCGATGATCGTGCCGTCCAGCTTCATCTTGATCAGCATGTCTTCTTTCATGAATCCCTTGCTGACGCCGGTCGGCGTAGCCCAGATGGTATCCGGTCCGCATTTGCAGGTGATATTGCCGTCGTTGGATACGACGTATCCCTTGGCATACATTCTCCTGCCGGCTTCGAGAATCATCTCCCGGGCTTCTTTATCATCAGGATAGTTTTTTTCTGATCCCATATCAGCACCCCCGTCTTTCCTTCGGTTCCAAATTTTCCGTCACGCCCGGTCAGTTAATGCCGAGATCGCGGAATGCTTTTTCATACGGTGCGTGGCAGAGCCCCTTCTCCGTGATAATACCCGTGAAGAGATTGTGATCCGCCACATCAAATGCAGGGTTAAACGATGCGTCAACGGCTGCCGGAGCCATGGGCTCTTTGTACCACATGCTCTTGATCTCCTCCGGATCACGCATCTCGATCGGAATATCATCTCCGGTCGGTGTCTTCATATCGATCGTGGAGCTCGGTGCGCAGATATACATCGGAATGCCGTAATGATGCGCCAGCACTGCCAGTGCCGATGTACCGATCTTGTTCGCTGCATCGCCGTTGGCTGCCACACGGTCACATCCTACAAAAATAATCTTCACCCGTCCGGTCTTCATCAGCAGCGCAGCCATGTTGTCACACTGTACCGAAGTGGTGATGCCGGCGTTGCTGAGCTCGAAGGAGGTCAGACGTGCACCCTGAAGGAGCGGTCTCGTCTCATCGCAGTATACGTGCATATCCTTCGGTGACCAGCCGTGCTCAAGTGCAATATACATAGGAGCCGTTGCGGTTCCGTACTTTGCTGTAGCCAGCGTGCCGGCGTTGCAATGGGTGAGAATGCCGAGTTCCTCGCCGTCCACCTTCAGATCCTGGAGCAGCTTGAAACCGATCTCACCGATATTGCGGCTGATCTGCACATCCTCGTCGCGGATCTTCTCAGCCTCCGTGTAAAGGATCTGCTTGATCTCGGATACCGGTTTATCCTTGTTGGCCTTAACGGTATCATCCATCCGGTTCAGAGCCCAGAACAGGTTCACAGCCGTCGGACGGGAAGAAGCCAGATAATCCTTGTCCGCCTTGAACTCTTTGTAGAATGTCGGATAATCATCAGCCTTGATCTCATTGGCTACGACAGCGATGCCGTAAGCAGCGGAAACACCGATAGCCGGCGCTCCTCTTACCCTGAGTTTCTTGATAGCCTCCCAGATCTCCTCTTTCGTCCGGATCTGAATACGTTTAATCGTGCCGGGAAGAAGTGTCTGGTCGATGATATCGACGCTCTTCTTTCCCTCACCCCATTTCACTGTGATTACTTTCTCAAAAAAATCATCCAGTTTGCTCATTGTAGTCTCCCATCTTCACATTTTACTGTATAAGCTCTTCGAATCGCAGACAGGATCGTCACACGCGTAGCGTGTGTAAGAGACTGTATGCGATTTCGACGGCAGATCAGAGCGTTTTCTCTGCTTCTGCGACAGCTTTGCGGATAGCGTCGGCGTAAGCCTTGCCGTTCATGAATTTCTCCTGATGCAGGATGAAATCCTTGCCGGCGATGATGTTCGTGCGTTCTGCCAGCAGACGTTTCTTCGTGTCCTTAATGCTCGTCACATCGACGACATTCGCCATACCGACGGTTCTTCTGTGCAGCTCGGTTCCCGCATAGCCAGCCGTATCCTTCAGGATGCTCTCCAGGTAATACTGCTTGAAGCCCGGAACCTTAGCCATCGGCTCTGTCACCGCCTCGTCGTAGAGACTGTCATACTTCTTGATGAACAGGTCGATGGTGTCAGCTGCGGCCTGTACTGTCCAGTCGGCAAAGGCCTTATCGCCGCCGGCGATACCATTGTCCATGGCAAAAATAAGGTTGGCCACTACGTTGCCGATATCATAGCCCATCGGAGCAAATGTTCCGAATTCACAGTCGAAGATCTTCGTGCTGTCCTTGCGGATGAATACCGAACCCGTATGCAGATCGCCGTGAAGCAGCGCCTGTGCATTCGTCATGAAATTGAATTTGAGCTTGGACACAGCCAGATGAAGAGCATCATCGTGATACAGTTCCTTCTCAACAAATTCACGGTTGGGCTCAAATACATTATTTCTCTCAGCGCCGAGATACGGCTCCATAAGTACCAGTTTCTCTGTGATATCATCCAGATCCGGTGTGATGAAGCGGCGGGTCAGTTCCTTTTTCTTTCTGTGATCCATCACCACATCACTGGACAGCAGGAGCGTTCTCACCATGAAGGTGGAGATATCATCGGCAAAGCGCGGGAACGTCTCGTGTTTCAGCATTGCATCGCGCATAACCTCATAGTCGCTGCAGTCCTCCATACCGCATGCACTCATGACGGTATCGAAGAAGTATACGTGCGGAACCATGCCGGGCGCCATCTTCTCCTCGAGCTGAAGGATCTCGGATTCCTGACGGTTGCGGTCCAGCGTAGCGGTCATATCCTCCGATATACGGAGCGTATCGCCCGCCTGCTTGATGTAGATGCTGTGGCCCTTGGCATCGGTGACACGGCACACATGGTTCAGGTTGCCGTGCTCGGACGGGATCTTTGCCTTCATCGTCGGCTCATCCCAGTCAATCTGCCCCTTCTCTTTGCCCTTTGTCTTCAGGAGCGTATACTCGATGACCGTCTTCTCGGTCGTCACCGGATCATCCTCATTGATCATGAGGAAATATTTTGAAAAATCAGTCATGTCAGACCTCCAGTAATATATTTGATAAATTTTTCACTCTGTCTGTAATCGATAAATCCTTAGTCTTCCTTCTTCGTAGCATATGCAGCGATCAGAGCCAGTGCAAGCACAGCACCCTTGACTGCCGGCAGTACGTAGTAAGGAACAGCCAGAATGGTAAGTCCGTTCTCAAGTGTAGATACAAGTGCTGCACCGATCAGAGTACCAATGGCGTTCGGCTTCTCAGCGCCGCCTACCGTACGTCCTACGAATACAGCTGCCAGTGAAGGCATCAGGTAAGCATCGCAGCACATAACCTGTGCAGAGCTTCCACGTGAGGAAACGAGGATACCGGCGATGGCGATGAACACGGCTGTGATCATGCCGGCCAGATAACGATACTTCTTGACGTTGATACCGGAAAGTCTGGCAGCTTCCTTGTTGCCGCCCATAGCATAGAGGAAACGGCCATGCTTGGTGTAGGTAAGGAAGACATGAGCAACAGCTACGCATACGAACATGATGATGATGATCCACGGTGCACGGCCGATGGCATTGAATCCGTCAGAGAGCTGCGTTCTTGCAGGATCTGCGCCCCAGGAAGTCTTCATACCTGTGGAAACAGCGCCGCCGCCGATATACCACTGGCCAAGTCCCTGATGTACGAACATCAGTGCGCAGGTAGCCAGCATATCCGGAATCTTGCAGACAAGGATCAGGAACATGGTCAGCTGATACATAACCAGTGTCACAACGATGCAGAAGAGGATAGAACCCGGAACGCTGAAACCGAACCAGAGGTATCCTGATACAAAAGCATAGGCGGAGCAGCTGGCCAGTGTAGCCGCCGACATATCGAATCCGTCAGGTGCCATCGTCACAGTTGCGGCAATACCGAAGACCGTGTTGATTGCCATGGCACGCATGATGTTGATCATATTGCTGGATGATGCAAAGTTTCCACCGCAAAGAATGGAAAACATGATGAGACATACAACAAGCGCGATTACGGCTGCCCAGTCAACCAGGAACTTTCCCACGCTCTTTTTATTCTGAATAGCTTTAGTTTCCAATTTATTGTCCTCCAGTATTCATGAGATCAGGTGTTCGCCGCCTGTTTTTTATCTTCCGTGCCGCCGACTGAGAAGTTCGTGATTCTCGGATCGCTGGCCTCCGAAGTTTCCAGTTCTGCCACGATTCTTCCGCTGTACATCACGTAGATTCTGTCTGTAAGCGACAGAAGCTCCGAGTTTTCACACGATGCATAGATAACGGCTTTGCCGCGCTTCGCGATGTCATTGATCAGTCGGAAGATATCTCTCTTGGCTCCTACATCGACGCCCTTTGTCGGTTCGTCGAAGATATACACGTCCTCATCAGCAGCCAGCCATTTGCCTACGGCGACCTTCTGCTGATTTCCTCCGGAGAGGTTCCGGACGTACTGGTTGATTGACGGTGTCTTGATGCCCAGCTCGTCGACGAGCTTTTTGGCATTCTGATTCACCTCTTTCTGATTGATAAAGGAAGCTTTACAGAACTCACCGAGATTGGCTGCCGAGAGGTTGAAGGATACGGTCTCATTGACCAGTACGCCTTCCTTACGTCTCTCCTCAGGAACCAGGGCGATTCCCTGACGCACGGCGTCAGACGGTGTCTTGATCTTCAGCTCTTTGCCGTTGAGTTTGATCGTGCCGCCGGTCTTCTTGTAGTCGCCGAACAGCGTCTTGCAGAGTTCCGACTTGCCCGCGCCGACGAGACCCGCGATACCGACGATCTCGCCTTTTCTCACGTGGAACGACACATCCTTGACCTTTCCGTCCGCGCCGGACAGATGGTCCACAACCAGCATATCGTCTCCGATCGGGCACACTTCCTTCGGGAAGTTCTCCGCGATCGAACGGCCGAGCATTTTTTCTACGATCTCCTGCGTCGTCGTCTTTTCCGTCACAGGAGAATTATCCACGATCTTGCCGTTTCTCATAACGGTGTAGTTCTCGCAGATTTCAAGGATCTCATTCAGACGGTGGGAGATAAAAATAACCGCGATGTGTTCCGTTTCCCTCAGATTACGAACGATCCGGAAGAGCTCCTCGGTCTCGGAAGTACTGAGCGGGGCGGTAGGCTCATCCAGGATCAGGAACCGGCAGTTCATACGGACAGCTCTCGCAATAAGAACCATCTGCTTCTGAGCCAGTGTCAGATTCTGAACAAGCGTGCGGACGTTGATGTTGTGGATGTTCAGACGGTCGAGCGCCTTCTGAGCTTCCTCCCGCACGTATTTCCATTTCATAATGTAAGAACCCTGCATGACCATCTCGTTGATCATGATGTTTTCAGCGACTGACAGCGTGGGAATAAGCGCCGTATCAACTTCCTGATATACGATCTGAATTCCCAGCTTCTTTGCATCCACCGGTTCTCTGAGTTCAACCTTCTCACCGTTCAGGAGCACATCGCCCGTATACGTGGGATTTGCACCGGCCAGAACCTTCATCAGCGTTGACTTGCCGGCACCATTGGCCCCCACGACTGCACGGATCTCTCCCGTTGAAACAGAGAAGTTCACATCGTCCAGAGCTTTAACGCCCGGGAATTCAATGGATACATGTCTCGTTTCCAATGTATACTTTTCCATAGATCCTCTCTTTTCTTTCGTTCAGACAACGGTGAGCCCCTGACTGTTCTGCCGCCGCATGTGGCGCGCCGTCTGCTTCACCCCATCACACGCTTCGCGTATGTGAGGGTGTGGCTCACTGCCCGTTTAAATACGAAGGAGGACGTCCGGAAATACCTGACGTCCTCCCATGGCCAAGATCACCGTTTTCGTTCTGGATGTCACTGACATCCGTTACCGTTCTTCACATAACTGCCTTTACTATGATGTCTGATCTCAATTGCTGTGAAGCAGTGTCTTCGGCATCCAGTCGGTCTCTGACAGATAGTCAAGATTGCCGTAGGTTTCGCCGGCAATGTCGCCCAGTGTCTCAACTGTAGAATCTGCTGTCAGCTTAGAAGCTTCGATACAGCTGCCAGGCACCTCAACAACATCGACACCCTTGTCTCCGGTTGACGGATCATAGATATCATCATAATCATCAGCCATCTCAAGGAAGAGAATTCTCATTGCGATCTCGCCGTTGAGCGTCCAGTCCGTAGTACCTGCTGCGGTCCAGATGTCAGGACGTGTCTGCATGTTCGTTACATCTACGTTATCGATATCTACAGAAGCCATCGGAAGCGGATCTCCGTTGGTTCCGTTGAAGTTATCATTCTCAAGAATTGCATTGTAAACGCCCTGGCCGTACAGATCGTAGAAGGAAATGATGCCATCTACGTCTTCACGTTTAACTGTCTGCAGATAAGCTGCGGTTACGGTGTTAGCTGAGTCTACGGAATCCTCAAGAGGCTGAACCTCGCCAACCGTCTCGATCTTTCCTTCTTTTTCGTACTCTTCCCAACCAACTTCACGGCGGTCAAACGGGCTGTTGTAGTTCGGTCCTCTCCAAACCTTGATCAGGCGGACAGGTCCGTCCTCGCCGCGTGCCTGCTTATCAGCGATCATCTTGTCCAGAAGAACGGTTACAAGGGAGCTGTCTTTCTGGAACATCTGTGTAACGCCGTCGATCTTCTGATACTCACCGTTGGTATAGAACTGGGTATCGAAGGTAACGATCTTCATATCCGGATAGTTGTCATGAACCTGTTTCAGGAATGTATAGGAACCATCCTGGTTGCCATGGCTGACAAGAATGCCGTCATATCCGGCTTCAGCACAGGTGTTGATCGTATCCTGCCACTTGTTGAAATCTCCATCGCAGAAGAAGAAATCGAAGTCAACGCCCATAGCGTCGCAGAGGTTCTGGCAGGAATCCTTCCACATCTGGAAGATTGTTGCGGAAGGAAGAAGCATTACATAAGCAACCTTCTTACCCTTGAGCGGGCTGTCCGTAACTGTCTGTACGGAAGAAGCTGTTGTGGAAGAAGCTTTAACAGCTTCCGAAGAGCTTCCCGTATCCGCTGCTGCGGATGTGGAAGTGGATGTAGCTGCTGTCTTTGTAGAAGCAGCGCTGGTGGATGAAGCTGCTGACGATGAAGTGGAGCTGCTGCCGCATCCGGCAATGCCAATGGCCAATACAGTCGTCAGAATAGCTGCAACGACTTTCTTTGCATTTCTTGCTTTCATTTTTGCCTCCCTTTTACATGTTTGTTTTCAGAGCTGTTATCATGTCGTCCTGAAAAACACCTCATTCGGAAATATCCATAAACGGGAAAAGTGCTTTTGCTGATCTTCTCTTTCTGTCCCGGGATTCACGTACAAATAACAATGCGGTGATCTTGTTACTGCTTTTTGTTATTTCTCTGCAGGGGCGTCTGATGCGTTCGTCATTCTCATGCAGTCCGTCCTGTGTCTTTCACATTTGAAGTCCGGTTTTGTGATTTTCTTCTCCTCTGCCGGATTTGCATTGAAAGCATTTGTGATTCTCGCAACAGGTTTATGAACATTTCTGTTATCAAGTGTCTAAATCATAATCCCGTCTTCTCTGATTGTCAACAGAACTTGTGATTTTTCACTATTTGCTCAACTTTAACTGATAGCTATTGTGAATTATTCACACTTGACAAACATGTTTCACTTGTTTTTCGCTCCTGGGTCACATTTTCCGAGCAGATATTTGTTATTTTTTGTTTATTTATGTGCGTTTTTGTTATTGATGTGCTATAATTTTGTTACAGTCAAAGACAGCCGAACGGAAGTTCTTTACCTGTGTTCCATGGCTCTGGCGGACGTCTGACCTGTGATCGGAAATGTTAAAATGTGAAATCACTTCTTGTCATGAGAAGAAGTTATAAGTATGATAGTAAAATAGTTTAGCAGAAGATAATTTAACAGAAACAGGAATTTGTATCATTACTGTCTCACCATTTGTGGTATGAGCGTTTACAGACCATCTCTGATGCAGAGTAAGAGCAGCCATACGCAAAGCACAACAATCGAGGAATGTCTATGTCCAATCGTAATATACGCATACAGCTGCTGGCCAGAGAACTGCTCGCCAATCCATCAAGGAACATCCGGGATCTGTCTTCTCAGTTTCAGGTTTCAGAGATGACGATACGGCGCGATCTGCAGTACATCGAAGATAATCACCTGATCAGCCAGAACGAGGCACCGGCGAAGACCGCGGTAAAAGCACCGACTGCACACGCGCAGTCCACCTATGTATTTTCGGAAGCGCAGGCTTCCCACACCGACGCCAAGAACCGGATCGGAGCCTATGCGGCCTCGCTGATCAGTCCCAACGACGTTCTCATCCTGGACACCGGAACGACGGTGAATGCTCTGGCGGAGAATCTCCCAGAAGATTTTCCCTACACGGTCATCTGCTACAACAGTAACATTCTTCCGTATATACGAAGCAGAAGCAACATCAGCCTGATCCTCGCAGGCGGCTACTATCATCCCGGCTCCATGTCCTTTGAATCGACAGAAAACATCGAGCTGCTGAGCCGTCTCCGTGCGACAAAGATCTTCGTCTCCACCTCCGGCGTGGAAAAAACAGGCCTTACCTGCTCCAACCAGTATGAGGTCATCACCAAGCAGACGGCGATCAATTCCGCCATGAAGAAAATCCTTCTCTGCGATTCGAGCAAGTTCGGCATCATCCGTTCCAGTTTCTTCGCAAGACTCACGGACATGGACACGGTAATCTCCGACACCGATCTCTCCGACGACTGGGTCGACTACATGCGGGAAGCCAATCTGCGCGTAGATCTGGTCTGATGCGCCGCTATTCCATACACTGGCGAAAAGAGCCGCAGCCCTTCATTTAAAAGGGTTGCAGCTCTTATACTTTTCGTTTCTGTTTACTACGAAGCACCTCGCGTGCTTCGCACGCTCAGTCGCGGCTGTCGCCGCGCTCTGTAGCGAAAGCAAAAAGCAGTCCCTCCCGCACAAGTGCGGGGGACTGCCTTTTACTTTCGTTATGGTGCTTCTCGCAGCTAACGCGTATCTTACTCGATGATCGTAGCAACACGGCCTGATCCTACGGTGTGGCCGCCCTCACGAATAGCGAAGGTAAGACCCTGCTCCATAGCGATCGGGTGGATCAGCTCGATGGTCATCTCAACGTTATCACCA